>Ga0272442_10001960_pt1 | contig 30410 bp, 18 predicted proteins | sample SSMForm2O_FD_200262 | JGI IMG/M metagenome (GOLD analysis project Ga0272442, IMG submission 200262) | Marine sediment archaeal communities from Little Sippewissett salt marsh, Falmouth, MA, United States - SSM-Form-2O | ecosystem: Environmental > Aquatic > Marine > Wetlands > Sediment ...
ACTAGGTGCTCCACCACAAAAATCGAGACTATCGCGTCGTAGCTCTCTTTCAGTGGCGTTTCGCTTTGAGCAGGTATCACGGTTACCGGCAGCTTTCTCCGCCTGAACCGGAAAGCGGCGAACTCGAGCAGCGGCCCCGGCAGGTCGAGATGGGTTACAACTGCTTCCTTTTGAGCCAGCGCAACGGAGAATATCCCGCAGCCTGCGCCATAGTCCAGCACGCTCTCTCCGGGTGCGCATTCGGCCAGCACAGCCTCGACCAGCTCGTCCCGGTCGCCGTTGTACAGGGTCTTCATCAGCTCGTAGATATAGAAATCGTGATCCGAGTAGAACTTGCGCACCTGCGCTGCAGTTCGGGGATTGCGTTTCACCCAGAGCCTTGTGGCCTCGATACCTGCCATGTCGCATTTTTCTTCCACCACGGAGGGCTCTTCACCGGTGAACTCGCAGATTTCCCCTATCGCCTCCTTTTTCCGCCTCAGGTACGGCTCGACCACCTCGCGGCGCTTAAGCCGCATGAACTCATCGTCCGCCAGGTAGGCTGTAAAATCCTTGTATATAAATAGAATCCTCCCGGAGGCTGCAGCCAGGGCGATCCTGTCTACGTTCTGGTAGTAAGGGGAAAGCCTGCGGTTGGTGGCATAGGGCAGAACTACCAGGTCGAATCCGGCTTTTCGCAAGAGGTCGATATCCAGATTCTCCAGCCGGAAAAAACCCTCGCCCGGGTACACCACGCTCTTGCAGCCGGCCACCTCCCCGCCGCGATGGCAGAGCACGGTCAGTTCGAGCCCGGGGTTCCAGCCCCGCATTTTTTCGATACAACGATTGAAAAGCTTCTCCGGGACGCTACGGATCACCAGCACCCGCCTGATTTGCGGGGGCAGCCCCTCCAGGATTTTCTCCACTGGCCGGGTGCGGATTTCAATTTCGTTTTCGCGCATCGCAGATTATTTGTCCCGCGCAAAGCCGGGGTGAAGTTATCGATCAGGAAGGCCTCGTTCGCACGATGTCGCGCAGCATGGCCACCGCATCCCCCGCGCTGAAACTGCCGTCCCCGTTGTAGTCCACAGCCGGGTCGTCGGGCCGGGAGAGACCGGCGAGCAGCAGGGAGATTACATCGAGCACGCCGACCCTGCCGTCACTGTTGAAATCGAAGCTCAGCGGGTCGATAATTTCGAAATCGTAAGTGCTGTCTGCCGGAACCCGGGACTCGTTTTCGAAGCCGTCAACCGCCCTGATATAATATTCCACGCTCGTGCCAGCCGGGTGGCCGGGAATCCCACCGGCAAACCAGCCGTTCTCCTCGCTCATTCGTACATATGAAAAGCTTTCGTCTCCTGTTTTCCGGTAATACAGATAAACGCCGAGCAGGTGTTCCTCGGTGACTCTTGCGGTGATTTTATAGGGCCCGGTGGTATCCGCCACGCTTTCCAGCCTGCGCGCCTGCCCGATTACCGGTGCGGTGGAGTCCGGCTCCAGCACAGCCGCCCCGGCCTCTGCCAGGTAGCCTGCCGGCAGGGTCTTTTCCTCATCAGGTGTTGATTCAGCCCAGGTGGTGGCGAACCCTGCATGCCAGACCGACCACTCAGACCACTCGCCGCTGCCGTCCTGCTGGCGCACCCTGGCAAAGTGCAGAGTGTTCGGCTCCAGGGCTGTTTTACCGGCCAGCGGCCCGGTGAACTCGCCGGAGGCCGTATCCACACTTACCTCCAGCCTATCGCCCGGCACTGTGGCTTGCCAGACAACAGTGCAGTCTATCTCCGGCTGCCTGTATCTGGTTACCACCCTGTCGATCACCTGTTCTCTGACCAGAGGCCGCTGCACTCCCCGGGCAACCTCGACCTCCCAGGCCGCCTGGACTGCATCCGGATCGGGGCTGGAGAAAGCCGACTTGACAATGACCGGATTGAACCCCGTGCGCACCGGGCCGATCCGCTGGGTGGAAAGCATCAGGTCGTCGTAATAGCGGGACTGCTCCACCGGGCTGCCCCCGTTCCAGTAGCAGTCCCAGCTCATCCCGTTAAGGGTGTAATCTCTATAGCCTGCGGCCAGGTCATCGTTTGCCACGTCGCAGATCAATAAACCGTCAGCCCAGGCCTGGATGCGGTCCGAGCGGGCGGTCTCTCCCAGACTGACCCGCAGCTCGAAATGGATCCAGCGCCCGACATTTACCGGCTCGGAAAACCTGAATTGTGCATAGTGGTTGGGCGGCCACTCCCTGTGAACCCCCGGGGCTTTCGTATGGCGCTCTATCGAGATGTGGCCGTCCTCGTCACCGATCCAGAACAGGACGGAGTAAAGCGGGTTGTAGTCGCCGAAGGCGAAACATCTCATTCGTGCCATCTTGGGCGGGAAATACTTGCCGTCCCGGGGCTGGAACCCCTCCTCGAACTTGTGGTACCAGCGGGCGACTGCGGTTGTGTATGGTTTTTGCTGCTCCACGGGGAAATTCGTTGTTATCGGACTATCCCCGAAAAAGCGCCAGGCCCAGCCTGCATTGCCTGGGTCTTCGTCCGGCCCGTACTCAGTTAACGGTATATAGGTTTGCTGGATGGACTTTCTGCCGCTGGTTGCATCCTGGCTGGAGACCAGGAAACGATCATCGTTGGTGCCGATATCGTGGAAGCTTTGGTTTAACTGGGAGATCGACTCGAGGTCCTCGTAAAAAAACACGCCCGGTGCAGAGCTCAAAGGGTCGGGCCTCAAGGGCTTTACCAGGTTCACTTTCGGGATTTCCGGCCCGGCTACGAGGGCAGGCGCGGTTACCAGCGAAAGGAGCGCGAGCGGAATTAAAATTTTAAAACGCATGGGCTGATGATCCCTTCTCGCGTTAGTTGATTCCAGGCTCCGGTTTTTTCCAGGCTGTTTTCTTTCCAGAAAATATTGTGCCAGAGAAGTTTTTTTCCAGGATGCAGTAAATATGCTCACTTAAAAAGCCCGCGACAAAATATTTTTCTCAAACTGTCATTAACTGTCTCAAAAATGACAATTTAAGCCTGCCCCTGCACGCCTTGACCGGCTAACGGGTTAAAGCCCCGGTTTCGGTTTTTACCTGTTCTGTCAGAAAGGGGCTGACAACCGAGGTCCAGAGCTCGTAGCCTGCCTCGTTCAGGTGAAGGCCGTCCTCTGCGAAGAGCTCGGGCCGCGGCCTGCCCTCTGCACCCAGCATCGGGTTGACAATATCGATATACTCCACTCCGGGTGTTTTCGCAGCGAATTTTTTTACGAGCTCATTGGCCTTTTTCATCTCAGGCCACACGCTCCAGCGGCTGATACTGGGCTTGATCGCGATAAAATAGACCGGCACCGCTGGCAGCGCCGGGCGCACTTTGGTCACAAATTCCCCGAAATCCGCGGCAACAGTCTCCGGGGTTTTGCCGGCCCAGATATCGTTATCACCTGAGTAGATCACGACCCGGCTTGGCTTGTACGGGATCACTATTCGCTCAGCGTAGCGCACGGCATCCTCGATCTGGGAGCCGCCAAAACCGCGGTTGACCACCGCCAGCGGTGCGAAATCCTCAGCCAGGCTCCTCCAGCCCCGAATGCTCGAGCTGCCGACAAAGACTATCACCCCGGGTTTCGGCATCGCTTCCCGGTCCTGCGCCTCGAAAGCGCTGATCGTTTTCTCCCATTTGTCCCCGGCTGCAGCGAGCCGGTTCGGGATCAGGGCGCACGCCACCAGAGCTGCCAGTAGAAACAACCGCCTTCTCATCGCTTCCGCCTCCTCGAATGATATGAAATCCAGCAGCAGAAAAGTCTTCGGAGAAAGATTAAGCCTGCAGGGCGACTTACGCAATGATATCGCTGGAAACGGATGAATGATAACTGTCTTGACAAATATGGCGCGCTTGTCGAGTATTCCCTGTAACGGTTTTATCCACTTTATTACAACCTAATAATCCTGCAAACATTCGAGGGTGGCAAAATGGCGAAAATCTTCCGTTTCAGTCTGAAAAAATCCCCTGGGCTGACAGGTTATCTGGTGTTTTTACTGGCCCTCAGCCTTTCGGGCCTTCAGGCGCAAACCTATTTCAAGGCAGACAGCGAAGGCTTCCATTTCGGCAACGGTTGCCTGGAAAGGACCTTCGAGCGCCGGGGCGACACCTGGCGCACCACCTGGCTGAATAACAAGCTCTCCGGCCACACCTGGCGGGTGGATTCGGACGAGTTCCGCATCCGCTTCACCTTCGAACGTCTCGGCTACTGGCCCGGGGGCGAAAACCCGATGGTGATCGGCGCCGGGGACTGCCTGTTTTGCGGCTACCGGGTCGAAAAGCCGCAAGAGGGAGGACACAGGCTGGTGCTGCTCTATCACTGGGAACAGGGCCTGTTCGATCAGGGGCACAGCTCGGACAGGCAAAGCCCGGGCCTGGAGATCCAGGTGAATTATACCTTGGGCGACACTCTTGCTTTCATGCGCAAACAGGTCGAACTGAGCTGCGAGGGGGGAAAGCTCTATTTTGTCGAGGAGCTATCTGTTGAGGACATGGAGCTTGCCGGGGCGGATATCATTCACCAGGGTTTCGGCCAGCCTGTATATACCGGGGAGATGTTTTTCGGCCTGGAATACCCTGCGGGCAACAATACGGCTGAACGCGGCCGGATCACTCTTTACTACTACCCCGGCGCGGCAGTGGACTCCGCTGGTTACGAAAGTTACAGCTCTGTCTGGGGTGTGGCCCGCCGGGGGAGCACGCGGGTCGCTTTTCTGGACTATATCGACCGCATCCGGGTTGCCCGGGCCAGGCCGTTTCTGCTTTACAACACCTGGTACGATCTTCGTACAGCCGAGCGCGCAAATGGCCGCAAAGGCGGAATGCTCAACCTGGAGAACTCTCTGGCGCGGGTTAGCTCTTTCAAGGAGAACCTGGTCGATTACGGCATCGAGCTGCACAGCTTCGTGCTCGATGAGGGCTGGGACCGCTACACTCCATACTGGGAGATCGATAAAAAGAATTTCCCCGGCGGTTTCTCGAAACTGGCCCGCGAGCTGGACGGGATCGGCAGCGGGCTGGGTCTCTGGTTCGGGCCGATCGGGGGCTACGGCGAGGGCCTTCGCCTGAGAGGAAGCCGCGGGCGCGAGACGGGGCTCCAAGTGAGCCGGAAAGGCTACCTCGACCTGGCAGGCCCGAAATACAACCGAATCTTTAAAGAACGCCTGCTGGAGTATATCGAGCGCTATGATGTGAACTACTTAAAGTTCGACGGCGTGCTTTACGGCTACGCGGACACCGACCACGGCATGCTGCCCGGCATCTATTCGCGGGAGGCGCACACCTCCGCCCTGATCTCCCTGCTGGATACCCTGTACGCGGTGCGCCCGGGGATTTTCACCAATATCACCACCAGCCAGTGGCTTTCCCCCTGGTGGCTGATGCACACCGACTGTGTTTTCATGGGCGGCGGTGACTACGGCTGGCTGCGCACCCTGCCCTCGCCCAGCAAGCGCGACCTGGCGATCAGCTACCGCGACAAGGTTTGCTACGACCAGTTCGTTCAGCACAACCAGCAGTTCCCCACCAATTCGATCATGACCGTGGGGGTGATCAAGGGCGAATACCAGCTTCTGGGCGAGCCGGATGAAACACTTGACAAATGGACGAACAACCTGGTGATGCATTTCAGCCGTGGGCTGTCCATGTGGGAGCTTTATCTCAGCCCGCAGATTCTCAATGAAAAGGAGTGGGAAACACTGCGAGCCTCGATCCGCTGGGCCACGCAGAACAGGGATGTGCTGCTTGCCAACACCACCATGGTCGGCGGAGACCCGGCACAGCGTGAGCCGTACGGCTATTTCCACCAGGGCGAGCGGAAAATGATCCTCACGGTGCGCAATCCCTATATCGAGCCTGCCGTTTTCCGGATCAGGCTGGACTATGATAACGGCTGGCTGGCGAGCGACCAGGAAGCCTACCTGCCCGTGACGGTTTATCCCTACAAGGTTGTGGAGGGTCCCTGGCTCAGCTACGGCGAACAGTTCGAGATATCACTGAGCGGCTACGAGACAAAGGTTGTCGAGCTGGTGCGCCGGGACCTGATCGATCTGCCGGTGCTGCTGAATACGAGGTTCGATCTCGAAGGCGAAAACCTGGTAATCTACCCGGAGCCGGGAGCGCAGGCGCTTACTGTGGAAAACTGCACTGCGAGCGAGCTGGCTCTTTCCGGCGTTTCGATCTCTCCGGGCGCGCAGGCGGAGATTCCGCTGGACTATTCTCCCTCCTCCGGCAGCCTGGAGGTGCAGGACGGCCGGAGCGTAACACGGCAAACAGGGGCAGGCTCAGGACTCTCCGGCGAGATTTCACTGCGCCTGCCCGCGGAGGCGGTCACAGCGGAGATCGCCTTTCTGGTCGAGCTGGACGGTGAGATCGAAAATCTTCAGGCCGCGGTCAGCCTCAATGGAGAAGCCCTGGACTACCGCACCGAGGCCGGCGAACAGAACAACTGGTTCTGGCTTGTGGCCCCGCTTGGTGAAAATACGGAGCACCGGATCGCCTATGATTTCACCTGCGGGGGTCGGGGCAATCCGGGCGGGTTCCTGAGCGCTTGGCTGGTTTTTCACCGTGAGCTGGAAGGCTATCGGTCCAGGGCACCGAAAAGGGCAGCGGAGCTTGCCGGAACTTTTCTGCTGCCTTCGAATTCAGCGCTCCGGCGGGAAGTGGAGTGCCTGTTCAAGCGGCCGGTGCGGTTTTAATCGAAAAGAATTCCTGGAAGCAGGGCCGGTTCCCGAACCGCCCCTGCGCTCTTTTTTCCCCATGCCCGCTTTTGCAGTCCCCCTTTGATAAAGGGGGAAACAGGGGGATTTCCCGATCAAGTTCTTCATTGTGATTCATCGCGGCTTACCGCGGGGTAGTTCATTACCGGAAAGGCAGGGATGAAACATGCGCTCTGTGCTTCTAATTATTGTGGCTTTGATAATTCTCTCCCCTGTAAAAAATACCGGCGTGCTGTTCGCTGCGCAGGGACCCGGTTCGGTTATCGAAAAGCCCGGCATTCGCTACAGCGTGCGGGGCGGGGAAAAAGGCCTTCTCGATCTCTACCTGCTTGCAGGAAAGGGCAATTCGCGGCCTGGGGTATTGCTGATCCACGGGGGCGGATGGCGCGGCGGGGACCGGAGCCAGTGGGCAGAGCTGGCAGGCGTGCTCGCACGCAGGGGCTTTGTCTGCGCCTCGGCCAGCTACCGGCTCGCACCCGGTGTGCAGATGAGTGAAATTATCACAGACGTGCGACTGGCAATGGATTTTTTCAAGAGCCATGCGGCTGAATACGGGATGGATCCGAACAGGATCGGCGCGGTGGGCTCCTCTGCAGGGGGGCACCTGGTGGCCCTGCTGGCCACGATCCCATCCGGCGACAGGCTGGGAGACCCGGACCTGACCCTCCTGCACGATACGCGGCCCCAGGCCGTGGCCTGCTACAACCCGGTGCTGGATTTTCTCACCGAGAGCTTGATCTGGCCGCACCAGTTGACAGTTTTCCGCCGGGGACCGGAACAGGGAAAGACAATCTACGGGCAGGCAAGCCCGACCAGGAGAGTTACAGCCCAGGCACCGCCGTTTCTGTTTCTCTACGGCACCATGGACACGCTCACTCCGGAGGAGAACTCCAGGGAGATGATCAGCCGCCTGGCCGCTTGCGGAATTGCAGTGGAGGTGGCCATGTTTAGCGGCATGGAGCACGGTTTCGGCTACAGGCTGAGAGGCCCCGAGCAGAAACAGGCCGCGCAGGTCGTGGCGAACTTTTTCGAGCGAATGCTTGAATGATCGCCCGGTTTGTGGCTCAATGCCCCGGCCCGGTGAGCACCGCGTTCATGATCAGCCGGGCCGTGCCGTCGCAAACCCCCCGGAAATTGGGGTCCTCGGTGAACCCGATCACATGGCCCCGGCCAATGGCCCGGTACATCAGGTATGGTTTAAAAGCAAGCTGTTTCAGGACCGGTCCCTTCCAGATATGTCCGCTCACCAGCAGGTCTTCCGCCCCGGCATAGAACGCCACATTGCGGCCCTGGCTTCTTTTCAGCGGAGAGAAGACCTGGTATCCCTGCACGAATACAACCGCAGTGCTGTCGTAGCCGCAGGAAAGCCAGTGGTCAGGGTCCAGGTGGATACGCGCCAGCACCCCGGGCAGAGAGCGGGGCTCGGCGTCCTCAGCAGTGATTACTTTCCGGAATTCCTCTAAGCCCTTGATCTCGCTTCCCGGCACGCGGTTGGTTTTTTCCTTCCCGGAGGGGGTTTTTTTTCCTTTGGCCGTGTCCCCGTCCAGGCGGTACTCCCTCACAGCTTCCAGCAGCCCGGCCTCCGGGCTCGCCATCCAGGTGGTGGCGCCCTGGATGCCGACCAGGGTCCCGCCCCGGGCGATCCAGTCTTTGAGCTTTGCAAGGCCGTCCTTGCCCATGATTTCCCCGAAATTCCACCCGTTGGGCAGCACCAGCACGTTGTACCGATCAAGCCTGATCCGGCCCAGGTCCCCGGTCTTTACAGCAGTCACTTTTACCCCGTACTGCTGCTCCAGCACGTAGCGGCACCAGCCCGCTGAGTAGGAGTGTGTGGGTTCGTCCCAGGCCAGAAGAACTTTCGGTGCGGGCAGATAGTGCACGTTCGGGCTGCCGAAATTCACACCCTCGCTTGTCCAGCCGGAGTCCGTGGGGTAGAATTCCACTCCGCGTTTCTTTTCTATCCGGGCGATTGTCTCCGGGAGATTTTCCGGGTTTTCTTTCACCGGCACGATCAGGCTTCCGCGGGGATATTTCTTTTCGTTGTTGGTAAAGGCCAGGTCGTTGGTGTAAACTCTTACGCTGTCCCTGAGCAAGTCGGCCAAGGCGGCCATGGTGCTGTTGAAATCGCCGGGGAGGATATATGCCAGCCCGGCTTTTTTCACCCGCGGTACGGCAGGTTTCGCAAGGGATTCCAGGATTTGGTAGTTTCCGGCAGGGAGATTGTTCGTTATGTAGAAGTTCACGCCGAAAAACGAGGGCAGCGACCAGGCTGTAATATCATAGATCTGGGGCCGCAGGCCGGCGGCCAGCCGGCGCTCCTGCTCCCGGACATAGTCTTCATCCATAAAGATCTCCGGTTCGAGCAGGTTGGCAGCCAGGGCGTGGGACTCCTGCCTTGCCGGTACGATATAAGTGCCTGCAGGGAAATTTTTCCGGGCTACTTTCCGCTTGTCCCCGGCGCTCAGCGAGCGGCATTCGAGACCGTTCTCGGCCCTTTGCACCCTGATTCCCTGCTTGAGCAGGATTCCGACGAGCTTTTCAGTGCGCGAGGGGTCCGGCTCACAGGCGATCAGGTATGCCCGGTCGGCCGGGATATCGACCGCAGGCGTGCGCGTAGCGACATAGTCGGCCAGAACGCTTTCGCGGTTTCTGGCGGCGAACTCCGCTGTGGAGAGCGAGGCCACTGCATGGTGGCGCACGGTTTCAGCGTAGGGCATGACTGTCTCGTCTGAGCGGAGAGCCAGCAGGCCCCGGCTGGAGGCCTGCTCGTAGGTCATGCCGATCGAGCCGCTCAGGCTGGGCCAGGTGCAGCCGTAGCCCGGGAAATAGGCGTCGAAACTCTCGCGCGTGTAGTACTTGAAACCGAACCTGTCGAACCAGGCCGCATTGTTCTTGCCGAACTCGGCGAACCACTTTACCTGGGAGGCGCTCATCCGCGGATTTGTCGGTGGGGCTGTGGGGGGGAAGTAGTAAGTTGCGTCCGAGCCCATCTCGTGAAGGTCGATATAGATATGCGGGTACCATTCCAGGTAGGCCGCCACTCTTCCCCGGCTTTCCACCTGGGTCATCGCGTACCAGTCGCGGTTCATGTCGAAAAGGTAATGGTTCGTCCTGCCGCCGGGCCAGGGCTCGCGCCGCTCCGCGGAGTTCGGATCAGCCGCGGGCCACTTTCCGGTGGTGCTGCGGAAATAATTGGCGAACCTGTCATGGCCGTCCGGGTTCTGAAGTGGGTCGATCACCACGATGCTCTTGTCGAATATCATCTCGACCAGCGTATCGCCCCTGGCCGCAAGAAGGTGATAGGCGGCCCACAGTCCGGCGTCCATGCCGGAGGACTCGTTGCCGTGGATAGTGTTGGCCAGCCAGGTCACCACGGGAAGCCGGCCCAGCAGCTCGGATTTCTTCTCCGCATCCAGCGAGAGCGGGTGGGCGAGGGCGCGAAGCTCCGTCTTGATTCGCTCAAGTTCGGCCAGCCGCTCCTCTGTGGCGATAACCAGGTAGTAAAGAGTGCGTCCCTCCCAGGTTTTACCGTAGGTGAAAAGCTTCGCTCTCGGGCTTGCTTCGGCCAGGGCCTGAACGTAGTCCTCGCACTCGGCGTGCGTGGTGATCCGCTCTGCCCAGCCGTGGCCCGCCACCTGCTCCAGAGTCGGCACTGCAGGATCGTAGGTTGCCCCGGGGATAAAGCAGGACGCGGCGTGAGCATAAGAGAAGAAAACAGCCGGAATGAAAAAAATCAGGGCGAAAGCGCGTACGGACTCTTTCATCACAGGTCCTCCTGTCAGAAGTTGAGCAGCGGATTCGAATATGAAGTTATTGTTTCGGGATAATTGATTATCAGGTAAAATAATAATAATTTATACAAGTAAGGAAGTAAAATATCCAACCGGAAGGAGAATGCGATACTATGAAAGCCTTGAGCGGAAGCCTGATTACCTTTGCCCTTTGTTCAATGATTGCCTGTTCCACAACTAAAAAATCCGAGCCGCAGATGCAGACAGAGAAGCCTGAGTTCAAATACCTCACCGAGCAATTCGCCGACCTGAAAATCCTGCGCTACCAGGTTGCCGGTTTCGATAACCTTGCTCCCCGCCAGAAAGAGCTGGTCTATTACCTCTACCAGGCAGCGCTTTCCGGGCGGGAGATCACCTGGGACCAGAACTACAGGCACAACCTGTGTATCAGGCGCACGCTGGAAAACATCTACCTGACTTACCGGGGAGACAGAAACTCGGAAGAGTTCAACAAATTTGAAGTTTATCTGAAAAGAGTCTGGTTTTCCAGCGGCATCCATCACCACTACTCCACAAACAAGTTCCTGCCGGAGTATTCCAAAGAATATTTCGCCCATCTTGTCGCCAACTCGGATCAGGGCGGCTTTCCTGTTGCCGGGGGCGAAACGGTCGAACAGCTGGCTGCAAGGCTTACACCTGTCATGTTCGATCCGGCTGTCGATGCCAAGAAAGTGAATCTCGACCCGGACGCCGACCTGGTAAAAGGTTCAGCGAACAACTTTTACGAGGGAGTGACCCAGAAAGAGACCGAGGCATACTACGCGAAAATTATCGATCCGGACGACCCGAGACCGGTCTCCCATGGCCTGAACTCGAAGCTGGTAAAGGAGAACGGCAGGCTGAAAGAGAAAGTCTGGAAACTGGGAGGCATGTACACCGGTGCGATCGAAAAAATAGTCTACTGGCTGGAAAAAGCAGCCGCTGTTGCCGAGAACGAAAAACAGAAAGTAGCACTGGAAAAGCTGATCGAGTATTACCGCACTGGCGATCTGAGGCTGTTCGACGAGTATAATATCCTCTGGGTGCAGGACACGGAATCCACAGTGGATGTGATCAACGGGTTTATCGAGACCTACGATGACGCAATGGGCTACCGCGCCACTTACGAGTCCCTGGTCCAGTTGAATGACGTGGAGGCCACACGCAGGGTCGCAGCCATTGCCTCGAGCGCCCAGTGGTTCGAGGATAATTCCTCTATCAGCCCCGAACATAAGAAAAAGAACGTGAAAGGAATCTCGGCCAGGGCGATTAACGCGGTCGTGGGCAGCGGTGCAGTGAGCCCCTCCAGCCCGATCGGGATCAACCTGCCTAACGCCAACTGGATCCGCGCCGAGCACGGATCGAAATCAGTGACGATCAGCAACCTTGTCCATTCCTACGACGAGGTGAGCAGGGAAAGCGGCGAGATCGAGGAATTCACCCTGCGGGAGGAAGATGTTGCTCTGTCTAAAAAGTACGGCAGTCTGGCCGAAGTTCTCCACACCGACCTTCACGAGGTGATAGGCCACGGATCGGGCAGGCTCGAACCGGGAGTTGGCACGCCCAAGGAGACCCTGAAAAACTACGCCGCCACCCTGGAGGAGTCCCGGGCTGACCTGGTGGCGCTCTACTACATGCCGGACCCCAGGCTGGTCGAGATCGGTATTGCACCATCCGTGGATGTGGGAAGGGTGAGTTACAACGGCTATATATCCAATGGACTTATGCAACAGCTCAAAAGGATTAAGCCGGGAGAAGATATCGAGGAGGCGCACATGCGCAACCGCCAGCTCGTGGCAAAGTGGGTCTACGAGAAAGGCAGGCCGGATAACGTTATCGAGAAGGTGATTCGGGACGGCAAGACCTATTTCGTGGTAAACGATTACGAGAAGCTCAGAGAGCTTTTCGGAACTCTTCTTCGCGAGGTGCAGCGGATCAAGTCCCAGGGCGATTACGAGGCCGGAAAGAAGCTGGTCGAAGCCTACGGGGTGAAAGTCGACCGCGGCCTGCTCGAAGAGGTGCTCGAGCGCTACAGGAAGCTCGCCATCGCGCCTTATTCGGGCTTTATCAACCCGCTGCTCAAGCCGGTGGTTGCTGATGATAAGATCGTGGACGTGAAGATCGAATACCCGGATGATTTCGCATCTCAGATGCTTTATTATGCGAAAGAATACTCGTTCCTGCCCACGTATAATTAGCAGGAAAAAGCGCGTAACGGTCATGCAGTAATAATTCGGAGCTGCTTATGTTTTTGAACTTTTTCAAAAAAGCGAATTTCAGGGCCTTTTCGATAGCTTTGGTCTTCCTGCTCACAGGATTGCTGGTTTACCTGTTCGCCGACACCGGGCAGTCCGGCAGTGCTTTCGGCGATTACAACGGGGACGGCAGCACCGGCATTACTGATGTGATCTCCCTGCTGCTGCAGGGCAGGGAGAGCCCCGGCGATCCAAGGCTGGACTACAATGCCGACGGCGTGTATAGCCTAAACGACGCACTCGATCTGCTGCTCGATCTCACCTGGTACGGGATAAAACCGTATGAGGTGGCAGTGGAGCCTGTGGAGATCGATGATTTCCTTCTCAACCCGTTCAGGGGATTTGAATCGAAACACTGTTTCAACGACTGGATCAGCCGCGGAGTGCCCCGTCATCCACTGTGCGGCACCGCCCAGTTCCGCTGGTACTGGGATACTCTTGAGCCGGAAGACGGCCAGATCAGGTTCGGAATGATCGACAGCATGATTGCCGAAGCTGTTGCCAACGAACAGAGGATCAACATCCGCGTGATGTGCCAGAACGGCGAGCCGCGGGTGCCGGATTGGCTGAGAACCGCCGGGGCAAAGGGCGATTACTACTCCGACGGCACGGGCTGGCAGCCGGATTACGGCGACCCGATTTTCCTTGAGAGACACGAGAAGCTGATCAAGGCCCTGGCAGAACGCTACGATGGCCACCCGGCGGTCGATTTTGTCGATGTCGGCTCTATCGGGCGCTGGGCCGAGTGGCACACCAGCGAAACAGGGCTGGACATGCCGCCTGATTCGATCCAGCAGAAAATTATCGACATGTATCTGGACAATTTCAAAGAAACTCCCCTGATCTCCCTGATCGGGGATGATTTCGCCATGATGTACCAGATCAGCCACGGAACGGGCTGGCGGGCCGACTGCCTGGGCGATATGGGAGGTTTCAGCCCGACCTGGAACCACATGGACGATTTCTATCAGCAGGCCCTGGATTCAACCGGGGCCAACGAAATCTGGGAAAGAGCGCCCGTGGTGTTCGAAACCTGCTGGACCATGCAGTTCTGGTACGAGCGTAACTGGGATATAGACCATATCCTCTCCGAGGCCCTGCGCTGGCATGTGACAATCATGAATAACGGGAATGATTCCATACCCGCAGCATGGGAAACCAAGGTCCGGGAATTCGAAAAGAAGATGGGCTACCGTTTCGTGCTCAGAAACCTGTCTCACCCGGCGAGTGTAAAAGCGGGCAGGCGGCTGTTTTACCAGATGCAGTGGGAAAACGTGGGAGTGGCCCCGTGCTATCTCGACTGTCCTCTGGCTTTCCAGTTCCGCCCCGTGGAGGGTGATACGAGCTGGGTGGTGGAAACAGAGGCGGAGATCACCGGCTGGCTGCCCGGAACCATTGACCTTGATTCGAATGTCATCCTGCCGAAAGACATGCCGCCCGGAGAGTACGAACTGGCGGTGGGCATGCTCGATCCCTGGAGCGGCCAGCCGAGGATCAGGTTCGCCATCCAGGGCCGGGTCGAGGACGGCTGGTACAGGCTTAGCAGGGTGGCAGTGCGCTGAAAGGGCGCGGGCCGGCATCCTTTTTGCGAAACCTCCGGAACAGGACAACCTGGAAGTGGTGTTAAGGCAAAAAGGATGCCGGCCCGCGCCTTCCCACCTCGGGTACGAAGGAGTATCAACATGAAAAAATCGCTGGTTTTGGCGCTTACAGGCACGCTTGTCTGCTGGAGCGTCTTTTTCGCGCAAGCCCCCCGGGGCAGGCCCACTCCCAGGCAGCTTGGTATTGCTATCGGTGAGCTCGAACCGGGCCCGAACAACGATATAACGGATGTCCCCGGCGTGATAGTCGGGCACAGCACGATCATCCGGGGAGAGAATATTCGCACAGGCGTAACTGCCGTCTTGCCCCATGACGGCAACCTGTTTCTCGAGAAGGTGGAGGGCGCGGTCGAGGTATACAACGCTTACGGCAAACTGGCCGGATCGACCCAGGTCAACGAACTGGGACGGATCGAGACACCGATCCTGCTGACCAACACACTGGCGGTGCCCAAGGTGGCGGATGAGCTGATATCCTACATGCTTTCGCTTCCGGGCATGGAGAATGTCGTGTCTATCAACCCCCTGGTTGCCGAAACCAACGACAACTACCTGAACGATATCAGGGCGCGCGCCGTGAAACAGGAGGACGTGTTTGCCGCAGTCCAGGCCGCGCGTTCCGGGCCGATCGGGCAGGGAGCCGTGGGCGCGGGCACGGGCACCGGCTGCATGGGGTATAAGGGAGGAATCGGCAGCGCCTCGCGTGTGGTGGGTATCGGCGCTGAGCGCTATACTGTGGGCGTGCTGGTTCAGACAAATTTCGGCGGCAGGCTCACGGTCAACGGGGTCAGAATCGATAAGGCAGTCGGGCAGGAGGAATCCGGAAGCGGCGGCTCCTGTATTATTGTGGTCGCCACGGACGCTCCGCTCGGCCATCGTAACCTTCGGCGGCTGGCCAGAAGGTCTTTTGCCGGCATGGCCCGCTCGGGGGCGAATTTCTCAGACGGCAGCGGGGACTACGCAATCGCATTTACCACTCATCCAGATTTCCGCTCAGGCCCTGAGGACAGCCCGTTGGAGAGAACTCGCAGGCCCCTGAGCAACAATGCAGTGAGTCCGCTATTTATTGCTGTCCGGGAGGCGACCGAGGAGGCGATAATCTCCTCCGTGGTTACCGCCACTACTGTCACCGGCAGGGAGGGCCGCCGCCGCGAGGCAATAAACCTCGAGCGCCTGAAAAAAGCCCTGGGATTGAATAGGTGATTTAGCGCAAAGGGCTGTCTCCAGGAAAACAGGAAACAGCCCTTTATCTAGCACTCGCTGTGCCGCCTATTTCAATCTCCTCTGCACTTTTGCCCAGGACTCGGTGATCAGGAAACTCTCATCCATGTTGGCGACCATCGTACTGAATTTCTCGAACGGCACGGCAAAGGTGAGAAGATTATCTGTCACGCAGGGTCTCGCAGACACGTCGAACATACCCAGAATTGCCCTCGGCTTTTCAGCCTTTCTTTCCCGGAGCGGGTAGTACACTATCGAGGAGCATCCCGAGCCGAATGGAGCGGATACCCCGCCGGCGTCGTCCCGGTCGAAATTGGCCAGGGTGAATAGCCCGGAGAGCACGTCGACGCCTGCGAAAAAGATAACCGCCTCCGGCTCGTCGGCCTGGTTTAGCATGTCCCAGCGCTTGAAATGAATGTAACTGCCGGCAGCCTTGAAACCCGGCATTTTTTCCATCAATACTCCCACCATCTCGGGGCTTTTGATATAGCGCTCACCCTCGAGTTTTCCCTCGATCCCGCAGGAGAGGAAATACTCGAAATCCGGCATGACCTCTTGGGTAAAGCCGAGATACCTCTTGCCTCCGCCGCAGGACACGGAAGCTGCATCGAATGCGAGCGGTTTCCCTTTGCGCACCGCTGCCAGGTCGCAGATAAAGCACCTGTGCCCGGAGGGCGGGGCGACCGGCTCGCTCGATCCGGTCTGGTTGCTGTAGAAAAAAGCTACCGGCAGCTCGATGCCGTTGAAATATTTCTTCCAGCGCTTTAGAAAATCTTCTTTCAATTTCATGTCCATTCTCCACGGCCTCCTTCAGTGTTACTAGATATATTTATCTCAGCTAAAATAGTCCTTTGACCGCAGTAATTCAACGCGCTCAGCAGCGGGGTCTGGTTGAACACCCTCTCAATATCGGGTACCGGCTTGATTTATTCTTTCCAAAGCTGTATCCTGATATTGTCGAGCGTTCGACTTTGCAGGAATCCCTTTCCGAAAAACCTTGCTCTCTGAACCGGATAAGCCATACCGAATCACCTGCTGTAATTTCAAACGACCCGAAGCTGGAAAAAATTATAAAATTACCGGAGCAGCCAAATGCAAAGAAGGGAATTTCTCAGGATCGGCAGCGCTGCTGCTGCACTGCCCTCACTGCTGAATATCGCCTCCTGCGGCAGGGGGGCAGCCAGGCCGAACATCCTCTTTATCTGCACGGATCAGTTCAACGCCTCCTGCGCCGGGTTTGCCGGGCATCCACTGGTTTACACTCCCAACCTGAACAGTCTGGCCAGGCGCGGAACCGTGTTCACCAACTGCTACAGCAATAGCCCGGTCTGCGTGCCTGCGCGCGCAGCGATGTTCAGCGGCTTGTATCCGCACGAGGTCCAGGCCTACGACAACGCCGCGCCTTTCGACTGCCGCGTGCCCGCCTGGACCAACCGTCTATCTGCCTCCGGTTACCTCTGCCGGGGCACCGGCAAGCTCGATTTCCTCTTCGACCGCGATTACGGCATGGTGGAGGTCGAGACCCGGCACGGCCACGACCTGAACCCGGATATTACCGCCTATTTCCGCAATCCGATAGTGCCGCGTGTGGATTCCCGGGCGCAGATCGAGGCCTATATCGATGAAAATCCGCACCAGGACAAGCGTTTCGTGGCCGAGGCTGTCCGTTTTCTCGACGAGGACGCTCCCGGCCTGGGAACTCAGCCCTGGGTCCAGTATGTGGGCCTGAACAGCCCACACCCCAGGTGGGTCGTCCCGGAAAGGTTCTACCGGATGTACAACCTGGAGAATATCTATCCGCCGGAACTGCCAGGGGGCTGGCCGCCGGGGCTTCACCCTGTCCAGACAGCCACCAACCGCTATAACAAGTTCGACCTGGCGCCTTTTCCGGAAGGCAATATCCGCCGGGCGCGGGCAGCCTATTACGGAATGATCACCCAGCTTGACGAATGGGTGGGCGAAATCCTGATTTCACTCGAGAAAAGCGGCCGGGCCGGAAATACAGTGGTGATATTCACCGCCGACCACGGTGAGATGCTGGGCGAGCACGGAATGTGGTTCAAGGGCTGCCCGTACGATCCTGCCGCGCGGGTGCCGCTGGTTATCGCCGGGTGTGGGTTTGAGTCAAATACAATAGCTGCTTCGGTCTCCCATGTCGACCTGGCGGCGACTATCCTCGAGCTGGCCGGGCTGGGGCCTTTCCCGGGTCTGCGGGGCAGGTCGGTAATGCCGCTGGTGCAGGGTGCGGAAACCGGTGAGGACCGCTGGGCATACTCCGAGCTGAACAACGAGGGCAATCTTACCGGCTCTTTCTGGGCGAGAAAGGGTGACTGGAAATACGTCCATTTCGTGGATTATCCACCGCTGCTGTTCAACCTGAAAGATGATCCCGGTGAGTTCGCTAACCTGGCGGGGCAGGAAAAATATCGAGAGGTAGAACGCGGGCTTCATGGCCTGCTGCGTTCGGTGGTCGACCCGGAGAAAATCTCTGCTGAGGCGTTCGCGCACCAGAAGGCGCGCCTGGAAAAAGATCTCGCTCGCCTGGACAAGCCGGAGATTTACCGAAGGTATTCCTCGCGTCTGGGCGAGGAGTTTGCCGCAAAGCTGAAAGCCGGAATCTGAACGAGACCTTTGGCAAAGGAGGAAACATGTCGGGCAAATCCAGATACAGCCGGCGGGGTTTTATCCGTGTTTTATCAGGTCTGTCTGCTCTCGCAGCAGGATTTAGCTCCCGGTGTCTTTTTGCCGCGGACTTCGTGAAAAACAGGTTCGGCGAAAGGATGATCGAACGCTATCCGCCCTTTGACGACGCCCGCAGCAGGAAAGTGATTTTTGTGGCCCACTGTATTATGAACCAGAACGCGCGGATCAATACCTGCGCCTACACTCCAGCCGCCATCCCGAAAATTCCTGAATGCCTTCTTCGGCGCAATACCGGGATAATCCAGATGCCCTGTCCCGAGCTCGCCTGCCTGGGTCTGGGCCGGGGCGGGCCGGAGGAGATCTACGATCAGCTCTCCACGCCCGGGGCCAGGAGATATCTCAAGGGCATGGCCCGGGATATAGTTTACCAGGCAAAGCAGTACCGCAAACAGGGCTTCCGGGTCCTGGGCGTGTTGGGTATTGACGGCAGCCCGAGCTGCGGGGTGGATATTACCTATTACGGCGGGGAAAAACCCGGAAAAGGGGCCTTTATGGAAGAGCTGACCCAGGCCCTGGCCGATAACGGGCTGGATTTTCCGGTCAGAGGGGTGGTGGATGCAAAAGCCGATCAGGCTGAAACCCTGATCGCCGAGCTCGACCGGTAGCAGGGAGAATTTTTTAAAAAGGTCTGCAAGCATGAAATAAAGGCTACGGGATTGTTGCGCTTTTCACCCGGCAGTCGCGCTTGCTTGCCGGTCTTTCTTTATACTTCCGGAAAGATATTATCCACAACCAGATACAGTTTCTCATACCAGGGAGTTCAAAATGGCGATCAGGATATTTTTATTTGTTCTGCTGGCAGCCTTTTCAGCACTTGATTTGAAAGCCGCAAGCTCAGCGGACGATCTGAAAAAGAGGCGCGCTTATCTGGAGGAGCTTCTTTCGGTGATCCAGCCCGAGCACCCTGAGCGCGGAGCGGTCACCCGGCTTGACTCCACCTGGCGCGACTGGCTTGCGCGCACAGGAGAGCTTCCCCCTGATTTCGACCGGCTGCCCTCGATTCCCTTTCTTCCGGACCCGCTGGTTCTCGATCAGGGCGGCAGAAATATTCCGGTTACCAGCCTCGCGCAATGGCAGGATAAACGCGAGTGGATCAAGCAGCAGGTGAAACACTGGATCACTGGGACTTTTCCGCCGCCGCCGGGAAATATCCAGGCCGAGGTGATCAAAGAGGAAAACTACGGCGGGGCTATCTCGCGCACAGTGGAGTTGAGTTTCGGCCCCGGGGGCAGGGCAAAGCTGACTGTCGAGCTGTTGATCCCGCCGGGTGACGGCCCGTTCCCGGTGTTCATGACCCAGTGGAACCACCGGGGCTGGGCCCTGGTTGCCCTTCGCCGGGGCTACATCGGCTGCGTTTACGCAGGTGCCGATGCCAGGGATGATACCGAGGGCTACGCCGATATCTGGTACCCGGAATATGATTTCACCAGACTGATGCGCCGTGGCTGGGGAGCACACCGCGCCGTGGATTATCTCTATACCCTGCCTTTCGTGGACAGGCACAGGATAGCGCTCACCGGCCATTCCCGCAACGGTAAGCAGTCGCTGATGGCCGCTGCGTTCGACGAGCGGATCACCGCAGTTATCTCGAGCAGCGGCGGCACGGGAGCCGAGGACCCCTACCGCTACAACAGCGACAAGTTCGACAATGAAACGATTTCGGAGATCACCACCTGGTTCCCCTTCTGGCTTCACCCCCGCCTGAGGTTTTTTATCGGCAGGGAGCACAAGCTGCCTGTGGACCAGAACCTGCTCATGGCCTTGGTTGCTCCGCGCGGCCTGATGCTCAGCTCGGCGATCACCGAGCACCAGGGAAATCCCTGGGGGATCGAGCAGAACTACCGCTGCCTGGAGAGAGTTTACAGGTTTCTCAAGGCGGAAAACAAGCTCTCCATCCGCATGCGCCACGGCCGCCACGGCACCTCGGCCCGCGATATCGAGGCCTACTGCGACTTTTTCGACTTCGTTTTCGACCGCAATACCATAGAACCGCCGCGCGATCTTTACTACAACTACACTTTCCACAAATGGCGCGAGATCAGCGGCGAGAATGTCAACCTGGCTGATTACCCGGAGAGAAAGGCGGAAGAGCTGCTGCTGGGCCCTGAGGGGCAAAAAATAGAATCTCCCCGGGCCTGGCAGGGGAAGAAAAAAGATATACACCAGCGGCTGGCCTGGGTGCTGGGAGATGAGCCTGCAGGGGCAAAGAATCCCGGCCCGCGGCAGGCCTCGCAGCGGCAAAGAGATGACTACCTGGGCAATGTAATCAGCAGACCGGAAGCCGGCGAAAAGATGGCCCGGGTGGTAATCGGGCCTTACGCCTCGTTCGGCGACTACCTTTACGGTAATCTCTACTACCCGCCCGACAGGCAGGGCAAGCTGCCGGTGGTGCTGTTTCTTCACGAGTACGCCTACCCCACCGGTTTCGCCAGACGGAGCGAGCCGTTTTTCCAGATGCTTGTTGACCGTGGTTTCGCTGTGTTCGCTTTCGACATGATCGGTTTCGGCACCCGCATCCAGGAGGGCACACTTTTTTACGAGCGCTATCCGCACTGGTCCAAAATGGGCCGCATGGTTGCTGATGCAAGCGCTGCGGTGGAGGTTCTCCAGGGCCTGGATTTTATCGACAGCAGCCGGATATACGCCACCGGCTATTCTCTCGGCGCCACTGTTGGGCTACTTGGCGCTTCACTCGACAAGCGGATCGCGGCAGTGGCCTCCGTGTGCGGTTTCACCCCGTTGCGCACAGTCGGCCCCCAGGAGGGGATCGAGGGGATCAGGGCCTATTCCCACCTTCACGGGCTGATCCCGCGGCTGGGATTTTTTGTCGGAAACGAGAGGCGCGTCCCGGTCGATTTCGAAGAGATTCTGGCCTGTATCGCCCCGCGACCGCTCCTGCTGGTGGCCCCGGAACTGGACAGAGACGCCGTTTTTGCAGATGTAAAAAGCGCGGTGAACCAGGTTTCAAAGCTCTATCGCCTGCTGGGAGCTGAAAGCAAACTGACATTTTCCGCTCCCCGCGACTACAGCCGCTTTACAGAGCAAAGGCAGAGGGAGGTAGCCGACTGGCTGAGCAGCCAGGCTGGGAACTGACCGGGCATAAAAAGGGAAGACCTTTGAAAAAATCACAGAAGAAAGGATTAATTTTAAAGCAATCTGGTGGATCACACGCCCCGCCCACTGGCGCGGGCACCCCTCTCAAGAGGGGAATTTCTCCTTCCGCCTACCCCTGTCTGGTGTAAATATAGGATTGGGGCTGCTGGGAACAGTCCCCTCTATCAAGAGGGGATACAGGGGTGTGTTAGAATTTTAATCGAAAGAATTCCCCTGAGCTTGCTCCGGGGTTACCGCTACCGTTTTTGCATTTAGAAATTCTGGTGGCACGAAGTGCCAGGAAATTGGCTTAATGCCCCGTAGCTTGCTGCGGGGATAGTCAATTTCCAAGAATTTCTTTACTATTGAATTCTCTCAGACAGATTCGCTAAACGCCCCAAAGGAGAAAAGTCGTCTTTTTATCAAGGTTTTACAAAGATCTATGAGTTGAAAGGCACATTTTCCTAAAACATACTGGAGCAGGAGAGGTAAACATGAGAAAAAACAACCTGATAGTCCCGGTTATCTGCGGAGTAATGATGGCTGTTTTCACCGGCCGGGCAGCAGCAGCAGGCCCTACTCCCCGCTACATGATGGGTCCCACCCGCGCCGTGGTGCGTGCTCCCCACGCAATGGTGGCCACCAGCCAGCCCCTGGCGGTCCAGGCGGGACTCGGGATTCTCAATAAAGGCGGCAACGCGATCGATGCCGCTATCGCAGCCAACGCCGTTATCGGCCTCACAGAGCCGGCAAGCTGCGGGGTCGGTGGGGACCTTTTCGTGATCTACTGGGATAACGCCACTCAGAAACTCTACGGCCTGAACGCCAGCGGGCGCTCGCCCTATGGAATCAATATCGAAAAGGTGCGCGAGCGCGGCCACGAGCTGATCCCGGTCAAGGACCCGCTGGCCTGGTCCGTGCCCGGTTGCGTGGACGGCTGGGACATGCTGCGCAGGCGGTTCGGCACAATGACTCTCGAAGAGCTGCTCGCTCCGGCTATCAAGTACGCAGAGGAAGGGTTCCCGGTCAGCGGCTGGCCGGTACACGACACTGTGGACACCAGGCACAGGGAATTCCGCGACACTTATCTTCCCGGCGGCAGGGCTCTCAAAGACGGGGACGTATTTACCAACCCCGGCCTGGCGCGAACCTACAGGACTATCGCGGAAAAAGGCCGGGACGCTTTTTACAAGGGGGAGATCGCCGGCAGGATCGTGGCCTATTCACAACGGGCAGGGGGGTTGTTCGCCATGCGGGATTTCGAGGAGCACGCAGGTGAGTGGATCGAGCCGGTTTCGACAAACTACCGCGGCTACGATGTATGGGAGCTGCCGCCCAACGGCCAGGGTATTGCCACTCTTCAGATATTAAACATTCTCGAAGGCTATGACCTGGCCCGCCTGGGGCATAACTCCGCCGAGTATCTTCACCTCTATATCGAGGCCAAGAAACTGGCCTACGCAGACCGGGCCAGATATTACACCGATATGGATTTCTACGATACTCCTGTGGAAGGCTTGATATCCAAGCCCTACGCTGCCCTGCGACGCGCACTGATCGATCCGGAGCGCGCGGCCAGCACAGACTTTCACGGGGAGCCGCCAGGCCACGGAGACACGATTTATCTTACAGTTGCTGATAAAGACCACAACATGGTCTCTTTGATCCAGAGCGTTTTCTGGGGGTTCGGCTCAGGCTACGTGCCTGGCGACCTGGGTTTCTGTTTGCAGAACCGCGGAGCGCTGTTCGCACTCGAGGCTGATCACCCCAACCGGCTGGAACCTCACAAGCGACCCTTTCATACGATCATACCAGCTTTTGTCACCAAAGACGGCAAACCCTGGCTGGCGTTCGGCGTGATGGGTGGAGACATGCAGCCTCAGGGGCAGGTACAGGTGCTCTGCAACATTATCGATTTCGGGATGAACATCCAGGAGGCCGGGGATGCCCCGCGGGTGCGCCATATGGGCTCCTCCCAGCCTACCGGGACGAAGATGCAGGATGGCGGCATAGTAACGCTGGAGGTCGGGATCGGCCCTGAGGCTCAACGCAGGCTCGTTCAGCTCGGGCACAGGCTGCAGGTTCCGTTCAGCTCGTTTTTCGGCGGCTACCAGGCGATCATGCTCGATCCTGAAACCGGAATGTATCTCGGAGCCTCTGATCCCCGCAGGGCAGGATGCGCTTTCGGGTACTAGGCCAGAGCCTGGATATGAAAAGAAATTGGCCAAAAAAAACGGCCGATCCTGCCGAGGATCGGCCGTTCATGTATCAGCTCACCTTACCACGCTGAGGATCTGCTGTCCTCAGCGCTCTATTTCGTACGCTCCTGCATCCGGCCCTTTTCCTGACTGCCGCTTTTGGCCGCGTAAATCCACCTTCGGCTGTTGCTCCAGCCTGGAAATTACCCATTCGAAACCGCCCAGCCCGTCCAGGATATTCTTTATCTGCTTTGTTTCAAGGCCGCAGTCAATCGCCCTGGAAGAACCGGTGAGCTTAAAATTGCCCGCGGACGGGTCGATAAAGAGCGGATCGGCAACCAGGGAGTGAATGTCATTCCCTGTCCGGGATCGCCAGGCGGAGAGGCTGATAGTCTCTCCCTTGATTTCAACCATGCTTTCCTGCCCCACGCCCCAGAAGACATTGTGGTCGCTGATGATAGATTTGAGATAGTCGGAATTGACCTCGATTGTGCCGCGCTGGCCGCCGGATACAAAGATGTTATTGCAGAGCAGCACTTTCTCGCTGGTGGGCATAATAAGTGTGCCGGAGCGGCCCTCACCCGGGCTGTAAACCACCGTGTTGCCGGTGATCAATGCTCTCTTTGAGCCCTGCTCGAAAGTCCCCGTGTCCTGATAGAAAGTGATGCCGCCGGCATAGTTATGGTAAAGCAGGTTGTTGCGCACGATCACGTCCTGGACGTGGGTCATGTTGATCCCGGCACCGCCTTTGGGACGGCCGTTGCGGTAGCAGATATTCCCTTCGATTATTCCGAAAGAGATGACCCCGTCTCCGCCGTACTCCGGGTCGCCGTTGACATGGATTCCGCAGCCGTAGTTGTGGTGCAGGATATTATTGCGGATTATGAAATTGTCCCCGCTGTTGGAATGGTAGATACCGTGCTCGTCCGCGGAACCGTAGCACTCGTTGCCTTCCAGGAGGAAGTCCGAGGCGTGGTCGGTGAAAATTCCCCACTTGCCGTTGCTGAATGAAGTGCAGTTGCGCACGGTGACAAACTTGCTGTGGCTCAGAAGGATTCCGGCGCGGCTGGCTCCGGTCACAACCAGCCCGTCGAGTATCACGTTGTAGCAGTCGTTAAGGGTCACGGCATCACGGCCATTGCCGCTTCCCCTGATCACGGCATACGGTCCCTCAGCCTTGATCACCAGGGGATTGTCCGGTTTGCATCCACGGCGGATACTCACTCCGCCCTGGTAGGTGCCGCTTTTAATGATCAGGGTATCTCCTCCCCACAGGTGGCGAATCGCCCCTCTCAGAGTGCGGAAAGTCGCCCCCTGCTCGGCAGAGACGTCGTCGTTTCCGTCAGGAGCGAGGTACATCGTGCGTGCGTATGCATTAAAATTCAAGGCAATGCTCAGGACAAAGAGAAGAATGGATACGCTGAGGGCCTGTCGTATTGATCTGGTGTCCAATTTGTTCCTCCGGTTTGAAAAAGGTTGGCTGCTGAGGGCCTCCGGCCGGTCTTTCCGGACAAGCGGCCTTTCCTTTTAACGCGCGAAACGGTTTCTCTTAAGCCTTCAAAATAAATCTTTATTATGGTGTGTCAAACTATATTGGCGTTATTATAGTGTTGCCGGGAAAAAATCTGAAATTATCTTCAAGTACCTTGATATTCTGCCAGGCAACTCAGGGGGGTTGCTCAACGGAATCTGGAAAGGTGAAAGAAGACAGCCAAAGAGCGAACTCATTCCCGGATTTGTCAACCGATAATTTTTCCAGAGAGGTGAAAGCATGAAACGCTTCGTATTTGTCTTGTTCCTGTTCGTTCTATCGGCCAGCTCTTATGTGCGCGGGCAGGAAAAATATTATCCTTACCGCTGGGTTTATGTAGGCTGTGAGAATTTTGACAAAGTCGCTCTGGATAAAGTCCGCCGCGTGGCCAGGCAGTGCTCCGAGCACGGGATTAACGGGATCGTGCTGTCGGGCGCTATTGAAAGGATCGACCTCGAATCGCCGTATACCTATAAAATAATCAGTGAGATCAGAAGAATAATCAGCCGGTACGGCCTGGACCTGATTCCACAGATCATGAATGTGGGCTACAACGCATTTATGCTGACCCATGATAAGAATCTGGCCGAAGGCCTTCCGGTCAGGGACGCTCTGTTCGTTGCGGGTGCCGCCGAGGCCAGGCACGTGCCGGACCCGGAGGTGAGCCTGGTCAACGGCGGTTTCGAGAAATTCGATGGGGACAAGGTTGAAGGTTTCAGCTTTACCTCCGCCGACTATCAGGTGGCTTTCAAGGACGATAAAACAGTCAAGGAAGGAAAATACTCGCTCCGGTTTGAAAAATTCGGCAAAAGCCGGGATGACGGACGGCTGATCCAGAAAATAAATGTCAGGCCCTATCGCCTCTACAGGATCAGTTTCTGGGTCAAAACCGAAGACCTGGACCCTTCCAATCCGTTCGGTTCCGGGCGTTTCCGGGTGGAGGCTCTCGGCGGCGGCGAAAGGCGATTGTCGTTTTTCGATCCGCAGGTTCCGGGGACCACTGACTGGAGAAAGGTCTGCGTGGGTTTTAACAGCAAGAATTACGAAAGCGTGACTGTCTCGCTGGGCGTCTATGGAGGCAAAACCGGCAGGTTCTGGCTGGATGGACTGAAAGTCGAGGAGGTCGGCCTGATCAACCTGCTCAGGCGTCCCGGCGCGCCGCTGGTTGTGAAAAACGAGCAGAGCGGGGTGGTTTATGAGGAAGGGCGAGATTACGAAAGAACAGAAGACATCATGCTGAACTTTCTTTTCGACCATGAGGGCCCGAATATCAAGCTTCTGACCGGCAGCCGGATCAAACAGGGCATGCGCCTGCGGGTGAGCTATTACCAGGGGACAGCCATATATCAGGGGCAGACTCCGATCTGTATGTCGGAACCCGCGGTTTATCAGATCTGGCGGAAACAAATGCGCCTGTACCAGCAGGTTTTCCAGACAGACATGTATTTTCTGAATACGGATGAATTAAGAATTGCGGCCTCCTGCGAAGCCTGCAAAAAACGCGGCATGTCAGCGCCGGAAATCCTGGGTGACTGTGTAAACCGGCAGATTCGTATAGTACGAGAGGTCAACCCTGATGCCAGGTTTTTCATCTGGTCGGACATGTTCGATCAGTACCACAATGCCAACAAACGGGACTACTATTATCTTGTGGATGAAGACTTTTACGGTAGCTGGAATTACATCCCCAAGGACATCACCATGGTTTGCTGGCACCACCGCAACCGGGACAAGAGTCTGGAGCATTTCAGCAGCCTGGGCTTTAAGACACTGGCCGCCGCTTATTACGACGGGGATGACCTGGATAATGTCGCCACCTGGCTGGAATCTCTGGATAAGGCCGATGGAGCGGTCGGGATCATGTATACTACCTGGCTGGAAAAATATGACTTGCTTGAAGAGTTCGGCGACATGGTTTCTAAACGGGTAAAAAACAGGTAAGCTCAGTATTTTGGAAAATACTTCTAAAGAGAAAAGGCGAAACCCGGGACCACTCGGTTTCGCCTTTTCTTGTCTGGAATACTGCCCTGCAAGGCTTATCGGTATCCGGGACATACCCAGGTACTGAATCCCTTTTCCCCTTGCTCTTCAAAAAGTTGCCGGGCCCGGAGAGTTTCTCCTAAACCGCCTCGTTCACTATTTTGATTCCTTCGAACCTGCAGAAATGCTCCAGCTCCTTGCTGATATCCCCGTAACATGTCTGGCGGTGCAGCCCGTGTGACCAGTTTTGCCACAGTTTCTCGGCACAACCGTCCACTCGGACGGTAATCTTGGTCCGGCAGCCCCGGTCGGTATCAGGCGCATCGATGATTTCGCCTGTGAAATAGAGCAGGAGATCCGTGCCGGCCAGCAGCGCCTGAGTCACTTTCCGGCCGATATCCATTTTCACCTGCGGCACGGCTCCTTCCCGGCGCTCCATGATCGTGCGTATCTTATACGGGCAGGCCGGTTTGTCCGGGCCGTCCATTTTTGTCGTGCCCAGGCAGTGAGCCAGATTGATACTGTTGTTGGAAACATCCATCGTGGGGTCGCTGATAAATCCCGGTTTTCCCGCCAGGCCCTGGAATATTATGTGTGTCACGGCGCACTGTACATCCGACTCGCAAATGCCGCCCAGCCCCATGTTGTTCAGCCTGGTAAAGCCTATACAGGGAAATGCCGGATGCTTATGGTACATGCTGCCGTAGCAGTCCACGGTCATCACGGTTGCGTTTTCTTCAGCCAGCAGGTTTTCAAAAGCCAGGGCCAGCTTGCAGCTCTTTATGATTTCCTCTCTGGAAGGCTCAACAACCTGGAGGGCTCCATTGATCCAGCGCTCAGCCTCAGCGGCCGCCTCATTTTTATCAACCGCATTGTAAGCGTCGATCACCCGCTCGCGGGTTACCTGTTTTATCTCCGTGCCGAATTTATTCTTAACACTTTCAGCATATTCAACGGGGAAGTCATCCGTGTTGTTCAGAATCCTGGCTTCCCTCAGGTGGTGAATTGCACGGAACGGCCTGATAGCGGCAGCCAGTTGCTTGTAGTCGCTGGTGAGCAGGCATTCCATTTTCTCGCCCAGTTTCTGCTTGCGCAACGCGCCGTAGTGGGTCCAGTCATGCCCGGAATACGGCACTGCGAAAACCATAGTGGGCGTTCCTGCGGCGAGGATTTCTTCCAGAATCGACGTGATTCCCAGAGAGAAATGAATCACCAGGATACCATCAACCTCTTTTAACTTTCCCATGATCGGCGCGATCTGGTCCGGAGCGGTGATCAACTGGTCCACCACGAACTCGACATCGGACAGCTCATCTTTCAATTTTGCGAACTTGTTTTCATAGATGCGAACTTCGTTTTTCAGATCGAGGTTCGGCTTGGGCCACAGGCCCTCGGGGTTTGCCATGTAAATCCTGGCCACCTTGACTTTCGATCCTCTGCAGCCGGGACTGACAAGTCTCGACCCTTTTGTTTTTAAATCAGATGCCAGAATTATTGAATTGCCGAGTGCCAGAGCACCCCCGGCGCCGGCAGCAGCCACTTTCATAAATTCTCTGCGCTTCATCTCATTTTTCATCAGAAACTCCTCCTTGGGAAGTCTTCCGTTTTGAGACGTTTATTTGATAGTGATACTGCTTGAACAGAGTTGCCCTGCTGAAAAGCGCTGGTTTACAGCCCTGAAGCTAAGTTATACTTTTGGCGCGGAAGAACAAGTGGTTTTTCTCGTTTTTTCAATGCTGTGGTTTTGATCTGTTTTCCGGACAAGAGAAAAGGGCCTGCTCTTTGCGAGCAGACCCTCGATAACAGGGGTAGACCATTCCAGGCTGTTTTAAAAACTCTATTGCCGCCTTTCATAGTGTGGACGGCGATATGATAAATCTGTGTACTGTTCAGGAGTCTGGAAGGTGAAAAGAAGCGGAAGTGTATCGCTCATTCAGGCGGCTTTTTCGGCTCGAGCTGCTACAGGCCCGCCAAGGCGATCCACCATATCTTCCGTGATCAAACAGGTTTTCCCTCTCCCGCGGTCGAATACCTCGAAGATCTTGTAATCGCTGTACAGCTCATAGACCTGCACCACAACACATTCCCGGCCCACCGGCAAGCCTTTGAGATGGCAGAGAGCAGTATCGGCGATAATCACTTTATCCACTTGCAGCATCTGAACCACTTCCTTGAAAACCGGTTGTAATTAAGGGGTTTTGCAGCTTTTTCACGACCTCTACCAGTATAGACGCCGCTCGGGGGCTTTCAGATTCAAAAGATTTACCTGCCGGGCGGATAGATAGAGATGTGCGCTCAGGGAAGGATTGAAAAAGAAGATTCGGCGGGATTTCCCGTTTGGATGGGGTATCACCGGTATAAGGCCATAGTTTGGTTGTCAGATTATTCGTAGCTTTTTTGGATAGCTGCCTGCTGCTCTGCGCTTACAAGCAGGCGGCTGGTGTCATAGCTCTGTTTTTCCAGCCTTTGAAGGGTCTTTTGATAGCTTTCCGGTTCCAGGACCGGTTTTCGACTTAAAATCCAGAGATATTTTCTTTTCGGGTGGCCGACAACGGCATACTTATATTCAGAATCCAGGTCGATAATCCAGTAATCGCCTTTGAAGGGCCAGAAGAAAGAGACTTTCAGCTTCGCATTCGTTTCATTTCCCACCACCCAGGCCTTGCCCCTGGCCTGTTTGAGCTTCCCGCGCGAACCGATTTTTTCACACTGGTTTAAAACATCTATTTTACCGTCATCTCTCAAGCTGTAGGTAGCCTTGGAGGCAGTACATTCTTTCTGGAAACGGTTGGGGTAGCGGGCAATTTCGTACCAGGTGCCCATATATCGCTGCAGGTCCACCTGCCGCACCACCTCCAGCGGCGGCAGGTCGTTTCTTTGAAATGTCGCACAACTGCTGCAGGAAGCTATCAAGATCGCAATCACTTTACACCTGTGATGCATTCCTGGCCCATGGAAAACAGATGAGAGAATAAAACTGAAGGTTTTGAGGCTTGATAGCAGGTTTTCTGCCTCCGACTGGATCTGACACAGCACTAGCGTTGCACAACCCGGAAGCCTATGTAGCTGATCCTGTAGCTCGGTTCATGGGGGCTGCGATTGGATGACCGGCAAGCAAAGTCACAAACGTTCCAGCCGCCGCCACGGGTGACACGCTCGGAGCCGGTTTCAGGGCCCTGCGGATTATGCTTTGGGCCGTATTTGTAATATCCGCTGTATTTGTAAAGTTTTATGTCAAAGTCATACCAGTCGCTGCACCACTCGGATACATTGCCTGACATCTCCCTCAAACCAAACGGATTCGGCACGTAAGTACCCGCCTTTCGCGGATAGCCAATATTCC
>Ga0272442_10001961_pt1 | contig 30403 bp, 27 predicted proteins | sample SSMForm2O_FD_200262 | JGI IMG/M metagenome (GOLD analysis project Ga0272442, IMG submission 200262) | Marine sediment archaeal communities from Little Sippewissett salt marsh, Falmouth, MA, United States - SSM-Form-2O | ecosystem: Environmental > Aquatic > Marine > Wetlands > Sediment ...
AGGAGGTACGGTTAGGTGTTTGGTCGTTCTACTTCGAACTGTAGGCTCCAGATGTGAAGGCAGACTGGTCGGTGTGTGTCGTGCGTGTGAAGAAATCCTGACGGTTCACCCGCGTTTGAGCCACGCAATCAACCAAGCTACGATGGTTTCGATGAGTAGAGAGATCGAGGCGAAACTTTCTCGGCTTCCGTCATCCCCGGGTGTATACCTGATGAAGGACGCCCTCGGTGAAGTCATCTACGTTGGCAAGGCCGCCGCGCTGCGCTCGCGCGTTCGTTCATACTTCCAATCGCCGAGCACGATGCCGACTCGCACGCGGCTCCTCGCGGCGGAGATTGCCGACTTCGACATAATCCGCACGAAGACCGAGGCCGAGGCGTTTCTCGTCGAGGACAGCCTGATCAAGCGTCACCAGCCGCGGTTCAACGTGCGGCTACGCGACGACAAGCGGTATCCGTACCTCAAGATCACCAACGAGCCATTCCCGAGAATCCTCGTCGTTCGCCGGCGCGGGACCGACGGCGCCCGCTACTTCGGCCCGTACACCAGCGCTAAGTCGATGCGGACAACCCTCAAACTAGCGCAGAAGCTGTTTCCGATAAGAACCTGCGCGCTTCCACTTCCGCTCAAGACGCTTCGCCGACCCTGCCTCAACTACCACATCGGCCGCTGCCTCGGTCCATGCGCCGAACTCGTCGACCAGACTGAATATGCGCGCGCTGTCGACGGCGCCGCCCTGCTCTTGGAAGGGCGGATCACCGGCCTGATCCGTAAGCTCGAAGCGGAGATGCGTGAGGCCGCGGACAATCAGGAGTACGAACGCGCGGCCGGAATCCGTGATCGTCTCGGCGCGCTGAATCGATCACTCGAGCGACAGTCGGTTGCTCTGGCCGACCTGGTCGACCGCGACGCGATCGGTCTCACGATCGACGGCGAAGACGCCTTGGCTCTGGTGTTCCAGATCCGCGGCGGCCGTGTGTCGGGGCGCGAGGCGTTTCCCCTGCGCGCGCCGATGGATCCGGACCCCAGCGAGGTCCTGACGGCGTTTCTGAGCCAGCACTACGCGAGCGCAACGTACGTACCGAAACAGGTTCTCCTTCCGTACTCGATCGATGATACAGAGACGCTGGAGGCGTGGCTAACCTCATGTCGTGGAAACCGCGTGACGTTGCATCGCCCGCAGCGCGGCGAGAAGCGGCGGTTGGTCGAACTCGCGTCGGAGAACGCGCGATTCAGCCTCACGTCGCGGCAGCGGGAAGCGGCGCTGTCCGAGGAGTCGACGGCCGCGCTGATGGAGCTGTCGGAAGCGCTCTTCCTCTCGTCCATTCCCCAGCGGATCGAGGCATACGACATCTCCAACACCGGGGGCGAACAGGCGGTCGGGTCGATGGTTGTGTTCGAAGACGGACGACCTCGCAAGGACGCGTACCGACGATTCAAGATCCACATCTCCGGACACCCCAACGACGTCTCGATGATGCGCGAGATGCTGCAGCGTCGCTTCCAACGCGCCCTGGCCGAACTCGCCGACCCCACCGTAGCTCAGCACAAGTTCGCAGACCTGCCCGACCTCGTCCTCGTCGACGGGGGCAAAGGGCAATTGAACGCTGCCCTGTCGGTACTCGAGGAGCTGGACATCGAGGGCCTCGACGTGATCGGGCTGGCCAAGCGCCAGGAACAGGTGTACCGGCCGGGCGCGAAGACGGCGCATCGTTTGCCGCAGGACAGCGCGGGGCTTCTCCTCCTTCGCCAGATCCGCGACGAAGCGCATCGCTTCGCCATCTCCTACCACCGCAAGCTGCGCGCCAAGCGGAGCATTGCTTCCGTGCTGGACGACGTCCCCGGCGTCGGCCCGAAGCGTAAGAACGCGTTGATTCGAGCGTTCGGCTCGGTCGACGCGCTACTTCGTACGCCGGCGCACGAAATCGCTGACCGCGCGGGGGTCCCGTTGTCTGTCGCCGAGGCGATCCGAAGGACCCTTCGGTCGTAGTCCGCTGCGTTCCCCGCGAGCACAACGCGTGGTGACGCGTCCGTACCCCGTCTATACTGTGCCCGACGCACACGAACGAGGAGGCTGGCTTATGGACGCAAAAGCCCTACTGCAAGAGCTATCCGATGCATTCGGAATCTCCGGATTCGAGGACGACGTCCGCGAACGGATCACGGAACACATCCGGCCGTACGTTGACGAGATCACAGTGGACCCGCTGGGGAACCTGCTGGCACGGCGCAACGGTGCCGATCCCCGGGTCCTGATGCTCGATGCCCACATGGACGAAGTCGGGTTCATGGTGAAGTGGATCGACAGCAACGGATACCTGCGGTTCGCTCCGATCGGCGGATGGGACGACCGCATCGTGCCCGGTCATCGTGTCGAGATCCATTGTCGCGATGGGTCGGTCCGCCTCGGCGTGATCGGTACGGCGCCGCCGCATATCCTATCCGCGGAGGATCGCAAGAAGCCGATCGCGATGGAGGACATGTTCATCGACGTCGGCGCCATGTCGGACAACGATGCTCGAGCGATGGGCATCCGGATCGGCGATCCGCTGACCGTCCACTACCCGTTCGTCGAACTCCGTGACGGATACGTGACCGGAAAGGCGTTCGACGACCGCGCCGGTTGCGCCGCATTAATTCAGACTGCAGAGCGCCTTGCCGACGTTGATCTTCCGATGACCACGGTGTTCAGCTTCGTATTCGGCGAAGAGGTCGGCCTCCGGGGTGCGAGAACCGCTGCGTACACCGTCGACCCGGTTCTCGCCATCGCCGTCGAGGGGACCATCGGGGCCGACATGCCCGGCGTGCCCGAGGATCGTCAACCGGTTCGGCTCGGCAAGGGACCGGCTCTCAGCGTGGCCGATCGTTCGATCATCGTCTCGCGCGCGGTGCTCGGCGCACTGGAGAACACGGCCGAGGCGGAAAGCATCCCGTACCAGTACAAGCTTCCGACATACGGCGGAACCGACGCCGGTGCGATTCACCTGTCGCGAGGCGGTGTACTGGCCGGTGTGGTCTCGGTGCCTTGCCGGTTCATCCACTCGCCAATCTCGACCCTGCGGCTCGACGACTTCGACGCGGTCGTGCGCTTGCTCACCGCGTTCACCGGCTCACTTCCCGGCTCCGTTCTGGAATAGGAGAAACGCCCCGGACCCGCGGTGGGTCCGGGGCGTCTTCAGTTCTTGACCGCTCTCCGTTAGTGGGCCTTGACCGTGTTTTGCTCCAACTCGGCGATCGCGTCCTCCACGACGACGGCGAGGCGCCGAATCCCTTCTCGAGTTTTCTCCTCGTCCATGAGAGAGAATGCGAGGCGCAACGTGTTCTGTCCGCTCCCGTCCACAAAAGCTGAGGATCCCGGAACAAACGCGACGTTGTGCTTGATGGCCCGGTCGATCAGTGCGTTGGTGTCAATCCCCTCGGGGAGCCATACCCAGACGAACAGGCCGCCGTCCGGATTTGTCCAGCGGATCCCCGCATTCTTGGGCATGAACTCCTCGAGAGCTCGCACCATGGCGTCCTTCTTCGCGCGGTAGATCGGTCGGATCTCTTCCAGGTGCTTCTCCAGCCCAACCTCTTCCATGTAACGCGCCGCCATGACCTGGATCAGCTTCGACGTGCACAGATCGGTGGCCTGCTTCGCGCGGACCAACGCATCCATCAGCTCGCCGCGCGCCACCATGACCGCAAGGCGAAGGCCGGCCGAGAGCACTTTGGAGAAGGTGATCAACATGATCACACGACCATCGTCGTCGAGACTCGCAATCGAGCGGATCGGCTCTCCGGAGAATCGAAGGTGCCCGTACGGGTTGTCCTCGAAAATCAGCAGGTCCTCGCGTTTGGCGATTTCGAGCAGCCGCTTGCGCCGCTCCAGCGACGCAGTAATCCCCGACGGATTCTGAAAATCGGGGATCACATAGATCCCTTTCAGGCGCTTCCCCGCCGCCCGCTGCTCCGTGATCTTTCGCTCCAGCACATCGAGGTCCATCCCCCCCTCGTCGATCGGGATGCCAACCTTGTCCACCTCGAACAGGTTGAACGCCTGGACTGCGCCGAGGTACGTCGGCAGGCCGCAGAACAGGACATCGCCCGGATCGAGGAACGCCTTGCAGAGCAGGTCGAGACCCTGCTGCGAAGCCGTTGTGACCAGGAGTTCATCCCGCGTAACGTGCACGCCTTGCGGCTCGAGCCACTTGGCGACCGCATCGCGCAGCCGACGGCTTCCTTCCGTCGTGCTGTACTGCAGCACATCGTGTGGCCGCTCTCGCAGTTCCTCCGCCGCGATGTCAGCCAGCTTCTGGTTGGGGAACGTCTCCGGTGCCGGCAGCCCGCCGGCGAACGAGATGACGTCCGGTTGTTCCGTGAGCTTGAGCAGTTCGCGAATCGCAGATCGTTTCGCGCCGGAAACCCGCTTGGACAGGTGCTGATTCATCAGCCACTCCTTACGTGGTTGTGAGTGCAAACGCCAGTCATTCTATTTGGTCAACCGGGGTAGTTTCAAAGGAACAGCCAGTGGAAGAAGGGGTAAAGCGACCACGCGACGGCGGTTCCCAGTGCGGCGCCGAACATCACATCGAGAGGGTAGTGTTCTCGCATGTAAATGCGCGAGAGCGAGATCGTTGCCGCAACGAGATACACAAGGATCCCGATTCCAACCTTCGGATAGCTGGTCTGCACCAACCACGCCAGTCCGAATGAGGTCGCCGCGTGCCCGGATGGGAATGCATACGAATCGATGAGACGCGATCGCAGGCCGGTTTCCGCCGCGAGGCTCGGGCGGGAACGGGCGAACGCCACCTTCAGGAAGCGGAAAAGGCCGATGTTGACGATCGACACGCCGCAGGCGATCAGCACGTTGTAGCGGTCGGTCGACCCACCGAAGACCAGAAGCCCCAGCGCCAGCCCTCCCCAGATGTAGCCGTCGCCAAGGATCGTTGCCACGGTGAACACGCGCGCAAGCGGCTTCAGAAAAGAGCTTTCGCTGATCGCACGAAGCGCCGTCTCGTCCCAACGCAGCACGCGGTCGGCAATCCCATCGAGCCGGCCGATCCACCGCGCCCAAACGCTCACTCGTCGTCCTTTCGTCGCAACGTTGGGAACAGGATGATGTCCCGAATCGACTCCTGACCCGTGCACAGCATTGCGAGCCGGTCGATTCCGATCCCCATTCCGCCGGCCGGCGGCATCCCGTGTTCCATCGCAAACAGGAAGTCTTCGTCGACGCGCTGCGCTTCGTCGTCTCCGGCAGCGCGCAACTGCTCCTGTTCGAGGAAACGATCGCGTTGATCGATCGGATCGTTGAGTTCCGAGAACGCATTGGCAATCTCCATGCCCGCCACGAACAGCTCAAATCGCTCAACCACGCGTTCGTCATCGGCCTTCCGTTTCGCAAGCGGCGACAGCGCTACCGGGTAGTCAACGATAAACGTCGGTTGCACGAGATCGGGTTCGACGTAGGTTTCGAACAGGAAGTCGATCCAGGCAGCAACGTGTTTCCCCGGCAGTCCGATTCCCTTTTCGTCCGCCTGACGGCGGATCGAATCCGTCGACGGATTGGAGATGTCGATTCCCGACGCCTGCGTGATCAGTTCGAGCATGCTGCGCCGCGGCCACGGCGGCGTGAAGTCAATCGACGCACCCTTGAACTCGACAGTCAGCGAACCCCGCGCCGCCATCAAGCCGGCCGGGATCAGTGTTTCGGCCAACTCCATCATCCCACGGTAATCGGTATACGCCTGATACACCTCGAGCATCGTGAACTCAGGGAAGTGCTCGGTCGAGACGCCCTCATTGCGGAAGCACTTGCCGATCTCGTACACGCGATCCAGCCCACCGATCAAGAGGCGTTTGAGATACAGCTCAAGGGCAATCCGCATATACAGATCCATATCGAGTGCGTTGTGGTGTGTGATGAACGGTCGCGCGTTTGCCCCTCCGGGAATCGGCTGCAAGACCGGCGTCTCAACCTCGAGGAATCCCGCTTCGTCAAGCGTCCGTCGGATGGCAGCGATCATCTTCGATCGTTGAACGAACCCGTCACGAATGTCGTCGTTGGCGATCAGATCGAGCGAGCGGTGCCGATGCCGAAGCTCGGGATCCTTCAGACCGTGCCACTTCTCGGGCAGGGGGCGAAGGGCTTTGGCCAAGAAGGAGATCGCATCCGCACCGATCGACAGCTCGCCCCGCTTGGTTCGGAAGACATCACCGGATACCGCAAGAAAATCTCCGATGTCCGTGTCGAGGAACCCGGTGAATGCGTCCTCTCCAAGGCCGTCCACGGTGGCGTGAACCTGGATCTTGCCGGTTCCGTCTCGCAGGTCGAAGAACGCTGCCTTCCCCATCTTCCGTGCGCCGGTTACACGGCCCACCGCAGTGTACCGCTCCGTCGATCGGGACTCCGCGTCAAGTTCGGCGTAGCGCGTCAGCAACACCCGAACGGGCGTGTGCGAGGGAACGCGCGCAGGATATGGATCCGCTCCGGCTTCCAGCAGCTGGCGACGCTTGGCCGCACGCGCTTCAAACAAGGGGTCGGTCATGATGGCCTTTGGGATTCTCGACTACTGGTTCAGCGCGATCACGCGAAACTTCGACGTGCCCCAGGGGAGTTCGGCAGTGACCTCGTCGCCTTCCTTCTTCCCGAGCAGCAACTGCCCCACCGGGCTCGCCACCGAGATCTTGCCCTTCTCCAGATCCACCTCGGCCGCGCTGACGAGGGTGAAGTTACCGGACTCTTGCATGGTCAAATCCTGAAGGATGAAGCTCGAGCCGATCCCGATTTGGTCCTTGAGAATCTCTTCCTCGGGCAGGATCTCCGCCGCTTCAAGAATCGTCGTCAGCCGCCGAACCTCGCGCTCGTAGTACTGCTGCTGACTCTGAAGATACATGTACTCCTTGTTCTCGCGTAGATCCCCGCCGTTCAGCTTCGACGTCTTCAACTTCTCGGGGATCTCTTCGTACAGGATCTTCTCAACGTGATTGAGTTCCTGACGCATCAGGTCGTAGCCCTCTTTGGTCAGGTAGATTGCCTCGGTCTTCATCGCTCTCCCTTCGCACGGGCGGGCCGCTGCGCCGCCGCGATCAACTGCCGGCCGATCGCCTCCCTGCTCTGCCTTGCACACTCGGGTTTCGGCCTCACCAGGAGGTCAACGCTCGGAAGCTCGGCCGCACACCGTCGGAACGCCTCACGGATCTGACGCTTCATTCGATTCCGCGCTACCGCGGGTCCCCAGCGCCGTGGAATTGTGATCCCAAGGCGCGGACCTACATCATTCGCACAAACGTGAGCGGAGAAACAGGATCCGGTCCACACGAACCCGTTCGCGTAGACCTCTCGGAAGTCCCGTCTCCGCTTGAGGCGCATCTCGGCGGAGAACCGCCCTGTGTCGCCGCAAGACATGGATGAACTATAGTCGCAAACTCCGTACGTTTCAAGGTTTTGGCCATTTCTTTGCTTGATCGCGTCCGCCGGCTACACTCACACCGGAACCCATGACAGAGCAACACGTGTACACCGTATCGGAGCTGAATCGAGGGGCTCGTGAGCTCCTCGAGACCCAGTTCGCCGACGTGTGGCTTCGCGGCGAAGTGGTGGACTGGAAGCGAGCTCCGTCCGGACACATCTACTTCTCGTTGACGGATGGAACCTCGGAGATCAGCGCCGCCCGCTTCCGTGGACGCTTGCCGGTTTCTCCGCTGCTTGACAGCGAGATCAAGCCGGGAACGGTTGTGCTCGCGTTCGGCCGCGTCACCGTGTACGAGCCGCGCGGTCGCTACCAGTTCGTCGCCTCGCGAATCCAACCGGTCGGCGCCGGCGCCCTGCAGCAGGCGTTCGAGGCCCTGAAGAAAGCGCTGCACGCCGAGGGATTGTTCGCCCCCGAACGCAAGAAGCCGCTCCCACCGTTTCCCCGCGCCGTCGGCGTCATCACGTCACCCAGCGGGGCCGCTCTGCACGACATCGTTTCGGTGTTCGAGCGCCGTTGGCCGATCGCTCGGCTGTACGTGTTTCCGTCCGCTGTCCAAGGCGACGTCGCCCCGAAGGAACTCGCCGACGCCGTCGACCGCGCGAGCCGGTTCTCGCAAAGCGAAACGTCGCTCGACCTTCTCATCATCGGCCGCGGCGGCGGCTCGGCCGAGGACCTCGCTGCGTTCAACGATGAGGCGCTCGCACGTGCGATCTTCGCTTGCCCGATTCCGTGCGTGTCGGCCGTGGGACATGAGATTGACTTCTCCATCTGCGATTTCGTCGCCGACGTGCGTGCACCGACACCAACCGCTGCCGCAGAGTTGGCCACGCCGAACCGCGAGGATCTAATCACGCAACTGACAAACCAGGTGCTGAGACACGCGGGATCGGCACGACGGGTCCTTACGGACCGACAAGAGCACCTGAAACGACTGCTCCATCCGGCGACGTTCCGCACGCCAACGACGAAACACGAGACCCTCTCGCAGCAACTGGACAGCCACCTCTCGTCGCTCGCTCGTGACATCCGCCGTGTGTGGCGTCGCACCGCAACGGCAGCGGCCCAGTCCGAGGCTCTCCTTGCCGCCTCGAATCCCAATCGGCCCCTGGAACGCGGCTATTCGATTACGACACCGCTCGGATCGTCGACCCCGATTCGATCGGTCGACGAACTGCTGCCGGGCGCCGCAATCGAGACCCGGCTGAAGGACGGGCGTGCAACATCAATCGTGAATGAGGTGATCAAGGCGTGACGGTCGAGGAATCACTAGAGAAACTTCAAATCATCACGGAGAAACTGGACCGGGATGACGTATCCCTCGAGGAAGCAATCGCCCTGTTCGAGCAGGGGCTTGCCCTGGCTGCCTCGGTCAAGGAACAGCTCGAAGCGGCCAAGCTTCGAATCGAACACGTCCTCGAAGAAACGAAGGGAACGTTCTCGTTTGACGCTTTTGACGCGTCCTAGCCCTCCCCTATAATCCGTCTCATGACAGGGGCAAGAGAGAGCGTCGACGTTCTCATCGTTGGTGCCGGTCCGGCCGGTATGACCGCTGCGATCTACAGCGGTCGGGCGCTCCTATCCACACTCGTACTCGAACGCGGCATCCCCGGCGGCCAACTGAACGAGACCGATCTGATCGAGAACTGGCCCGGCAATGAAGAGGCCGTAGCAGCCCCGGAACTCATGAGGACCTTGCACAAGCAGTGCGAACGGTTCGGGGCGCAGTTCGTCCAGGACGACGTCACACGGATCGAACCGGGGGCAGACGGCCACCGCGTCATCACACCACACGGTGCACACACTGCGCGATCCGTGATCCTCGCCTGCGGGTCTCGGCCGCGGCCGCTCCCCGCCGAGGGAGCAGAGCGACTACGGGGTCGAGGCGTATCGTACTGCGCAACCTGCGATGGGTTCTTCTTCCGAGACAAGTCAATCGTCGAGGTGGGAGCCGGCGACTCCGGGCTTACGAGTGCCCTGTTCCTCACCCGCTACGCCAAAGAGGTGACCATCGTCGTTCGGCATCCCAAAGACGATCCGAGGGCGGTTCGGGGCACCGGGATCCTCCAGCGTCGGGCCGAGGAGAACGGGAAGATCCGCTTTCTATGGGACTGCATCGTCGACAGCGTACTCGGAGATGATCATGTCACAGCGGTTCGTCTGCGGAATCTGAAGACCGACAAGGTTAAAGACTTCCCGACAGACGGCGTGTTCGTCAACATCGGGCACGATCCGCAGACCGCGTTCCTGCGAGGCACGGTAGATCTGTCCCCTGACGGGTACATCGTGACGGATACAAGATTTCGCACGAACGTTCCCGGTATCTTCGCAGCGGGAGACGCTCGGGTTGGAGCACACCAGTACGCACAAGCCGTTGTCGCAGCGGGTGAGGGCGCTGCCGCGGCGCTCGAGGCGGAGACGTATCTCTCCGCATAGTCGATAGAGCGAGCACACGTGCAGGAGGAATCAGACGTTCCACGAGGGAGAGTGAGGCCGATGTATCCAACGCTAGGGAAGCTGTTCGACGACTCGGTGGCGGCGTTCTCGCAGAACGTTGCCCTGCGAATGCCAATACCAAAGGAGCGAAAACGCGGGCGGGGGATCCAACTCGTTCTCAATGAGATCTCCTACGCCCGACTCGGCGAGATGGTGGGACGCCTCACGGCGGCGCTCCGTGAGCTCGGCGTCGACAGAGGGGATCATGTCGCGCTGATCTCGAAACCGCGCGCGGCGTGGGCGACGAGCTTCTTCGCCATCCTTCGCTGCGGGGCTGCCGTCGTCCCGCTCGATCCCGACCTTCAGAAGGGAGAAATCGAGCGAATCCTCGCTGAGGCCGAGGTCAAGGGTGTGATCGTTGCCGGTAACAGCATCGACTCGGTAATCGATCTGAAGAGCGGTCTGCTGCGCGACGGTTTCATCATCTCGATGGATCGGACGAAGCACGAGGAGGCGGAGTTCCTCGACGCGCTCCTGCTCGGGAAGTCCGAGGCCCCGCGGAGGGAGCTGGACTCCTCGTCGCTTGCTATCCTGATGTACACGTCGGGAACGACGGGAAACGCCAAGGGCGCCATGCTGACTCATGCCAACATCACGTCGAACGCCCAAACCGCGGTAACCGTCGTGGAGTTGACACAAACAGACACCTTCCTAAGCATCGTGCCGTGGAACCACATCTATGGGTTGACCATCACGCTCGTAACCCCGCTCCTTGTCGGCGCAACCACAAGTTACACCCCGGTCGACCGCAACCTCGCCGCCGTGATGAAAACGGCGAAGCCATCGATCATTCTCGGTGTGCCGAAGCTGTACAACGTGCTCTACGGCCGCGTCATGGACTCGGTCAACTCCTCGGGCATCAAGCGACTGATTGCGCGCGTGTCCCCATCGCTGATGGGCCGGCTCGTCAAGAACAAGCTGTTCGGCAAGCAATTCCGCTTCTTCACGTCGGGAGGCGCTCCCCTGAACCCGGACGCTGCCGAAGGGTTCCGCCGGATGGGCATCGGCATCATGGAAGGATACGGACTGACGGAAACCGCGCCGCTTCTAACGATGTGTGAGGCGTTCGCCCAGGAACCGGGAATGACGGCAATCGACGGCATCGACATTCGGATCGATCGTCCGGACGAAGAGGGCGTAGGCGAGATCCTCGCGCGAGGACCGAACATCATGGACGGGTACTACAAGAACCCGGAGGCAACCGCTGAGGTCATCGACACCGACGGCTGGTTTCACACCGGCGACTTGGGAACGTACAAGAACGGCCGTCTGATCATCTCCGGTCGCGCGAAGAACGTGATCGTCCTCGACACGGGCAAGAACGTATACCCCGAGGAGATCGAGTGGGAACTCGTCGGGATCCCTGCGGTCGACGAGATCATGGTGTACGAGGGATCGCGGCAGGGCATACCGGCCGTGTGCGCGCAGATCTACCCGAACTGGCCGGCGTTGAAGGAGATCGGCATCGAAACGCCGTCGGCTGCTCTCGAACACCTGTGGGAGACGATCAAGGCGAAGAACGAGAATCTCGCGGTGTTCAAGCGCATCAAGTACAAGGAGTGCATCACCCTCGTCGAGGAACCGTTCCAGAAATCGGCCAAACTGGACATCAAGCGCCACCTACACCAGGAGGCGTAGTCGGTTACTCGAACCGGAGCGTCTGAAATCCGAAGGAGCCGGGTCTGCGAGAGCGGACCCGGTTTCTCTTACTCCGCCAATCGCTCCGATTGTTCGGCCCGCTGCTTCGCGACGATCTGCCTCCAGCGCCGAAGCCGTGCTGCGATCTTTGCCTCGTCGCCTTGTGATGTCGGCCGGTAGTACGACGTCCCTTCGAGCGCTGGGGGAAGGCAGGTCATCGGCGTGAGTGCTTCGTCGAAGTCATGGGCGTACAGGTAGCCGGCCCCGTGCCCGAGGTCCTTGGCAAGGCGTGTCGGTGCATTGCGAAGGTGCAAAGGCACCGGCTCGGCCGTTCGTTCGCGGACATCCCGTTTGGCTCGCCCGAGCCCGGCATACAGTGCATTGCTCTTCGGCGCACAGGCGAGATACACCACGGCCTGTGCCAGCGCGAGGTCACATTCAGGCACGCCGAGCCACTCAACCGCGTGCCACGCCGCCACCGCCTGGGACAGCCCTTGCGGATCCGCCAGGCCAACATCTTCGGACGCCATCCGAATCAGTCGACGGGCGACGAACCGCGGATCTTCTCCCCCTTCGAGGATCCGCGCCAGCCAGTACAGCGCCGCATCCGGATCCGAGTTGCGGACCGACTTGTGCAACGCCGAGATCAGGTCGTAGTGCTGGTCACCGGACCGGTCGTAGCGCAGTCCCTTGCGCTGCACCGCACGTTCGATGCCGGCCGAATCGATTACATCACCGGTTGCCGTCGATGCCGCCAGTTCGAGAATCGTCAGCACGCGTCGCGCATCCCCATCCGCAAACGCGATCAGCGTCTGGAGCGCGCTGTCTTGCAGTCGGATGCGACCGCCCAAGCCATCTTCTGCCGCGAGCGCTCGCCGGACAAGCTTGGCAATGGCCTCGTCGCCCAGCAGCTCGAAACAGAAGAGCTGGCTCCGCGACAACAGCGCCGACGTGAGAGCGAACGACGGGTTCTCGGTGGTCGCGCCGATGAACAAGATGCTTCCCTCTTCCAGATACGTCAGCAAGACATCCTGTTGCGCCCGGTTGAACCGATGAATCTCATCGAGGAACAGCAGATCTCGCCGGCCTTCGCTGCGGAACCGCTGCTGTGATTCGTCGAGCACCTTGCGCACATCCTTCACCCCGGTGAGAGCGGCCGAGAGGTGCACGAATGCTGCACCCGAGCGTTCAGCGATAATCCGCCCGATCGTCGTCTTCCCGGTGCCCGGCGGCCCCCAGAACAGGACCGCTTGTACCATGTCGCGTTCGATCAGTGTCCGAAGTGGTGCCCCCGGCCCCAGCAGCGACTCCTGACCGACGACATCATCGAGCGTCTGCGGGCGCATCCGCTCAGCGAGCGGCGCGGGCGGAGGCGGAGCGAACTTGAGCGGTTCCATGCTTCGATCGTACCGGATCAAGGCCGTGTCGATCGAACCGCGCCGGCGGATGCATCCACATCGAGTCGGAAACGGCGTAACCGTATCCGACAGGATCTGGAGCTGCGCCTACGAGCCAGAGTAGGGCTCTCTGCAGGACTGACGGCAACATGCTCCGTTGCCGTACATCGCTCATCGCAAATGGGGTACGTGTTCCTCGATTTCGACCAGGAGGTCCTTCGCTGTATTGGGCCGCGAGCGAGGTGGTCTAGTAGAGTAGCTCTTGAGGTGAATCCGCAACCTGGTAGGCAACGGCTGAAGAAGAGGTGCCTCTATGACAGCGAAGTCAGAGAACTCTGCTGTGCGCATCGCTCTCATCGTGTTTTCCTTCTTCTTGGCAATCGTCCTGATCGGCGCACTGCTTCCGAAGGACCGCTATGGTTACCCCAGCGCCTTGTCCTACCTCTTCGTTCAGGGGGGTGGCTTCCTAGCCAGTTGGTCGTTCGTCGCACTCTGTATAGCTCTGCTACACAGGCGGAGCAAGAGGAGGCAGCGCGAACCTAAGCAAGCCCTCAGCAGTGTCTCGCGCAGAAGAGTCAGGACGATGGTCTCCGTGTATGCGCTGTCTCGAGCGATTCTGCCGATCGTGGTCTTCTTCGCGGCACATGATCGATCGAGTCTTGGTGAAGACCTGGGCTTGGTACTTAGTGATCTCCCTGTGACGCTATTCTTCATGGCCTTCTCCTTGGGCATATGGAGGAAATGGAAGGGCGCGTTGTATTACTCTCGTTGGATCTTCGTCTTAGGAGCAGTCCAGGGGTGGGCGACCTTGTCATTCCACTGGGCACTTACGGCAGGTTCTGCCCCCATACCGATTGCCGAGTTCACTGCGACTGTGGTCCTGCTCCTGACGGACCTTTCCATGATTATGTACCTGACTATCCTGAATAGACGGACAACTCTTGAGTAGAAGGTTACCTCTCATCTATTCCGTCTCGCCCTCTCACTACAGCGACAGGTGAGAGGGCTGGGGTTAATCCCTTGGCAGAAATCGCAAGACACACACCCGATTCCCGCAGCGCGTGAAACAGAGACAAAGCATGTCACGCTTGACTCCTCGACATACGTGCGGAGCTACGGCGTCGTCGAATGCTGGGGACCCGACGAAGCAAGCGCGGATGGATACATCCACATCGAGTCGAGGACGTAGGTCGAGAATGGCGTGACGGTATCCGCCGAAATCTGGAGCTGCGTTTACGAGCTGGAGTAGCTCTCACTGAAGGACTGACCGACACATGCTCCGTTTCGGCAGAGAAAGCGCTGAGAATAGGGTATGTGTCCCTCGATCCAACGTGGAGCTGCGTCTACGAGCCGGAGTAGCCTCAATGCGGGATTGACGGGCACATGCTGCATTCCGCATGTCGGAGATCGGGAATATGGTGTGTGTCCCTAGACTACCCTCCGTCCCGAATCCCAGCCCAACTTCTGCGATCGATCCTACGGCGCGTTAATCACCTCACCGTACGGGAATCAAGTAATGCAAGTGACGAAGAGTCAAGATGAGAATCTCGTATACTGGCTCCGAACCCAAGTCATCCATGGAGGCAAACGGTGTTCCTGAAACAGGAGTGCGGGAGGTGAGACCGTAATGCTCCCATCCGAACTAGAAGATGGAAGGTCTGAGAAACGTTACTGTCCCTACTGCGGCGAGCAACTCGATTACGAAGTAGGCAGTATGTCAGCAACATGCTCGGGGTGTGGGAAGGCAGTCGAACGTGATACGTCTCTCCACAGCAAACCCAACTACGGACATTTGCGCCGTGCAATCCCACCTCCTGATCTACACGGCGCCAGATATGTATTCGCTGTCGTGATTCTCTACCTTGAGGCGGTAGTTCTCGTGGTTTTCGGGTTAGCTGGCATCTTCGCTGCTGGGGCGTTGCTCATGGGCGGGATAGCTGTCGTAGCAGGGGTGGTCTCGGCCATTCGGGGTCGCCAGCTGCAAACAGGCTACAGCGCCGTAGGGGCAACGGCCTGGTTTGTCATCGCGTTCTACGTGAGTTCGCTCCTCCTGCTTTCTAGGTACCTTGGGAGTACTTCGGGATGGACGCTTGATCCGTATTGGGTACCGGGATTCATTGCAGCGCACGCACTCCCCTTGATGCTTCTGATCCCGCAACCCAGGCTATGGACACGGAGCCTAATGTATCTAGGAGGGCTCAGTTTGCTGCTTGTTGCCTGGGCGGTCCTCTGCGGCGAGTACTCGCGTCAATCACTGGGATCTCTGATAGCCGCGATCCTTGTGGCGGGTCTTGGCGTGCTATACATCTATGCAGGTCGTGGCGCTGAGGCTGGGGCATCTTCTCGCTCATCTCTCGCGTTGGCCATCGTAGTGATATCAGTGGTTGCGGGATACATTGGCGTCGCCCTGGCCAGCTTCACGATAGTGCGCAGCCACCTCAAGAATCCGCTCCTGACCTGGGCTGTTCTCAACACAGGAATTTGCTGTTGTATCGCGCTGACTCGTCTCACTAGACGACGAACCACCAAACGATAGCTGCTTGTCTCACCCTGCCTCCTGAAATATGGGCAGACCTTACACCCTCACCTATCCGTTTGATTCCTGCTCTGGAGATCGAGGGACACATACCGGATTTCGGTGGAGATCGAGGGACACATACCGGATTTCGGCGCAGCGAGAGTGAGAGTCAACGTGTATCACGTTTGACTCCTCGACATACGTACTTACGCAACTACGGCGTTGTCGAGCACCGGGGAGCCAACGGGCGTATTCACATCGAGTCGAGAACGAAAGTCAAGAGTGGCGTGCCGGTATCCAACGAGATCCGGAGCTGCGTCTACGAGCCGGAGTAAGCCGTAATGGAAGATTGACGGGCACAGGCTCCGTCACCACACGGCGCGCCGTCAGAGACTGCTCCGGTTCTATCCCTCCGGGGCAGCTGGTACTTCTCTTGCCCCCTGTTTCTCAATCGCCTAGGCTGCTTCTCGAACATAAGGAGGTAGTCGTGCATAGAAGAATACTGGCTGTAGTCCTTGTTGCTAGTACCGCAGTTGTAGCTTGCTCGCTTAATGGTATCGCCGCACCGTACTCGCTGGCGGGGCCACTACGAATCGACGTTTCAGGGTTGCCGGTGAACCTTGTTGTCCCTCTAGTCAATGACACGGGGTTTGACATCGTCTCGTTCTGCATCGTTCTGACGACGGAGAGCGATCAGTGGCTGCCAACATTCTATCGCGCCATGGCTACTAACACATCCGGGGCCGAAGTAGAAGATTTCGACATCGATGAAGATCGCGACGGCTATGTCTCGTCGTCCTTTGAGAACGATGACAACATAAGCAACAACAGCTATCGCGGAAACGTGGTATGGCTGCGGAGACAGGGCTCGTCAGACTGCATCGCCAGCGCCGAAGAGTTTCAGCTTCATATGAGAGGCGGCGACTTCTCCAACGACGAGTACGGATCTCGCTATGACGTCTTCCCGCCTGGCACAACGCTGACGATTAGCGCTTGCGTAACCTATGGCACGGTATACGGCGCGGTGTTCATCGGGGCACCGTAAGAGGGGCAAGCACTATCATCTCGCTTGACTGCGCACCGAGCGGCCCTCTAGCGCTCTCCGTTGATGGCGCCAACGTGCGTAACGGAGACACAGATTAGTAGAGCTATAAGGCACTACATATTGGCGCGGGTCACAAAAAGAAGTGGACGCCCCTCTCAGGTTGACACGCCAGTTGCTTCTTGCCCCCTGTTTCTCAATCGCCTAGGCTGCTTCTCGAACATAAGGAGGTAGTCGTGCATAGGAGAAGCCTGGCTGTAGCCCTCATTGCTAGCATCGTGTTGGGGGCTTGCTCACTTGGGAGTATCGCCGCGCCCTACTCACTGATCGGGCCACTACGAATCGACGTTTCCGGGTTACCAGTGAACCTTATCATTCCATTGGTGAACAACACGGGGTTTAACATCTACTCGTTCTGCATCGTTCTGACAACGGAGAGCGATGAGTGGCTGCCGACATTCTATGCGGTCGCTGTCCAGCGTCATGGGAGCAGCGGGCGTGGATGGGAAGATGATGATTTCGGCGACTTCGGCATCGACGAGAGCGGTGACGGCGATCTCGGTGATCCAAATGAGTACTCTTCTAACGCGACAGACTACTACGACAACCGCGGGAACGTGACATGGCTGCGTGCGTACGGTGCGTTGACCTGTGTCCCGCGGGGTGCAGAGTTCCAGCTTCGGATGGAAGGTGGCGACTTCGGCGACGAGTACGGATCGCGTTATGATCTCTTCCCAGCAGGCACAACACTCACGATCAACCCCTGCGACAGCGTCGACGGCCCCGTGTACGTCGGAGCACCATAAGGGAGTCAGCTCTACAGTGCGGAGTTCCTTTCCGAAGATCCTGTCGAGAACCGTTTTTCAGAATGGGTAGCCAATCGCCAACCCGCTCTGTTAGGAAGTGTTCGCCGCGTGGCTGCATATCCATTGGCATCGATTGAGGAAGATCCAGCACTATGGCCTAGAGGTGATCACCAGATGCGATTCCGAAGGGTTGCTACAACGGCAGCCGTGTTGGTGGGGATGCTCACCATTGCGTGGTTGGGTGCATCCCTGTTCATGGGCTCAAAGACACTGGCTACGACCACACCGGGACAAAAATGGGAGTACCGAGTCATGGTGGCTGATGTTCCGGTCACAAGCTGGTCCAGCGAGGGCTTGCTCAACGACTCGGGGAGAGAGGGTTGGGAGTTGGTGAGCGCTGTCAACGAGTCTTACGAGATCTACGACATTGTCCTAACAGGCATGCCCCAAACCTACACGACGGTCAGAGAAGTAGTGTTCGTCTTCAAGCGTCCACTTCCGTAGGGGGAATCGATTACGAGGAATCGGAAAGAACATACCCGATTCCGGCAAAGCGCAAGTCAGATGCAAAGCAAGTCACGCTATCGAATCGAGGACGAAGGCCGAGAATGGCGTGACGGTATCCAACGAGATCCGGAGCTGAGTGTACGAGCCAGAGTAGGCTGCCAGGGACCGTCGGAGAACCTCGGACCGTGGGCCTTGACACGGCGAAAAGCCGTTCGTACCATCCGGTTTGCATGGGTCGTTAGCTCAACGGTAGAGCAGCGGACTCTTAATCCGTTGGTTGTAGGTTCGAATCCTACACGACCCATACGAATCGTTGTCCGCAGTTCGGGTCGTTAGCTCAGTCGGCAGAGCACCTGACTTTTAATCAGGGAGTCGCTGGTTCGAGTCCAGCACGACCCACATCCGCTGGTACGTGCGAAGGCGGATGACTATAATCCGCTCGATCGGGCGGAACCGCCCCGTCGAACTGGACTGGGCCCGATTGCACGACCGTGTGCAGCGCACGCTGTGGACGGTCGCGAGAGCGTGAACGATGTCCCCATCATCTAGCGGCCTAGGATACCGGGTTTTCATCCCGGCGGCAGGGGTTCAAATCCCCTTGGGGACGCCAGTTCGGGGTCCTTGCGGTTCCATGGACGCCGGCTATAATGGGCGAGTAGCTCAGTTGGGAGAGCATCCGGCTTACATCCGGAAGGTCACAGGTTCGAGTCCTGTCTCGCCCAATGAGCTTTGTCTCTACGGGGGCGTGGTCTAGTCAGGTCTAGGACGCTGGATTGTCACTCCAGAGATCGCCGGTTCAAATCCGGTCGTCCCCGCCACAGTGTGCCGAGGTAGCTCAGTTGGTAGAGCACGGCCCTGAAAAGGCCGGTGTCCCCAGTTCGAATCTGGGCCTCGGCACCATCTCTTTCTTGGCTCTCAATCGCGAATCGGCCGTTCCCAATAGTGATTCGTAGATCAACCCCGTTCCTGCTTCTGTGGATAACCCTGTGGATAACCCTACGAAAAACGCTCGATTAGGGCCGTTCCTTGTGGATAAGTCTCGCCTGTGTTGCCCCAGTATGGACGCGATCGGCCCACCCGCGGGTTCGCTGTTTTCCACAGGGTTTCCACAGGGTTCTACAAGCCGATTCTGGAGTCCTCATCGAGGGTTCCCGGATTCTCCACAGGAAGCCAAGCCGGTCCTCAACGCACGGAAGTGACCCGCGAGACGATTCCCGTGCCAACAGCCCCGTGGACGAACGTCCGTATTCGGCTGTTCCCATTCGTCACACCGCGAAGGGAAACGGCTCCCGATGTTCGCTTGCTCGACCGGTCCTCCCTCCGCCCTGAAACGCGTCCGCTTGATCGCCAACTCCGCACAACGCTATGCTTGGTCACACTGGTCTGGAGGAGGGGGAATGTCTGAATCACTCGATTCTGTCTGGAGTTCCGTATTGTCATCCCTCCAATCCGATCTGCCGGATGCTCGTGATCACGCGTGGTTCACGGGGGTCCGTCCGCTCGCGCTGTCGGGCGACGAACTCACCATCGTGGTTCCGAATGGCGAAACCAAGGGAGGTCTCGAACGCCGTTATCGAGACACGATCGAGCGTTTGGCGTCCTCCGTTTGCTCTCGTTCGATCTCACTCGATATCCTTGTCGATGCAAAGGCGACAGCCTCGTCGCAAACCACCGGGAAGGATGCCATGTTGCTGAAGCTGGACGACCGGATTCCTCTTCATTCCGAGTATACGTTCGACTCCTTTATCCAGGGTCAGAACAATCGCCTTGCACACGCCGCGTCGAAGGCCGTTGCTGAGCGGCTCGGCCGAGCGTACAACCCGCTTTTCATCTACGGGAGCGTCGGCCTGGGAAAGACTCATCTACTCCACGCAATCGGCAACTACGTCCGCTCGACCTCGCGCGACAAGTCGGTCGTGCTCACCACATCAGAGCGATTCGCCATCGAGTTGATCAATGCCATCCGCAACAGCTCAACCCCTGCATTCCGAGAACGCTACCGCGGTATTGACCTGCTGCTGATCGATGACGTCCACTTCCTGGAGGGGAAGGAAGCCACCCAGGAAGAGCTGTTTCACACATTCAACGAGTTGTACGGAAGCGAGAAGCAAATCGTCCTAACGAGCGACCGACCGCCGGAGGATCTCTCGGGGCTTCAGGAACGTTTGGTGTCACGGTTCCGCTGGGGCCTGGTTGCCGACATCCAGCCCCCCGATTTGGAGACCCGAATTGCCATCCTTCGCGAGAAGGCCTCCCAGCGTCACATGGAAATCGACAACTCGATCCTTGAGTTGATCGCGACCCGAATCTCATCGAACGTGCGCGCACTCGAGGGCGCGCTTGTCAAGGCGCTCGCGTACGAGGAGCTGCAAGGGGAACGCCTGACGGCAACAACACTGGAAGGAATGTTGCCGAAGGAAGGTCGCCGACCGCGGCTGACGATTCCGCACGTCAAGGATGAGGTTGCGACCCGGTACGGATTCACTGTGCCGGAGATCGAGGGTCCCAGCCGCAAGAAGGACGTGTCTCAGGCTCGTCACATCGCAATCTACTTGTGCCGTGAGTTGATGGATCACTCTTTTCCAACGATCGGCAAAGCGTTCGGCAACCGTGACCATACGACGATCATGCACGCGTACTCGAAGATCAAGACCTTGGTTGAAGAGACGCCGCTGTTGCAGTCCGAGGTCAGCGACATCCGTGAGTCCCTTGCGTCACGCTACTCCGCTCTTTCGTAGTGCACGTCGTTCCTACTCATTCCACAGCTCCTTGGGGAAGCCGACCATTTCGTTGTGGACAGACGGGGGATTGCCGGTGGATGGGTTCCGTACTTATGAACAGCCCCTCGTTCTCCCCTCTGCTTTCCACAGACAACGAAGCGTTTTCCGCAGGTTTTCCCGCTTCAAGCATGGAGTGAATCGTCCAACAGATCCCGACATGCGGTGTTCTCCCCAGGAACGACACCTTCCTACTACTACAACTACCCGTATAAATGAGAATCCTCTTGGGTCGTAACAGCTGTACGTTCTTGCGGGGTACGAAGGGAAAGCGGATTGAGGTTGGCAGCGAAACCCTCTAGAATTGGCGCCTTATGGACGCGATGAGGCACACGACAATTCTTGCCATCCACTCCACGGAAGAACGCCGTGCCGTCGTAGCGAGCGACGGTCAGGCTACGTGGGACACAACGGTGGTCAAGCGAACGACGCGCAAGGTATACCGTCTTCAAGACGGTTCCATTCTCGTCGGATTCGCCGGAGCCACAGCCGATTGCCTGGCGTTACTTGAAAAGTTCGAGGGGAAGTTGAAGAAGTACGACGGTCAACTCCGACGTTCGGCTGTTGAGCTAACCAAGGAGTGGCGAACCGATCGATTGCTACGACACCTCGAGGCGTTGATTGTTGCCACCAGCGAAGAAGGTCTTCTGATGATCTCCGGTGCTGGAGACGTTCTTGAACCGGACGATCACGTCATAGGAATCGGATCGGGAGGTCCCTATGCACTTGCAGCGGCTCGTGCGCTGCGGAAGCATGCGGACCTGTCTGCGGCCGACATTGCCAGAGCATCACTTGAGGTCGCAGCGGAGATCGATATCTACACCAACGATGAGATCATCGTTGAAGAGATTACGTGGTGAGGAACGCATGGCAGACCTGATTGAGGTGCGCGAGGAACGGCTTGATGGATGGACGCCGCAGCAGATTGTGGAGGAACTCGACAAGTACATTGTCGGGCAGCACGAAGCCAAGCGATCGGTGGCTATCGCCCTGCGGAACCGGCTGCGGCGGCAGTACGTCTCGGATGAGATCCGTGATGAGATCAAGCCCAAGAACATCCTGATGATCGGTCCGACAGGTGTGGGGAAGACGGAGATCTCCAGACGGCTTGCACGGCTGACCACGTGTCCGTTTGTCAAGGTTGAGGCCACCAAATTCACCGAAGTCGGATACGTGGGACGCGACGTCGAGTCGATGATTCGGGATCTCGTTGACGTGTCGATCGAGATGATCCGCGAGGAAGAGATCCTGCGTGTTGAGGAAGAAGCGGAGCGACTCGTCGCCGAGGAGATCCTCCGGGCACTCCTTCCACCGACCGACGGAGGAGAAGAAGAACGCGAGGAAAGCGCGAGGAAGACGCGCGAGAAGCTGCGCAAGAAGCTCGAAGCCGGAGATCTCGAGGAGCGATACATCGAGATCACGGTCGAGGAGCAGGTCAATCCGCAGGTCGAGGTGTTCTCGCAGGACGGAATCGATCAGATGGGGATCGACATGGGCGACGTACTGTCCGGACTGTTGCCGACAACCAAGAAGAAACGGCGGATGCGCATCCGGGAGGCCCGCGCGATCCTGTTCGAGCAGGTTGTCGATACGTTGATCAACATGGAAGAGGTTCGCAACACCGGTCTCCGGCTGGCCGAGGAGATGGGGATTGTCTTCCTCGACGAGTTGGACAAAGTTGCCGCAGGCGGCCGAGAAGAGACCGGCGGTCCGGGTGTGTCGCGCCAGGGGGTGCAGCGCGACCTGCTGCCTCTGTTGGAAGGGACCACGGTGCGTACGCGGTACGGAGCGGTCAGTACGGAGAACGTTCTCTTCATTGCTGCGGGCGCGTTCAACATGTCCAAGCCGTCAGACCTGATCCCGGAGTTGCAGGGGCGCCTGCCGATCCGTGTCGAGCTCGACAGTCTGACAGCCGCCGACTTCCGCCGCATTCTGTGCGAGCCGAAAGATGCACTTGTGATTCAGTACAGAGAGCTCCTGGCGACCGAGGGGGTTGCGCTGGAGTTTCGCGACGAGGCTGTGGCGATGATCGCTGAGATCGCATACGAGCTCAATCAGACCACCGAGAACATCGGGGCACGGCGCCTCTCGACCGTCATGGCGAAGCTGATGGAGGACCTCTCGTTCGAGGCCGATCGCCGCAGTGGAGAGGCCGTGGTCGTCGACAAGGAGTACGTGACGACGCGGCTGGACGGGATCCGACGTGACCCCGACCTGTCCCGCTACATTCTCTAGGCGAGATTGGTTCGGTTCGACCCGCGGGGAGCCGTGTTGTCCGATCTCGACACCTGGTAAGATAGCAGCCAGAACGGAGGAGGAAACGTCATGATCCACATTGCTTTGCCCGATGGGTCAGTCAAGAACGTGGCACCCGGGACCTCGATTCTCGAGGTTGCGGAAGGCATCGGTTCGCGACTCGCAGCCGACGCCGTGTGTGCCTCGGTGGACGGAGAACTACACGATCTGCGAGAGACGCTGACATCGGATTGCCAGGTGGAGATCATGACGTGGGGCACACCGCAGGCGCTGGAGACACTCCGCCATACAACGACGCACGTCATGGCCCAAGCGGTGAAGCGATTGTTTCCGGGCGTGAAGCTGGGGATTGGGCCGGCGATTGAGGACGGGTTCTACTACGACTTCGCGGTGGATGCGTCGTTCTCCGAGAGCGATCTGGAGCGAATCGCAGACGAGATGAGAGCCATCATCGCTGCCGATCTGCCGATTGTCCGTACGGTTTTGGATCGCAGTGCAGCGCGCATGCAGCTCACGGCGCAAGGGGAAACGTACAAAGTGGAACTCGTTGACGATCTCGAAGGCGATGACGTTACATTCTTTGCCCAAGGAGACTTCGTCGATCTCTGTCGCGGTCCTCATCTGAGGTCAACCGGTCAGATCAAGGCGGAGGCCTTCGCGCTGACGTCGGTCGCCGGCGCGTACTGGCGGGGCGACGAAACCCGTCCGATGCTGCAGCGGATTTACGGCACGGTGTGGGAGAAGAAGGCCGACCTCGACGACTACCTGTGGCGTCAGGAGGAGGCCGCCAAGCGGGACCACCGGAAACTCGGCAAGGAGCTTGACCTGTTCAGCATCCACGAAGAAGGTGGGGCCGGCCTTGTCTGCTGGCATCCGAAGGGTGCTCGGTTGAAGCGAACGATCGAGGAGTTCTGGTATGCGGAGCACGACCGCGGCGGATACGAGATCGTGTCCACTCCCCATATTGGCAAAGGGACGCTGTGGTCCATCTCGGGGCACCTCGACTTCTATCGGGAGAACATGTACTCGCCGATGGACATCGACGGGGTCGACTACTACGTCAAGCCGATGAACTGCCCGTATCACATCCTGGTGTACAAGACCCGCGGACACTCCTATCGTGAACTGCCGATGCGGTGGGCGGAGCTGGGAACCGTGTATCGGTACGAGCGGTCTGGCGTGCTGCACGGGCTTCTGCGGGTCCGCGGTTTCACCATCGACGACGCGCACATCGTGTGCCCCCCGGACCAGATCCACGACGAGCTGCGCCGGGTGTACGACTTCAGCATGAACATGCTGATGACGTTTGGGTTTACGGAGTTTGACATCTACCTGTCGACGCGTCCCCGCGAGGGGAAGGCGGTGGGCGATGAGACGATGTGGGATGAGGCGACGAGCGCGCTGCGGGCTGCGTTGGACGCCCGCGGATTGCCGTACGCCGTCGACGAAGGGGGAGGGGCGTTCTACGGGCCGAAGATCGACATCAAGGTGAAGGACTTCCTCGGACGCGCATGGCAGTGTTCGACCATACAGTTCGACTTCAATCTCCCCGAGCGTTTCGACATGACGTACATCGGCGAGGACGGCGAACCACACCGCCCGTACATGGTGCATCGTGCCCTGCTTGGCAGCATCGAACGGTTCATCGGGTGTCTGATCGAGCAGTACGGTGGCGCGTTCCCGGTCTGGCTGTCCCCGGTACAGGCAGTGATCATCCCCATTGCCGATCGACACGTCGAGTTCGCCCAGTCTGTCTACACGAGGATGCGGGATTCCGGGATTCGCGTCGACGTGGATACTTCATCCGAACGGATGAACGCGAAGATCCGCAAAGCGCAACTGCAGAAGATCCCGTACATGCTCGTTGTCGGCGATCGAGAACAGGACGCAAACGCCGTCGCGGTGCGCCTCCGAACGGAGGAGGACCTCGGTGCCCGTCCGGTGGACGAGGTCATCGCGACAATCCGGCGCGCAGTGGACGCCAGATCGCAAGACCTGGCGTAGGGAGGGTTGATGAGCGAGTGGGCGCTCTTCGTTCGCGTGCTGCTGGCCGCCGGATTGAGTGCGGCGATCGGAATCGAACGAGAGTTTCACGGTCGCCCCGCGGGACTCCGCACGCACCTTCTCGTAGGGACCGGGTCCGCCCTCGTCATCGTGGCGTTCCTCGCAGCCTGGCAGGCGTTCGTTGGTGGTGACCCCGAGACGAGCGGCCTGCCGGCGGAACTCGGTCGTCTGGCTGCTGGCGCGATTACGGGCATCGGCTTCCTCGGAGCAGGGACGATCATCAAGGTTGGTGACTGGGTCCGCGGATTGACCACCGCGGCGTCGCTGTGGTTCGTCGCGGCGCTCGGGATCACCTGCGGACTGGGGACTCCCGTGCTGGCGGCAAGTTCGGCGGGCGTCGGCCTGATGATCCTCGCTGTCGTCGACCCGTTGGCCGCGAGGATTCCCAGCCGCGCGTATCAGACGCTAACGCTCACGGTCCGCGCCGATCGTAGCGAGCAGGTTCAGGACGAGCTGCCGAACTGCTGCGTCGACCGCCGACGGACGCGGATCACGTTGGTCGGTTGGGAGTGGGACAGCCACGAGGGCTTCGTCACGCTGACGTATCGGATCCGTCATACCGGAACGCCGCATGTCCAGAAGATCGCCGCGTCCGCCACGAAGATCGACGGCGTGATCGACACCAAGATCAAGCTATAGGCGTCCGGCGGTTCTATGCTCCGGAGGCTCGACGGAGAGCGTCCACCCTGTCGGTTCTTTCCCAAGGGAGGTCAAGATCCGTCCGTCCGAAGTGGCCGTATGCGGACAACGGCTCGTACAGCGGACGTCGCAGATCGAACGCGTCGATGATTGCGCCCGGTCGAAGGTCGAACACCTCGAGAACCGCTTCGCGCAGGGTCGTGTCGGTCGTCGTGCCCGTCCCTCGCGTGTCGACGTGCACGGCAAGCGGCGCGGCGCGCCCGATGGCGTAGGCGATTTGGATCTGGGCTTCGGATGCCAGACCGGCGGCGACGAGGTTCTTTGCGATGTAGCGAGCCATGTAGGATCCGGATCGATCCACCTTGGTCGGATCTTTGCCGGAGAACGCGCCTCCGCCGTGCGAACCGAACCCGCCGTATGTGTCGACGATGATCTTGCGCCCGGTCATTCCCGCGTCCGATGCAGGACCGCCAACGACGAACCGCCCCGATGAATTGATGTAGATCTCGGTTTGGTCATCGAGCCACGATCCGGTAATCGGCTGCACGACGTGCTCGACGATCTGATGGTGCATCTCGAGCCGTTCGATCTGCGCATCGTGCTGGGCGGCGATGAGCACCGTCGCGACACGAACGGGTCGTCCATCGACGTATTCCACCGTGACTTGTGTTTTGCCGTCCGGCCGGAGGAACGGCAAGACGCCGGTTCTGCGCATCTCCGTCAATCGCATCGCGAGACGATGGGCAAGTTCGATGGGAAGCGGCATCAACTGCTTCGTGTCGGATCGTGCATACCCGAACACGATGCCTTGATCGCCGGCGCCGATACCGTCAAACGGATCGGTGGATCGCCGGTCGCGAACCTCTGCGGCATGATCCACAGCACCCGCAATGTCGGGCGATTGCTCCTTGATCGCGCTAAGGACGGCGCAGTCCTGGAAGTGGAACCCCAGGCCGGGCTGGTCATACCCGATCGACTGAAGCACACGGCGCACCACGGCGGGCACGTCGACGTACGTCGATGTCGTGATCTCACCCCCAACGAGGACCATACCGGTTGTCAGGAACGTCTCGCAGGCGACGTGCGCTGTGGGGTCGTCTGACAGGATGGTGTCGAGGACGGCGTCGGAAACGCGGTCGGCGATCTTGTCCGGATGTCCCTCGGTAACCGATTCCGACGTTAGCAGGTTGCGACTCATTCGATCTCCTTCCACGGCTCGGATAGCGTAGTGGCCGGTACGGCGTGACGCAAGGCGGAATCGAGGGCTGTAGAATGGCGAGCCGAGCTCCCTGGCGCGAAGGAGAGCGATGATCCATCGAGTGGACGTAGTCGAGTCTACGCAGACCCTGGCGCGCGACCTTGCTGCAAGCGGGGTCGCTGTGTGCGGAGATGTCGTTGTGGCGCGGACCCAGTCTGCCGGCCGCGGTCGCCGCGGCCGATCGTGGCAGTCGCCGGTTGGCGGCCTGTACGCCACATGGATCCTGCCACATGATCCGCTGATCGCTGTTCGTTCCGGGACGGCCGTTGCCCGCGCGCTCCGCGGGGTTGGCTGTCCGGTCGCACTCAAGTGGCCGAACGACGTTCTTGTCGGCGACAAGAAGATCGCAGGCCTGCTCGTCGAAACCAGTGACGGCGTATCGCTCGTCGGGGTCGGCGTCAACCGAGACAGTGAACCGCTGCCCGACGCGAGCTCGCTGGTACGGGAGGGCGTCGACGTATCGGTTGATACGCTGGTCGTGGCCATCGATCGGGAACTGCGCGCGGTTCTGTCCGATTCCCAGGTGCTTGCGGAATACCGGCAACTGCTCTCGACGCTCGGAAGACAGGTTCGTGTCGAACACGACAACGGAAGCCAGCGAAGCGGCGTTGCCGTCGACGTCGACTCTCTCGGTCGACTCGTCGTGGACGACGGAACGGCGACCGCGCTCGTCGCAGCGGGTCGCTGCGTCCATCTCCGGCAGACAACGGGGGTGGATTGACGCTGCCGGGTCTCCGACGTATCGTGGGGGCGGACGGAGGAGAAAGGACGAACGCATGGGACTGGTCGATCAGGCGCTCGAACTGGAACGAAGGGCGGAGGCCAACTACCGATCGGCGGCGCAGACGACGCAAGATTCCGGCGCGCGCAGTATCCTGATCCTTCTTGCGGATGAGGAGGCGCGCCATGCGGCGGTGTTGCGGGGTTTTGCTGACATCGACGACTCCGACGGGCCGGATCTGCTCAAGGCGGCGCGATCTTGGGTCCGAGGGGCGATCGAGGGGAAGGCGCAGGCGATCTCCGCCGACGGCGCGCTTCTCGACGTGCTGCGGCGAGCCATGTCGATCGAACGCACAACCGAGGCCTTCTACCGTGAGCATGCGGCCAACGTGGCGGACGAACGGGCCGCCGCGCTGTTTCGGAAGCTCGCTACAATCGAGCGCACGCACTACGAGTTCGTGTCCTCGTTGGTCGAATACTTCGATCGCCCCAACGAATGGGTCGAGGATGCGGAGTTCGGCGTACGGGGCGAATACTAGGCGAGTGGCTGCAGACTAGACACCGCCGATGTACGCTGTCAGTGCCATCACCAGGTGGACGAGCGCCAGAATGATGGCCGAGATTCCGATCCAGCGGTGAACACCGAGCGGCAGTTTCTGGAGTCGTTTTCCCCCACGCTTGATTCCGATCAGAACAGCGGACACGAGAAACAGGAACAGCGCGACGAAGCCGATCAGAACGACGAGCGGGAACGGCCCGAGCGAGAAGCTATTGTACGCGATCATGTTCAAGAGCCACCACATGTTGCCTCCTTACTCCCCTGCGATTGGTCGTGACGATCGCCATAGGTTGCAGGATGCGCGTCGCCAGCGAACCTCGGATGATTGCGAAAACGGATGCCGACACACGGTGTCCGGCACCTTCCCATGCCTGGCCGTGGACAACCCCCGGCTTCTCCACTGCCTCCCTTCGACGACTGGGCGGACGGTCTCCCGGTCAACTACGATCAGGATAAGAAACCCCGGATATCGTGTCAACGGAAAGGAGAGCGGATGGACCTTGGACTGCAGGGTAGGACGGCGCTTGTCGGTGGTGCAAGTCGTGGTCTTGGCTACGCCATCGCCCGGTGTCTGGCGGAAGAAGGATGCACCGTGATTGTCTGCTCGCGAGACGAGGAGCGAATCCGGGCTGCGGCCGAGCGCATCCGAACGGAGACGGCGGCAGACGTCTTCCCGCGAGCGACCGACTTGGGAGATGCTGCGGACATCGATCAGCTTCTGGCCGAAGTCAGAGATCTTGGAGGGGCCGACATCCTGGTTACGAACACCGGCGGTCCACCGCCGGGGGGATTCGAAACGCACGACGACAACGCTTGGGAGGACGCGTTTCACGGTTCACTGATGTTGGTGATTCGGCTGTGCCGCGGGGTTCTACCGCACATGCGGCGAAATCGCTGGGGACGGATTCTATGCAACACGTCCTTCACGGTGAAGGAACCGGCCGACAACCTCATCCTGTCCAACGTGTTTCGGGTCGGCGTAGTCGCCTTGAGCAAGTCGTTGTCACGTGAGGTTGCCGCCGAGGGGATCACCGTCAACACGATCTGTCCGGGCGCGTTCGACACCCCGCGGCTACAGGCTGTGTTTCGGGCGCAGGCCGAAGCGGAAGGGCGGTCGGAGGACGCTGTCCGAGTGGAATGGGAGAAGCGAATCCCGATTGGCCGTGTTCAGCACCCGGACGAACTTGCCTCCCTTGTTGCGTTTCTCGCCTCGCCCCGAGCGGCTGCGATCACCGGCACGACGATCCCCGTGGACGGCGGGATGCTGCGAGGGCTCTTCTAGCCCGTCTCCGAGGGGGCGGCATACCGGTTCCACGAGACAACGTGCTCCAACGGCTTGCGCTCGCGGGACGCCGACTCTTCTGCTCGGTGCTTCGTCGAGAGCATCGATGGATCGCCCGGTCGGCCGACGATGACAAGAGCAATCAGAGTGAAGTCGCTTGGCAGTTCGAGAATCGCCTTGATTGGCTTCTGCTTGAACCCCGCGATCGGATGGGCGATCAGTCCAAGATGTGTCGCCTGCAGCATCAGATTCATCACGGCAAGACCGCACCCAAACAAGTGGTACGTCCGGCCGTCCGGGACCTCGCAGTCCAAGTCGGCCCGAGACGCGACGCCCACGATGAGGGGGGCGGGATCCGCCCAGTAGTTTCCGGACGTCAGGTGTTCCTTGATCGAGGTCAACGGGGTGGGATCGTCGACGGCCACGAAACGCCAGGGTTGGTTGTTCGCACACGACGGAGCAAGGTGGGCGGCGCGGAACAGCGTCTCGACCGTGTTACGATCAAGCGGTTCCGCGGAGATCGCCCGCCTTGCTCGTCGACGGTCGATTGACGCAAGGACCCCGGATGAGCCGGCACTTCGTTGTGCGGGGACGAACGGGTCCATCTACGACGACTTCGGGTGCATCGGCTGATTGCAGCACACCAGTGTTCCGGCACCCGACTTCGTGACCCTGACTTCCTGTCCGCATAGGTCGCACACGTAGATTTTGCCTTCTTCTGCCATGTGTATCTCCCTTCGTTACACCTCACCGGCGGCGAGTGATCGCTGCCGGTCGGCCGACGCGTTCTTAGAGAGCCAGCTGGCCTTCCCACAGCCCGTGTATGTTGCAGTACTCGATGGCAATCAGCTCGCTGAAGCCGTCCAAGTTCGCGTGTGTCACGACCGTCGGCACCCCATAGGTGGCTCCGAGGTCGAATGACGCGATCTGCACGGCGAGCCCTGCTTTGACCCCAAACAGCATGATCCAAGCGATGTGGTGTTCCAG
>Ga0272442_10001965_pt1 | contig 30349 bp, 19 predicted proteins | sample SSMForm2O_FD_200262 | JGI IMG/M metagenome (GOLD analysis project Ga0272442, IMG submission 200262) | Marine sediment archaeal communities from Little Sippewissett salt marsh, Falmouth, MA, United States - SSM-Form-2O | ecosystem: Environmental > Aquatic > Marine > Wetlands > Sediment ...
GCCAGAAGAAGGGAAAATGCCAGGTACGGAATAAGAGAAAAAATCCAAAAATGATCAGCAGGATTCCCCATAATATCTGGGGCTGATGTTGTTTTTTCTCATTTTTTTTTAAATTTTGATGTTCGGGATTGGGGGGAATAATGATCGCCGCTATGATATATGCCAAAAATCCCAGTCCATGAATAAATATTGAGGCTGCCCAGATGACCCGAACGATTGTCGGATCAATTTCAAAATGCTCGGCAATCCCTCCACATACTCCGTCAAGCATCTTATCTTTTCTGGATTTAAAGAGTTTTAGAGAAGACAATTTTTGTTCTGTCATAACCGGCTTCCTTATTTTCAAATGTGCTTTATCTGGATATACGGGATCCTGGAGCCAAATGTTTCGAGTGAGTGAAGCTGTTCAATGTATTTCAGGGGAAGATTTTTAGCCCGCCTCAGCTGATATTTTTCAAAGGTCAGAAAATTCTTCTCATGCACGAACCGGACAATTGTGTTGTAGAAAATAATCGGCAATATTGTCAGAAACCATCAAGCAATTTTTAACCTTGACTCTTTATTGAAAAAATATATATATTTAACCAATCTGAAACTCAATTCAATTGTAATATTCCCGGATGAATAGGAGCCTGAAATGAAAATAACAAGGATGATGATTCCCTTCATTTTCATATTTACCATACAATGCTTGTTTGCCGGCGAGGTGCTTGTCAGGAATGTTCGTTTTGAACAACAGGATACGGAGATTGTTGTCTATTATGACCTTGAAAGCAATTCTTCAAAAAAGCATGAAGTGACACTGATACTGTCAGATAATTCAGGATTGACATTTAATATCACACCTCGTGAAACAGAGGGCGATATTGGTAAAAATGTCCTTCCTGGTCGAAGAAAGAAGATTATCTGGCATTTTATGAAAGATTATCCCCAGGGGCTGAAGGGAGATAATTTTGTGTTTTGTGTGCAGGCGGAACTTGAAAAAGGCGGCAGTAAACTGCACTGGTATTTAATAGGAGCCGGCGTTATTGGCGGCGTGGTTTATTTTGTGACTCAAAGTAAGGATGGCGGAAGTGATGATCCGACCACAGGTTCTGTAACAATTACAATACCGGGTGATATTTAACCTGAAAAGAAAAAGAAGGTAACCTTTTTAAAAAAGGTTACCTTCTGAATTATTTTTCATTGAGGATAGAGTATGGATATACGAAATGGCGTTCTGGTTTTGTTGATTATATTGAGCCTCCATTGTAATATGTTCGAACCGGAAAATAAATATGGAAGCATGAATATTCAATTGAAAACCGAAAATGAAACACCTAAGTTGGCCAAAGCGCAAACATCGCTGAGTACGGTTCAGTGTATCCTGAAAAAGGGAAGCAGCACGGTTCATGACCAGACCTATTCAAAATCCGGCAGTTCTTTTTCAATCACCATTGACGAGCTGGAACCTGCAAGCGATTATTCTCTTCTGATTTATGGAATGGACAGCAGCGGGGATATTTTAGGAAGAGCGTCTCAAAGCAATATCAGCGTTTCCGCGGGGAATACGGCCAATGTGTCTATCATCTGGGTAAAATTTCAGCCACTGTTATCATCCCCTTCAAATGGATCGACTATCACAGACAACACGCCATATTTTGACTGGAGTGATGTCAATGATGCTTCGGTTTATGAGCTGGAAGTGGATAATTCCAGCAGTTTTAGCAATCCTGAGATTGATCAATCGAATTTGACAAGTTCCGATTATACTGCGACCAGCGCATTATCAGATGATACGTATTACTGGCGTTTACGGGTGAAGGATAGTCAAGGGAATTGGGGGGGGTGGTCGAGTACGTGGAGTTTCACAATTGATACACAAGGACCATCTGCTCCAACTTTATCATCCCCAACCAATGGAAGCACAATCACAGACAACACGCCATATTTTGACTGGAGTGATGTCAATGATGCTTCGGTTTATGATCTGGAAGTGGATAATTCCAGCAGTTTTAGCAATCCTGAGATTGATCAATCCAGTTTGACAAGTTCCGATTATACTGCGACCAGCGCATTATCGGATGATACGTATTACTGGCGTTTACGGGTGAAGGATAGTCAGGGGAATTGGGGAGGGTGGTCGGAGACAGGCAGTTTTACTGTACATACTCAAAGCTTGGCTGCTCCAACATTGACATCTCCTACAAATGGATCTGGAGTAACAAATAATGTTCCAAGTTTTGATTGGATTTATGTAAGTGGTACTTCAGTATATGAGTTGCAGGTAGATGATTCAGACGACTTTTCAAGTCCTGAAATTGACAAGTCTGATATTACCAGTTCCAGTTTTATTGCATCCATTTCCCTAACAGACGGAACTTGGTATTGGCGGGTTCGTTGTCAGGATAGTGGTGGGTTTTGGGGCGATTGGTCCAGTGCTTGGTCATTTATAGTAATTACCCTAGAAACAGGAACTGTGACAGATATAGATGGCAATTCATATCAAACTGTAAAGATCGGGGATCAATGGTGGATGGCTGAAAATTTACGAGTGACTCATTTCCGGAATGGAGAGGATATCTCATCTTATTGCGCATATAATAATGAAGAGTATATTGCTGAAATATACGGGTATCTATATTATTGGAACGCGGTTACAGATGACAGAAAAATTGCGCCCACTGGTTGGAAGGTACCTTCTGATGAAGATTGGGAAATTTTAATTGAAACTCTGGGCGGGGAAGGTGTGGCAGCGAATAAATTAAAAGAGAGCGGGGATGATCATTGGAGTAGTTCAACCTTAGATGTTACTAATGAAAGTGGTTTTACTGCATTACCTGGAGGTTATCGTTGTTATAATTATGGTGAAGCATTTACTGGTTTAAATTCAATAGCTACTTTCTGGTCTAACACGCCCGTTGATAATGAGGCATGGTATTTTATAATAGGAAATGCTTCTCTAAAGCAAACTGCCCCTAAACATGAGTCTAGAGACGATTGTGGCTTTTCAGTACGCTGCATAAAGGAATAGTTAAATGTTTAGAATTATTGCTAATACGAACTGGAATGGGTGGCTGCTTATCTGTATTTAGAGAAAGGAACTGATGTAAGAGCAGTAAAAACCGAGCGGGCAACACCCGGGTTGATTGTGGATTATAACGAAAAGGGGAAACCCGTTGGTTTGGAGATTGTATCACAGATGAAGGTTAATACTTCTCAAATCAATAAGGTGCTTCGGAGTCTTTCCATTTCTACGGTTTCGGACACGGAACTTGCCCCTTTGAAAGTGGTGCAACATGGAGCGCATTCCCTTTATGGAATGCACATGCGTCGCATAAAGGCGATGTACTCCCGAGAATAATTAATTATGAATTTGACTGTCAAAAAATATCAACATGCGCCAGACCACTGGTTCATTGATGATCATGTGTATTTCATTACCGGCGCGACGTATATGAAAAGACGCTTGCTCACATCACCTGAATCAAAAGAAGAATTTAGAATAAACCTTTTCAAATATGTTGAAAAATATGAGTATAAATTATTGGAGTGGGTTGTTCTGGAAAATCATTATCATATGCTTGTCAGGATTTCTAACAGTGAAAAGTTGCCACGTTTTATCAATACACTTCATAAGACCAGCGCCTATCATATTCAACGATTGCTTGAGAAAAAGATCAAACCTTTCTGGTATCAATACTGGGATCTATGTATTCGGAATGAGAAGCATTATTTTGAGACAGCAATGTATATTCTTTATAATCCCGTAAAACACAATATTGTGGATGATTTGAATAATTATCCATTTTCAAGTTTTCAAAATTGGAAAGACGAAGAAAACGAAAACCTGAAAAAGTTATTTATTGCTTTTAGACCCCAAAATATGAAGCATTATGATGAGATTGATGATTTTTAAATATGATGTGTGTGATGTGCAATCCATAAAGGGATTGCACTCCCGAGTTATCTTGTGCCCGCGCTCCTGCGTGGGTACATCAGAGCATAATGCTCCGGCGTTGAAATTGTAAAGGATAAGGAATTGCAGGTAAATACAAGTTGGCAAGATGGACGTTATTGGTTGGAACATGAATGAAAGATAAGCTGAATTTTCCTATTATTAAAAATGATTTATTGATGCCCTCCTTGCGTTCCATGGATGAGATCGACGAGTGGATTGAGCAGGATTTTTCATTTCTATTTAATCGCGAGAGTTATGAAAAAGAGAAAAGGCGTTGCTCGGTAAACGTCCGTTTTAAGCTTGAGACATAATCCAAGCGGTCTTATGAATAAAAATCTTATTAACATAAATCTTAAATGTTTGGAGTAAGTCATGAAACAGTGGATAAAGGTTATTTTGATGACAATGATTATTGCACTTCCTTTATCAGCTCAAAAAGGCGAAGGATTCAGCAAGCCGGGAAGTATTCATATTCCCTTTAAAACACAAAATGTGTCAGGTCATGAAGATGCATTGTCCTGTCAGATTTCATATGATGATCCTTCTGGCGATCAGCGATTAAGTAAAAATGAAAAAGGCACAATTACAATCACTGTTATAAATCACAGTCATAAGACTGTGACTCCCAAATTGGATATTTTAATTCAACCCAGTTGGCTTTCAAGGCCAAAATCCACAGTCAAATGGATGGCTCCTGTTGCCTCGGGCAAGAATGGCACATATCAAACAAGTATCAAATGGGATGCAAGAATGACGGAAGGATCGATTGAGTACCGGGCAAAAGCGATCGATCCGGAAACACAAGTTGAATCTCAATTTGCTGAATTGACATTCATGATTTCCGGTTCCTCCGGTTTTGGCCCTGAGAAAGAGGTGACAGAGCCAATGTTTGTCGATGTGGATAAATCCATTCCGAGGATGGGCGTTTCCAATAAGTATGGAGTGGCCGTTATTATCGGGAACCATGATTATCATAATAAAGATGTACCGAACGTGGAATTCGCGGACAATGATGCGAGCACGATAAAAAATTATCTCATCAACATGCTTGGTTACCAGGATGAAAATATCATGTTTTTAAATAACGCGGACAAAGCCGATTTTGAAAGGGTTTTCGGCACAGATCGTGTTTACAAAGGGAAACTCTATAATTGGATTAAACCCGATATCTCTGATGTGTTTGTGTATTACAGCGGTCACGGAGCGCCGGATCTGCAAAACAAAAAGGCATATTTCATGCCGGCCAACAGTGATCCCAATTATATACAAATCGATGGTTATCCTTTGGATACGTTTTATAAGAATTTGAATAAGATTCCTGCCAAATCCATCACAGTCGTTATTGACGCCTGTTTTTCCGGCGGATCTCAACAGGGCATGATTATCCGGAATGCCAGCCCCATGTATATTCATGTCGAGAACCCTGTGATCAGCCAGAAAATCAATCTTTTTTCCAGCGCGAGTGGCGACGAGATTTCAAGCTGGTATCCTGACGGAAACCATTCATTGTTTACTTACTATTACCTTCGCGCGCTGCGCGGTGAAGCCGATCAGAACCGGGATCGTAAAGTGACAGTGCGGGAACTGGATGTCTATCTGGGTGATAATGTCCCCTATATGGCAAGAAGGCTGTATGGCCGGGAGCAGACACCGGTTGTGCAGGGCGTCTCTTCCCATGTCATTTGTTCTTATTAAAAGGTGGGATTGCTTATGAAAATGATGAGTTTAAAAATTTCATACATACTCATATGTTTTTTAATATTGGCCAGCAATATAAATTCTTATGCAGTAGAGAAATGGGTGGAATGCAAGGGTGAAGCGGCCATTCAGAATATTACACATGAAGAAGCACAATTGATAGCCAAAAGAAAGGCCCGCCTTGATGCCATTGAAAAAGTCTGCGGCGTTCAGCTTCAATCAGAAACACTTGTCAAAGATTTTGTCATGGCCGGAGATTTTATTCATTCCATATCATATGGTCAGGTTGTTGAAGAAAGAAATATTCAATGGGAAACTGAGAATATACCTTCACAGGATTCTTCCAGTCCACCGGTTGTATTATTGAAAATTGCCATGCAGGCCAGGGTGGCCGTCTCTGAAGATAAACCCGATCCATCCTTTCGTATTGAATCAAAAATAAACCGTTCCACATTTCAGTCCGGTGATGAAGCTGTCATTACCATTCAGGCGACTCAGGATTGTTTTATTACAATATTTAATATTGCTGCCAATGACTCGGTCTATATTTTATTTCCCAATGAACATTTTTCAACGCCCGGTTTTCTGAAAGCCGGAAAAAAATATGAAATCCCCAATAAACGGGACAGAAAGTCAAACATGTCAATCCGCGTGGCAACCTTGCCGGGCCATAAAAAGGACACTGAAATCGTAAAAATTGTGGCCACCAAAAAAGAAATAAAATTTCCGGATTATTTTAAAAGGCTGAATCAATATGGTCTTATCGGCACACCCAAAGTAGCTGTCCAGCAAATCGCAAAATGGTTGGTGTCTATTCCTGTTTCTGAAAGAGCCGAGGCTGCAATGATGTATACAATAGAATCGGATTGAACCGATTTGGATGTGACAAATTTTAGACTGCTGACGTGCTATTTATACAAATTATTAATAAATGATATTGCTTTAAATTCTCCTTGTGAAACATGAATCAAGGATTTTTTTTAGGGATATTTTTGTAAGAAAGAGAGATTTTTATGATCGAGTTGATTCTGCGGTCATTTGTTGATATTGCGAATAATTATATCTGGTCATTTCCTTCCACTTTTCCCTGGATGGTTGCCCTATTATTGATAACAGGGATCTTTATCACTTTTCGCCTGCAATGGGTGAATATCCGTCAATTCCGGCATGCGGTGAATGTCATTCAAGGAAAATATGACAATGCTGATGATACCGGAGATATCAGCCATTTTCAGGCGTTGTCCACTGCGCTCTCTGCAACGATCGGTATTGGCAATATTGCCGGCGTTGCTTTAGCCATTCATTACGGAGGACCGGGTGTGTTGTTATGGCTCTGGATTTCCGGTTTATTCGGAATGTCACTGAAGTATGCTGAATGCACACTCTCGCTGCACTATCGAAAATTTGATGCACAGGGGAAGGTTTCCGGTGGACCGATGTATTATATTGAACGTGGATTGGGATCCAGTTGGAAATGGATGGCGCTGATGTTTGCTTCTCTGGCCGTTATCAGCTCTTTTGGTATCGGCTGCATGAATCAATCCAATACCGTGGCAGTGAGTGCATTCAGTGAATTCGGTCTTTCAGGGAATATAATAGGACTTTTATTAGCAGTATTGGTCGGGCTGGTGATACTGGGAGGGATCAAACGGATAGCCGCTGTCTCATCCCGGTTGATGCCATTTATGGCATGTCTTTATATTGCCGGTGCTTTAACTATTTTGATTCTCAATATTAAGGATCTACCGGGTGTGTTTGTTTCTATTTTTACTGAAGCCCTGCACCCAAAGGCGGCATTTGGTGGCACTGTAGCCGGCGTATGGCATTTAACCATGATGTGGGGGATTAAGCGGGCGCTTTTTTCCAATGAAGCAGGTATGGGAAGCGCGCCGATTGCACATGCGGCAGCCAAAACTGAAGAGCCGGTTCGGGAAGGGACAGTGGCCATGCTGGGACCATTTGTGGATACTTTGGTTGTGTGTACATTAACCGGTCTGGTGATTTTGATTACCGGTGTTTGGGATAAAAAGAAGATGGATCAGGTGCCATTGGATTTAAATAAAGTCACGGTTCTTCAGGCAAAGGACAGTGATTTCTATGATTCTGAGAATGAGAGTCAGCCAATGGCTGAAATGCCTTTTTATCAGGGAGAAGTCAAAATTATTGATGGAATATCCCCTCTGGTTTATGTTTTAAATGATGGCATCGTTGAAAAGCCGGCACTTATTCATAATGGCATTCCCTATACGGGAACGATTCAGATTTTGGATCGGCTGGTGCTGGATAAAAGTAAACAGCCATTGCATTTGCAGCTGCAGGGATATATGCTGCAAAACAGTTCTGCACTGACAGCCTGGGCATTTCATAAAGGATTTGGACGATTCGGCAATATTGGGAATTTGATTGTGACGTTTTGCGTGTTTTTATTTGCATTATCCACCATGATTTCCTGGTCTTATTATGGTGACCGGTGTGTGGAATATTTAGCTGGTGTGAAATATGTGCTGTTATACCGGATCGCATATATTTTCTTTGTTTATTTGGGAGCTGTGCTGGCCCTTGAAACCGTGTGGGCGTATGGTGATATGGCACTGGGTCTGATGACCGTGCCGAATTTGATTGCAGTCTTATTGCTATCACCAAAAGTCGCTGAATTAAGCAGGCACTATTTCAAGAAACAGACGAAAGAATCAGGGATTATAAAATAAATGAAAAAAAGAAGATCAGAAATAAATAAAAAATTCACAGGAGTCAGGAGGCTTTTTGTCAATGAGTCATGACAGAGGAAGTTTTGGAAAATTGGGATTTGTGTTAGCTGCGGCAGGATCGGCGATCGGACTGGGTAATATCTGGAAATTTCCTTATATGACCTATGAGAATGAAGGCGGATCATTTGTGCTGATTTATCTTCTGGCTGTTCTCATCGTCGGATTGCCCATTATGATGGCCGAAATCGTGATAGGCCGCTCCACAAATAAAAGTCCGGTTAGTGCCTTTTTACAACTGCATCATCCTGCATTCAGTATCATTGGCTGGCTGGGTGTTGTGACGGGATTTGTCATTTTATCCTATTACAGTGTGGTGGCCGGATGGACCGTGCATTACTTTTTTAAAGGGATTGTCTGGTCTGTTCAGGGATTTACACCCGAAGCGGCAGCGACCGTCGGTGATCAATTTGTTTCCTTTATTTCCAATCCGGCGGCACAGATCGGGTATCATGCATTGTTTATGAGTTTTTCTGTACTGGTCGTGATTTTTGGCATTAAAGGCGGTATTGAACGGCTGACCAAAATCCTCATGCCGATACTGCTGTTGATTCTGCTGATTCTGGTCGTTATCAGCATGTGGTCCCAAGGTTTTACGGAAGCCATGCGTTTTCTGTTCAAACCGAGTCATATTTCTCCTGACAGCCTGCTTGAAGCGGTCGGACATGCATTTTTCACGCTGAGTCTGGGAATGGGGGCAATCATTACCTACGGCAGTTATATGACCAAGAATGAGTCTATTCCAAAAGCGGCGGGCATGGTCTGTCTGATGGATACAGCCATTGCTTTAATGGCCTGCGTGGTAATGTTTTCACTGATATACAGCGTACCAGTCGCAGAACGGGAACAATTTTCATCCAGCATCGGTGTGATGTTCACAACACTTCCGAAACTCTTTTTGGGATTACCGGGAGGCGTTATTCTTACCCCGCTGTTTTATATTCTCGTAGCATTCGCGGCGCTTACCTCAACCATATCGCTGCTTGAGGTTGTGGTTGCCTTTTTTATTGACCAGCTGAAATGGCATCGGGTGAAGGCGACTCTGGTGATGGGAGTCATTATTTTTGCATTCGGTATATTATCCGCGATCTCTCTTGGAGCAGCTTCCGGTCTCAGCAGCTGGCAGCCCCTGGGAGACAAATCTCAGGGGATGTTCGATACATTGGATTACCTGGCTTCAAACTGGTTTCTGCCCGTCGGAGGAATATTGATCGCCATTTTTGTGGGCTGGGTTTTGCCGAATGCATTTTCGAAGAAAGAAGTGGAACAGGGTCATGGCCCGTTCCATTTTCACAGTATCTGGATTTTTCTGCTTCGATTTGTGGCTCCAGCCGCTATCGGGTGGATTGTTTATTCGGTGATCTTTTTAGGAAAGAGTTTTAATTAAATGTGTCGTCGAGTCTTAGAGTCATAGGGTCGTAGAGTATGGGAATCATGGAGTCGTCACCGTTAAGAAGGAGGAGGTTTTAGGGCATTCGGCATAATGATCGCATTCAAAAGATCCGCTTAGGATTTCAAAGAATGGAATGGTTGATGTTTCGAGTCGACAATTAAATGAAGGAGAATCTGAATGATTTTACATCGATTCAATCTGGATGGCAAAGCAGCGATTGTGACAGGTGCTGCCAGAGGACTTGGGCGCGCTATGGCTGAGGGGCTGGCTCAAGCGGGCGCTGATGTGGCTGCTGTCGATATTCTGGATACATCAGAAACCGTGAAGACCATTGAGCAGCTGGGCCGGAAAGCCCTGGGCATCAAAGCCGATCTGATCTCCATTGATTGTGTCAATGATATCGTTGAATCCACACTCAATGCCCTGAACCGGATTGATATTTTGGTGAATAACGCCGGAATTATTCGCCGGGCGCCTATTCAGGAGTTTACTGAGAAAGACTGGGATGATGTCATCAATATTAATCAGAAAACCCTGTTTTTTTTGACGCAGGCGGCAGTCAAGATCATGATTCAACAGGGAGAAGGCGGTAAAATAATAAACACTGCTTCCATGCTGTCGTTTCAAGGGGGGATTTTGGTTCCTTCATATACCGCATCCAAGAGCGCGGTCATGGGGCTGACACGATTAATGGCCAATGAGCTGGCATCGAAACAGATTAATGTCAACGCCATTGCACCGGGATATATGGCGACTGAGAATACGCGTCCCTTGAGAGAGAATCCTGCCCGGAATCAGGCAATTCTGGATCGTATTCCAGCGGGACGCTGGGGCGAACCCGAAGATTTGCAGGGAATCTGTGTGTTTCTTGCTTCGTCTGCCTCTGATTATATGAACGGTTATACTGTGGCCATAGATGGTGGATGGCTGGCGAGATAGCAGTTCAATAGAGTCATTCACAGGAAAAAACCATATATTTACAGAATTTATTCAAGCATTCACCACAAAATTGTCAAGCGGTCTTTTGGCCTTGCGAAGGTCAAGTGATTGATCAAGATCCTGCCCTGTGACGTCTGAAAACATCATTATCATTTCTTGATTATTTAAAAGAAGGGGAGAAGTGATAAATCACTTCCCCCCTTTAAAGGGAAGATGTGAAGGAAAGGATAAGGTGAGAGGGATTATTTCATCATCATCATTTTCATGGTTTTGGTAAAGTCGCCGGCCTGGAAACGGCAGAGATACATCCCGGTGCTGACCTGCCGTCCCTGATCAGAGACACCCTGCCAGGTTGCTGTATGGGAACCGGCAGGCATCCGGTGATCGATTAAAGTGGCGATCACTTCCCCCCGTGTATTGAAGATCCGTAATGTGACATTTTCTGATTTGGGTAATGTGAACTTCATTGTGGTGCTCGGATTGAAAGGATTGGGATAATTCTGGCTGAGTACATGGGTATAAGGCGATCCATGCTCGAATGCAACCGATGTGATCATTTTACGATTGTTGTAATCCCATTCCGAATAAAATGTCGGGTAAATACTCCCGAACTGGGCTTCGATGGTATAGGCGGATTCAAAATCATCGATATTGGCGACATGGTTATTGCCGAATCCGCTTTCATTGTCACCCCCGCCGATGCCGAATTTGAATTCCTGTCCCACAACGTCAGCGCTGTCTTTATAGAATTGAAACTGTTTGGAAAATATTGTATCTCCGGCCGTTTTATCCCCGTGAGTGCCGTCATCGTACATACACTTGTTGTCCAGATCCATCAGATGAGGGCCCCAGTCCGCACTGGCATCATTGCTCCAGGAACCGGTGATGGGTCCATTCACAGCCATGCCCAGAGTCAGAATTTCTTCCGGATCGGTAATGTGCACACCGCCGCTTCCGCTGGGCTGAACGTCCCGCAGAGAATCGCCCCCGAGCGACAGATGGTAATAGGCGGGCCGGGCATCACATTCCAGGGTCACCAGAACATCCTGAGCCAATACATTCATATTCCTAAAGAAAGGTGCACGATGTGAATCGGTTTGATTTTTTACCGTATCCACAATGACCTGGGTCCATTTTCTAAGTCTTAACCGGCGGCGCTGTGCTTCTGAATTGGTCGGATCGTGATAATCAAAATTAAAGTATACCTCCCAGTTCGGAACCCCGTTTTTTATTGCGTAAAAAGAATAATCGAGGGTATCCTGAAGCGTGGTTCGAATGGTGTCGGTGCCAACGTAATAAGGGGTTAAGAAATTCCGTTCAAGAGGAATTGTATAAATCTTGTCGGCTGTATCGAAATATCCGCAACGAAATTCAAGCGTGTCTCCATAGGAGAAGCCGCGGCTTCGAATAGCCTGGCTCATATCCACCGTGATCTCTAATGTGACTGTATGGTTGTGCTCTTTCGGTGGAGGACCCAGACCGCCGAAATAGACATTCCAGTTCGAACTGTTGTTATTGTCCCATTTCGTGCCGTCCGTGAATACAAAATGAATCGACCGAATTGTGTCCACAGTCACGATGGCAACTGTCCATTTCCCATCTTCTCCTTTTATCATCGGGGATTGAACAGCCACATTGTCCGTATGGAGATTGGAGTTTTCCGGCCATATCTCTTCCGGTGGACTCAGCCAGGCTCCCTGCTTTAATTCATTAATACCCCAATGCAACTTGACGATTTCTGCATCCGCGACAATGTCAGCACTTAAAGACGGATCAAACGTGATCGTCAGCGTTTCTCCGAAATCGGGTTCGGACGGCTCCCAGGTGGCCTGATTCTGTGAAAAAATCATGGCCACGGGAATGATCAGCATGAACAGAATGAAATCACATTTTCTCATTGTGTGCCTCCTTATATTTATGATTATTTAAAATTGAATGCCCACTGCAAACATCTGAATGGTTTCAAATAATTTGAAATCCGCCCATGTGTAATCGATATCCAGAATCATCATATTCGGAACAGTTATGCGGAATCCTGTTCCGACTGTCAGGCCTTCTTCACTGTCCTTCCTGAACAGAGATTTATATCCTGACCGGAAAAAGACCATTTTTGCCAGTTGCAGTTCGCTGCCTATATTGATAATTTCAGTATTGTCGCTCGGACGCAAGGCGTCTGCTGCCAATGTCAATCTAGCCTGATTCATTTCAAAAACATCCATGGCCAGACCCACGCGGAAAAGCAGGGGCAAAGGCCATGTTTCGGTTTTCAGCCTTGCGACAATGGTTTCATTATGACCGATGGTCTCCGGATCCAGATCCACCTGTTTCAGCAGGTCTTTTCCGTCCATCTGCATTTCAGTGCCAAAGTTCGAAATGCTCATCCCGAGCCGCATATCATTAAATTGCGTAACAAACAGCAACCCGACGTCTAAAGCAAAGGCAGCAGCATGCTCATTCCAGATTTTCTGCTGGACATATTTAACACTTCCTCCAATGGAAAAACGATCCGTCAGCAGACGGCTGTAGGAAAGTGAGGCGCATAAATCGGAAGCGCCCCATTTTTCTCCGGTGCCTTCCGGCTGCGTGACTGTGGTCACGCGCTCATCCTCGCCATAATTCAGCTGTGTGACACTAATACCGATAGCGTTGGCCGTATTGAGTTTTAATGACATGCCCACCCAGTTGAGTGACGTGCCGACCAGCCAGTCTGTATGGGCCGCATACACCTGGGATTTCGGATTCTGGGCAAAACTGCCGGGATTATAATAGATAGACGTAGCGTCTGAAGACATGGCCGTAAACGCACTGCCCATAGCCGTCGCACGCGGTCCAACACTAATGCCGAGAAACGGGACGGCCGTCGTACCGACTTTCGACTGGGCATGAAGGTCTGCGAATGCAGTCAGCATAAGAATCAAGCAGCCTGAAAATATAAATTGATTGATCCTGTTCATAATTGACTCCGCAACAATTACTTGATAATGGCCATTTTACCGGTTTTGTTCCCCACCGATGATTCCACCACATAGAAATAGATCCCTGCTGCAATATCCAGATTTTCTTTGGTTTTCAGATCCCAGGATACAGTTCCATTGTGCATGTCCGTGACTGTTTCAAGGGTCCGGATGTGTTCACCTCGTGAAGTAAAAATCCGTACAGTTGAATTGAGAGGCAGATGGATGAAAGCGATTTTTCTCGTGCCCCTGCCGCTCGTAATGGCCGGGGGCAGCGGCAGTTCATGCGCCGTGGCCACAACGTAGGGATTGGGAACCACCCGGATTTTATCGAGTTCGTTTTCCTTGACAGAGAAAACAGAAGGCTTGTAGGATTGAAATGTGAATATATCACCTCGACGGAACGGTTTTTTCATGGCAATTGTCAGTGTATCCCCTGAATGGAAATCAAATGTCCGGTCCTTGCGCTCTGTGAAAAATATATCCCATGTATAGATTTCTTCACCGTTGTTTCCTTTTTCCAGCAGTACAATTTCATCAAAAGGCGATAATTTCCGGTTACCATCCAATTCGATAAAGAAAAAATTCATGTAACAGGCATCTGTTATATTATAAATTTTGAAATTTACGGGTATAGCCGGCAGAAAAAATTCCGGTTTGGCTGTAGAAGTATCGCAAACCTCATCATAAAATTCAATGCGGTAATCAGAAGGATGTCTCAAACCCAGAAGGCGTTGCGATCCGGCTTTTGCATCGATAATAGTGAAAGTGTAACTATAGAATCGTTCCGGATCGGTCCATCCGGAATTCACAGTATCAATTTCTATGTTCCAGTGATTATTAAAAGAGAGGCTGAGTCCGTCGAAAATATCCGTGTCCTTTGTTTCATTTTTAAAAGGATTTTTTTCCATGTTTTTACTACGGAAAACCGGATAGTATTCATATCGGATCGTATAAATGTCTCCGTACCGCAGTAATCCGGACCGGCTTCCCTGAATTTTTCCGTTTTCCGGATTCAGAATATAATCGGAAGGATCGACAGTCTTGCCGGCCGCATCTTCGACAACCACGGTTTCTTCAATGAGATTCTGATGATTCAGGGAGACGACGATTGTATCCCTCGCAGTGAAGGTTTCGATTGTACCACTGATATCCCGGATCGAGTATGATGTGGTAATCGGCACGAAATATTCTTCAGGATCGTTGTCATCCAGATTCGGTTCTCCGGGATCGGGCTGGCCGTTTTTTTCCGTTCCGTCCGGATCATTTGTGTCCGGCTTCCCATCGCTTCCCACATCATCATTAAATACGTCCCAATTGTTGTTATTATCAATGCCATCATTGGATGTGTCCCAGAATTCAAGCTGGTATTCATGGCCGGTTTGAACAGATTCATCGACCACCAATGAATAAATTTTTCCAGTTCCCGCGGTTGCTTGATCTGCAAAGAGCATCGTGCTTCCTTCGGGTGGCTCATATCCCAGCACCGGACCGTTGGGCACCACCATGGCTGTGTTCTGAAATGTCCGGATTTCACCTGAGGCTAAAATATCAATTCGTTTGTTGTTTTCTTTGGGGAAGATGTCCATATCAGCGTTTCCGCGATCATAGGCCACAACCGCATAAAAATAGCGACGCCCGTTTTCCACATCCTCGTCCACGAACGTATGCTGCAATCCGGAATTGCTGCCCAGGTAGAAACTCGCTCCGCGGCTGTCCTGATACAAATCCTCACCCGCTCTGAAATAACCATCGACCTCATTCTTAATGTCGAGTTGTTTCAGTGGCTGATAGGCGATGGGACGACCATCTGCATCCGTAATTTTAAAGACTTCATTGAAATTCTGATCTGTGGCTTTGTAAATTTTGTATCCTTCAAAATCGTACTCTTTCAGCACCGGGTCGAATGAGTCTTCCGCTTTACGGTCCCAGTATAATGTGACCCGGCCTTCCCCGGGTACGGCAGTTAATGTCGGCATGTCCGGCGGCGGAGGAAAATTGTAGTCACTGTCATAGATCTGCTGTACGGTTTCACGGTTTTTTAATAAATCTTCTGTATCCACTTCAGGACCTCCGCCCTCGCCATAGACCAACGCCAGAGAAAACCGCTGGGTTTCGCCAGCCGGAAGCGGGAAGTAGCCGGAACCGTAAATGAAGTCTCCGTCTTCACCCTGCACCGGTTTGTTGTTCACGATAGAAGCCGGTACATCGAAGAATCCCGGCGACAGCCGATCCCATAATTCTTCATCGTCGGCCATGGCAAATTCACCCGCCGGTGTAAAATATTCAAAACTGGTGAGTCCGATTTGATCGGATTCATCCACATCCGTGGCATCGAAATTCGGTTCGCCGGTTGTGGGCACGCCGTCGCCTTCTCCTCTGTCATTGGTTCCAATGAGTCCGTCGGCGCCGATGTCATCGAATTCGGGATTCCAGTCTCCGTCATTGTCAATCCCGTCATTGCGTTTTTCATCAATCAGCATATCATTTAAGCCTTGTTTGCTGATATAATCTTTATAGTGTACAGGTGCCAGCTTATCGATTAATATGTTGCCATCCTGGTCCTTGCGGATTTGCCAGTAGTGAAGGTAGAAATTTTCATCGATTAATCCATCCAGATCGTTATCGATCCCGTCATAGGCATTTGGATTGATGAATTCGGAACCGCCTTCAGTCAATACATTCCCTTCTGCAAGCACGGTTTCACCGGGTTTTATCCAGACCGGATTTCGCATGCCCAGTGTGATATAATCTGTGCTGTCCTGCGAAGGCAGCGTCACCACGGTTCGCTCATAATCTCGACCGATTAACACCAGTTTGTCGCCGGATTGTGCAACCCTCGGCAGAAAGTCTTCTTCAAGAAAAAGAGGGGCAGTTGAGGGAAAAAGAGGATTTTCTTCTGCGTCGCCGTCATTGTCGATGCCGTCAAACGGATTTCCCGGGCTTTCCAAAAATGCATAGCCGACCATGCCGACTTCGCCCTTCCATAATGGATTCCGGACGGCGCTGTCATCGAAATCACCGGTGTACGTGAGATCCTTTTCCACGTCAAAGAAAGAATAATCATCATCATATTCATGGTAATCATCTGTGGAAGTCACACCGAGGTAGGTGCCGACCAGCATGCCGAAGACCACTTTGCTGTAATCGGTGGTACTTGTGTTTGTAATCTCATAGAGCCAGAAAGTACAGTCCTGTGCAAGAAAATCAGGCCACTGCATACCGCGTACCTTGACTTCAAGCCCCAGACCATTCCGGCTGGGATCCTGACTGTCCGGCTGAAAAGCTATGCCCCATTTATTATTGTCAGCCACATTAAATTCGTTGTCGTTCTGATCATCCATGACAAAATAGCACTCTTCAGATGCAGTTGTCAGTTTTCCCCGAAAACCATTCCATGAACCAGACCAGCCTGGATCTTCCGGATCATCCTGATGGTCCGGCCAGTAGGGGGGCCAGGAGTTGGGATCGCTGTAAAGCGCAACGCTTTCCTGTGCTTCGTTCACATAACCGGAGACCGGTTCAAATCCCCAGGCCTTTCCTTCAGGAGAAGTTTCAGACTGCCGGGTCGGGCGGCTGACCGGGCAGACGACCACCGAATGAAATTCCAATCCGTCTTCTGTTATAATTTCTGCCCCGACCATCGGGCTGACATCACCGATATATCCGTTGTTTTCATAAATCCACGCACCCCGGGCTCCTGCGGATTCCGGCTGCCCGATAACTCCCCAGTTCCCGAATACCGTTTTCACCAGATTGCCCCGCATAATGGCGGATCGGCGGTACTCGCGGCCGCTTTGAGCGAAAATCAGCGTGGCAGAGCAGATCAAACAGAGCAGCATGTACAATGGCAACGGCCGAAATGCCTGTTTAAACGAAAAATCCCATTTCCAGGGTTCTTTAATGAATTTGATATTTCTCAATAAACGCATTGTTCACCTCTTTGCAAGGGAAATTCAATCAATGGTATATGAAAAACCTATTTCCACACGACGCGGTTCAGAATAGTGAGTGGGAATGGTGTACCATTCATCCAGTGTATTGATCGCCTCCGATGGATTGGTTGCGTCGGCGACCTGCTGATCTGTTGTAAATCTGGCACGGCCAGTATCCTCGAATACATTGATTTCGTTCAGATTATCAAACAAATTCAGAATTCGTAAAAACAGCGTGAATTGGCCCGGACCGATATAGAAATCTTTATAAGCACGCATATCCATGTTGAAGGTGGCCCGTTTTCTCTGACTGTTGGTCAGAAGCGCTGAAATATCCTCTGAACGGCGAGGGGTGTAGGGCAGGCCGCTTCCCCACTGTGCAATGACGCTGGTCCCCCATGTTTTTCTGCCGTATGTAAAGGACGCATTGACCGTATGCTTTTGATCCCACTCCAGAGGAGTGAACTGAACCTCCGGTAAAGCGCCGCCTTCAAGTGCGTTCCGGGCGGCTTCAGGATCCGAATTACTGCCCGTTGCGGTTTGCAGGGTGTAATCCAGTGTTGCGGCCCAGTTTTGAGAAAAACGTTTATTTACGGCAAAAGTCAATCCTTTGATCATTCCGAAATCGCTGTTTACAATTTTGCTGTATCGGGCCGATCCGCCGAAAAGCTCGATTTCCTCAGCGCGGGTTCCGGCAAGATCACGGATATCCCTGAAATATCCTGTAAGAGAGACGGCAATGTCCTCTGTAAATTGCTGTTGTAATCCGATTTCCCCGCTGATGGTCTGCTCCGGTTTCAGATCTGCGTTACCAATAACACCAACATTTCCGGTCCCGTCTTCCAGTTCAAAATCCGGATTTTGATAGAGTCGTTCGAAACGGGGAATCTGGAAAAAATGGCCATAGGAAAAATGAAAAATACCCCGGTCCGTGACCGGAAAGCTGACACCCAGCCTGGGGCTGATTTGCAATTTTGTTGAGGCATCCTTATACCAATAAGTTCGGCGTTCTTCCAGAGTGACTTCCGGTTCTCCGGGATCTCGGCGGCCGTTTTCTTCAGTTCCATCAGAGTCGTATGTGCCTGCAATTCCATCGGTTCCAACGTCATGGTAGAGGTTCGAAGGTTTGATAGGATTGTAGATACTGGGATCACTTTCATCATTCAGTACCACACCGTCCGGATCAAAGTAATCTGCACGAACACCAAGATTGACGATCATATTTTTAAATTCCATTTTATCCTGGATATAGGCAGAAATTTCCATGGGTTGATGTTGATAGGAACTGTTGTAAATGGTGCTTTCATCCATGACACGTGTGTCGATAAAAGGACTGTCAAATATCAGGTCGATGCTGGATTGGGATTCAATTGGCCTTAATGTGATGTCTTTCTGAGATACTTTGTATTGACGCCATTCGATCCCGGCTTTCATCTGATGGGTCCGGGTCACCTGGCTTGTGATATCCAGCTTGCTCAGCAGTGTTTTGGATTCTCTGTAGAACCAGGAATTGTTCGAGCCGCCTGTTTTAAAGCTGTAGGGTAATTGAAGCTCCAGAAAGGGGTGAATATACCCGGAATCATCCATCGTATCATAAGTATGGTGGGTGTATTCCTTGGTGAACTGAGAGACGCCCAGATTGTAGAATGTCGTTGAACTCAGGGTATGTGTCACTTGAAAAATATGAGTTTTACCATATCTAAACCTGTTTAAATTACCGTCTGGATTTAAAGAATAATTAAAATCATAATCTTCATAATCGACATTATCCATAATATAGTTGTATGAAAGTTTGATCGAAGGAGTCAGCCGGTAAATCAGTTTTCCTTGAAAATATTGTTTTCGATTCCAGTTCATCGGGATGGTTTTTTGATCGCCTTTGCCGTTTTCATGATTGTCCCTCAATTGCTGATATGCATTACTGAATGCGGTCGAATCCAGTTCTCCTGTATTGATCATGGTGATAAATGAATCCAATACGGCCTCGGAACCATGGACATAAGCAACGCTGTAATGCTTCACCGAATCGATCTGGTTCCTTTTTAATCCGTTATCAAGCATATATTGATCCAGATTGTCTGTTTCAATAAACGAAAAACTGGTATCGCTCCAATGAACTTTAAACATGTCGTCATAATATCCTGTAAAATTGGCAAATGATTCGTAATCTTTGAACGCCCGATCCGGATATTGTTTTTCTATTTCATATTCCGGAATCATGCTGAATTCTGTTGTGACCGCACTTGGATTGTAATTTCTTATTCCGTGCATCCAGCCGTCAAAATATATTTCACGTGCATTGGCATAGAAGAATAGTTTGCCGGGGATGATGGGGCCGTGCACTCCGCCTTCAACGTTCCGAATGGCCGTGGGACTGATTTCATCAATGCCTGTAAAAATATTATTATGTTTGCTCAGATAATCCCCAAAGTATGTGGAGAATGAGCCACCGAAAGCATTGCTTCCTTCTTTCGTGGTAATATTCACAATCCCGGACATGGCCTGACCATACTCGGCATTGAAGGCGCCGCTTACCACCTGAAGCTCCTGCACCATGTTTTTATTCACATCCACGACAGTACCGCCATCATATACGTCGGTAACCGGAATCCCGTCGATCCAGTAGCTGATTTCACCGCTCCTGCCTCCGCGTACATGAATACCGCCACCTGCGTCCCTGATCAATCCCGCCTGCAGTTCAATAGCTTCTCCCACTTCAGTGACCGGGAGCGCTTCAATTTCATCAGCACCCATCACAGCGGTAGTGGCAGTCAGATCCTTCACGACCATGGGCCGTTCAGCTGTGACCGTGACAGTTTCACCCGTCTCTAATATGGTTGTGGTCAATTCGAAATCCAGATCTGTGGTAAAATCCACGGAGACATTAACATTCTCAATTCGCAGGCTGTTATAGCCGATCATGGATGCCCGGACATCATAATTGCCCGGGGGGACATTTAAAATAATATATTTGCCCTCCATATCGGCAGCTGCGCCGAATATGGTGTTTTCGATGATAATATTGGCACCGATCAGAGGATCTCCGGTGTTGGCATCAATAATGGCTCCCCGCACTTTGCCGGTTGTGCCAGCCCGAAGGTAAATCGAGAGAAGCAGGATGGCTCCTCCAAGAATCCATGGTGTTTTTCTCGCCATATCGGACTCCAAATTTTTACTTTATAATAAATATATCGCCGGTTATTGAATCAATCGAGTTCAATTCCGACGCTGTTACTGCCCGGATAAAGATACTTTTGCACCGCAGCTGTCACGAACCACCAGATGGGTTGAGAAACGTTTATCCAGATGCTCCAGATTTCTTTCTTTGATCCGATCCATGAGCCTGTTTACAGCCAGGCGCCCCATTTCATACAGGGGCTGATGAATGGTCGTCAGCCCCAGATACTGGGCCAGTTCGATATCATCAAACCCAACAATGGCCATGTCCCGGGGAATCGTCAAACCGGCCTCCTGCAGTGCGCGTATCGCTCCTGCAGCCTGAATATCACTGGAAATGAATACAGCTGTGGGACGTTCCTGCATATTCAGCATCTGTTTCATGGCTTCATATCCGGCCTGACGGTTAAATCCATCTTTATCGGTATCCGCATCACTGATAAGCAGATAGTGCTCATTAAATGGCAGATCGCGGTCTTTTAAAGCTTTTTTATATCCCTGCAGTCGAATTTTTGCGGGACTGCTTTTTAATTGGGCGTCGATCATGCCGATTTTAGTATGTCCCTGATCGATCAAATGTGTAGTCGCCAGATAGGCGCCTTGTTCATTTTCAACAGATACTGAATCCAGTTCCTTATGAAAACTGTCCACGAGAACGATGGGGAATTTTGCTCTGAGAAAGCGTTCTTTGTATTCTTCGCTGATTGAGATCGAAACCAGAAGCATTCCGTCTACGCGTCTTTCCCGCAATATGCGGTTCATAAAAATGCCCAGTCTTTCAGGATTATCCACATTATAGAGGACAATATCATACTGATGTTCAGAGATTTCCTGCTGAATGCCGCGCAGAAGTTCCAGATAAAAATATCCTGTAAAGGATGGAAGGATAATGGCGATCATACGGGACTTATTCTGGGCCAGACCCCGGGCCATCGCATGTGGCTGATATCGCAGTTCACGAATGACTTTCAGCACCCGGTTTTTGGTTTCCGGAGTGATCTGCGAACTGTTGTTAATTACCCGGGAAACGGTGCCGATACCCACTCCGGCTTTTTTAGCGACATCATAGATGGTTGGTTTCATAAGTTTGCCTCGTGGAAGCCCTTCCATGCATTTGTCAAAAAAAATGGAAGTTTTGGAAGCGCTTCCAATAGTTCCATTATACGAAAAGGATTTTTATTTGTCAAGGGATTTTTAAGGTATTTTTGACTTTTTTGTAAAAAAAATCAGGGGGCAGGTGAAATGACTTTTAGGAGTATTTGCGAGCTTTCAGTGATTTGCGGAAATAAGGGTATAGGGAAAAATGAGAGATACTATCGTCTCGATCCGCAGATTATTTTGACGGACCGTAATTCGTTAGGAATGACAGAAGAAACTGTTGTCTCGACCGAAGCGGAGAGACCTGTGGTCTGCAGGGATTATGGATGTGTATCATTAGTGACTTGATGGATGCAATGGTTGGTGCTGGTTATAGATCTTTACCCGCCAGTTCTTTTTGGGCGGGCCTCGGCGGAGCCTGCCCTGAGCTTGTCGAAGGGCCCGGGATGAAAGAATTGGGATTATAGAGAAAAACCTGCAAGGTCTGTGAGACCTTGCAGGTTTGAGAATTCTTATAGTCAGTAATTCTTCTCTTTTATTTCTGCAGAATCAGCTTCTTTGTGTCTGTAAACTCCCCAGCAGTCAGATGCGCCAGATAGATGCCTGCCGAATGATTTTGTCCGTTCCACTTCACCAGATAATCGCCAGGCGTTCTGGTCTCATTCACCAGCGTTGTGATCTCTCTGCCAAGAAGATCGTAAATAGTCAGGTTTACATGACAGGCGCTTGGCACTGTGTACCGGATGGTTGTGACCGGATTGAAGGGATTGGGAAAGTTCTGAAACAGAGCGAAATCGCCGGGTATCCTAGAAGATTCATTCAGGGTTACGTCTGTTGACGACACCATCTCAACCAGACAGATATTATCCAGATACACATCCATGTCTGAAGTCCCGAAATCGAATCCCAGTCTGGCCAAAGGATCTATGGGATAATTCATGGTGAAGGTATACGTAAACGTCTGCCACTCATTCGTCAATGTGTATTGAAAGTCGCTGTTGTACAGCAGCCACGGCTCTTCACTCATGGCGATCCATGCACGAATGTTCCTCGATCCTTCGGCCCGTGCCTGAAATGTCACCGTGTAGGTGTTGCCATTCACTATTGTCAAACCATAGTGGTGCAATGTCACCTCGTGAGGATAATCGCCGCCGTGGGTGATCTGCGCATGAAAAGCACCGTTTTCAGCTGAACAGTCAGCATCACCGGCTCCCCCGGTAAAAAACTGCCAATCCTCCATACCCTGTGAAAAACTCCAGTTGGTGATCATGTTGCACTCGCACGACTCTGTCTCAACAGGACTCTCGGATCCCTCGGATATTGTTACCCTTGAATCTGCATATCTGGTATTGTTGTTTTCCTGCAATTCTGGAATCACGTCTTCAGCGTCTGTGTAGACCCCCAGGTAATATTCTCCTGCAGGTACACCACTCACCGTGGTCTGCAAAGTACCTGGATTGCGCCCTGCCCCAGCATCCAGTGCATTGTACTCCTGTTCATCAATCTTGTAATCGGATGAGGTGATGGATTTGTCCGAGGACAGATAGATATAGTTTTTAAAAGCGATTCCAGTGGATGCATTGCCTCGATTTTTAAAGGTGTACTGATATCCGATTTCCGGTCCTGAGCCATCTTTTACGTTTACACTGACTACAATCATATCCGAATACAGGGGAATGATCACCTTGGGATCGTTATCATACCCGGTATTGTTGTTTTCCTGCGATTCTGAAATCACATCTTCAGCGTCTGTGTACACTCCCAGGTAATATTCTCCTGGAGGCACACTGCTCGCTGTAGTCTGCAACAAAGGGCCTGAGTTGTACTCAGCGTCGGCATCCAGTTCACTACATTCCCAAGAATTGATCTGGTAATCAGACTGAGTGATTGTATTGTCCGGGGACAAATAGACATAGTTTTTAAATGGTCCTGCTTTTCCATCTCCCTGGTTTTTAATGGTGTACTGATATTTGATCTTCAGTCCTTGCGCATCGATGATAGTCACATCGGTGACAATCAGATCCGACTGGAGCGGAGGAGACTGGAGAATGTACACCTTGGGATCGTTATCAAACTTGGTATTGTTGGTCTCGTTCGATTCTGAAATCACGTCTTCAGCGTCTGTGTACACCCCCAGGTAATATTCTCCTGCGGGCACATCACTTACCGTGGTCTGCAAACTACCTGGATTGCTCCCTGCCCCAGCATCCAGCGCATTGCACTCCTGTTCATCAATCTTGTAATCAGATGAGGTGATGGATTTGTCCGAGGACAGATAGATATAGTTTTTAAAACCGGTTCCTGTGGATGCATCGCCTCGGTTTTTAAAGGTGTACTGATATCCGATCTCCGGTCCTGAGCCATCCGTTACGTTTACACTGACTACAATCAGATCCGGCTTAGTCTGAGGAGGCTGGGGAATGGTCACCTTGGGATCATTACAGTATCCGGTATTGTTGTTTTCATCCGACTCTGAAATCATGTCTTCAGCGTCTGTAATGGCGCCAAGATAGTAATCCCCTGAAGGCACACTGCTTACTGTGGATGTCAGGTCATAACTGGCTTTGGATGCACCCGGTACGAGCACATCTTCGAAGTTCCAGTCGTCAATCAGGTAATCATCTGTGGTGATATTGTCATCCGGGGAAAGGTAGAACCGGGTTTTGATTTTGCTGCCGTCAGTGGCTCCGTCTCCATCGTTCTTCACGGTTACATTATATGAGATGTCCAAGCCTTGCGCATCGATGACAGTCACATCGGTAACAATCAAATCTGGCTTTGCCTGGAGAATGGATACCTTGGGATCGTTATCATACCCGGTATTGTTGTTTTCATTCGATTCTGAAATCACGTCTTCACTATCCAGGTGGACGCCCAAATAGTAATCTCCCACAGGCACGCCGTTTACTGTCAACAGCAAAGCACCCGAGTTTGCTTCATCGCCAGGACCCAACCAACTGCAATCATGTTCATCTATCTTGATATCGTAATCGTTGATGATATTATCCAGAGATAAATAAATATAGTTTTTAAAGCCAGTTACTGCTGTGTATGCATCCCCCTGATTTTTTATAGAGTACTGATATCCTATCTGCGGTCCTGAGTCGTCAGTTACAATAAAATCGGTTACCGCTAGATCAGGAAGCAGCTTATTCTGGTAAGTATTTATATTGTTGTTTTCATTACTTTCATGCATGGTTTCTTTATAATCGATGATAAAACCTACGTACCAGGTTCCCACGTGATCGAAAATATTTTTTATTATCTGGTCATCGGTATAGGCTCCTGGTTTGAGTGATGGCAATACATTAGCAGCGATCAAAATATCCGAGGTGTCAATAAAATAGTCTGATGAAAGATAGTATCCGATGAAAATTCTGCAAGAACTAGAAGCAGTTACGTTTCCTTTATTTATAATTCTGGATTTTATAGTGAGGTTATAGATATAGGAAGAACTATTACTTGAAACAGAATAATTACATAATGCAGATACGTAGGTCAAATCTTTACCAGAAGATGTAAGCTCAGTCACACTGATCACATGCGAGAAAGTCTTCACATTGTTTAACTCATTATCCTCAGATATAGAATTTTTCTCATCAATGATAATACGGACACGCCAGTTTCCCACATACTCAGATATATTCACAGTAATCGCTTGATCAGAATAGGATCCGGATTTGAGTGCTGGAACCTTATTCGACCCTATTTGTTCTTTCCGGGTGCCATTATATTCTATAAGATAATATCCAAGAATACTGGCGGGAGCATACTGATCTCCTTGATTTTTTATCCTGACTTTTATGGTTACACTGGGATAGGAATAACTCATACTGCAATTTTCTGGAACGTAGGTCAAATCCGGGCCAGTGCCCATAGGGTTTACAGGAGTGTGACTTTCCGAGGAAACAATCTGCTTTGTCGAAGAAATTTCTGAATAGGGAACCGTTCCGGAAGACGGATTTTCGGATTCCCATGAATTCAATAACGGAAAGCTTTCTGTCTCTACGCTTTGTTCATTTGCATTGAGCTCAAGTACTTCGACGTTCCCTTTCTCATCGACTCTGATTTTCGCCAGGGCTTGACCCTGCCGGGCCCGGGCATAAGAAATACTCATCATAAAAATCATGATGATCCAATAAAACTGTCCTGGTTTCATGGCTTTATTCTCCCGTGATATTCTTAAATAATGTTCACTTGAGAGGCAGAACCTCTGCTGGATTGGGTGGGACAACCTCCCACCCAGCATGACTTATTTCTGCAGCATCATCTTTCTCATTTCAATATGATTTCCCGCCTTCAAACGGCAGAGATAGATGCTACTCGCCAGGTCTTGTCCGTTCCATACTATCGAATACTCGCCGGGCGTTCTGGTCTCATTCACCAGCACGGCGATCTCTTTACCAACCAGATTATAAACGGTCAGGTTCACATGACATGATTTCGGCACAGCATATCGAATGGTGGTCGAAGGATTGAACGGATTGGGAAAGTTCTGAAACAGAGCGAATTCTCCAGGGATCATAGAGGATCCATTCAGGTCTACATCCGTTGAAGACACCATCTCAACCAGACAGACGTTATCCAGATACACATCCAAGTCCGAAGTCCCGAAATCGAATCCCAGTCTGGCCAAAGGATCCGTGGGATAATTCATGGTGAAGGTATACGTAAATGTCTGCCACTCATTCGTCAACGTGTATTGAAAGTCGCTGTTGTACAGCACCCACGGCTCTTCACTCATGGCTACCCAGGCTTGAATGTTTCTCGATCCTTCGGCCCGTGCCTGAAAAGTCACCGTGTAGGTGTTGCCATTCACTATCGTCAAACCATAGTGATGTAAAGTCACCTCGTGAGGATAATCACCACCGTGGGTGATCTGCGCATGAAACGTATCGTTTTCAGCCGAACAGTCAGCAGCACCGGCTCCTCCGGCAAAAAACTGCCAGTTCTCCATGCCATCCGAAAAGCTCCAGTTGGTGATCATGTTGCACTCACACGACTCCGGCTCCTCGGGACTTTCGGACGTTTCAGATATAGTCACTTTTGCATCCGTGTCATATCCCTTATTGTTGTCTTCATTGGATTCCTGGATTGTGTTCTTGGCATCTGTGATCACTCCCAAAAAATACTCCCCGTCAGGTACTCCGCTGATTGTGGTTACTATATTCCAGCTGGTTTTGGATGCACCTGGGGCAAGGACATCTGTGAAGTTCCAGTCATTGATCTGTGCGTCGCTTGGAGTAATGTCATTGTCCGATGAGAGATAAATCCTTGTTTTAACCTTGCTGCCGTCAGTCGCCGCGGTTCCATTGTTTTTGGCGGTTATCCTGTAAGAAATCTCCGGGCCAACGCCGTCGATGATTGTTACTTTCGTGATGATGATATCAGGTTTGGACGTTGTGGCGAATGTGGTTATAAAACTGAATGACTCTGAATAATAGCTACTGCCCTCATCGTTTTTCGCGCTGAGCTTCCATAGGTAAGTTGTTCCTGGAGACAATGGCCCCACTGAATAAGAGGTCCCTGTAACATCATGCTCAAATATAATATTTCCGGATTTTGTTGTGACCTTCAGCCGATAGGACGTGGGCGTGGGCCCGGATGCGGGGGTCCAGGTCAATGTGGGATTTAAAGATATATTTTGGGCACCATTCGAAGGGTAAACAGGAATGGGAGGAATGGGCAATTCAGGGTGTGTCGGTAAAATATAATCACCGCCGCCAAAAGTCCAGGTATCGTCGGATATCTTATTACAGAGCCAATTATAACATCCTCCAAAAAGGACAACTTTGCCTGAGCCGTCGATACTGGATTCGCAGAGCGTGTGAAGCCATCTGGCTCTAGGTGTATGTTGGTTATTATCATCCTCTGTCCAGGTGTTGTCGCTCAAATCATAAACCCAGGTATCACTCAGGGGAGCCCCAGCATAACCGGCACACGGTCCATATCCGCCAAATAAAACCACCTGATCCCCGCCAATGTAAGCCATTGCATGACCATTACGAGTCATTGGTTGAGTTGACGGATTTTTATTGGTCCAGGTATTTTCGCTGAGATCATAAACCCAGGTATCATTATAGTTTCTTAGACCTGAGCGAAACCCTCCAAACAGTACGATTTTATCCCCACCGATTCGTGCCATAGCGTAATGGCTTCTCGCGGGTGGCGGATTAGTCGGATTCTTCCGGGTCCAGGTGTTTTGGCTGAGATCATATACACAGGTTTCATTTTCATTATTCCGGTCACCGGCTCCAAATATGAGTACCTGATCTTCTCGCAGATAAACCATTTTAGTATAAATGCAGTTGGATGATGGTGCTGATGCCGGATTCATGTTCGTCCATGTATTGCTGCTTCGAGTATACAGCCAGGTATCATTAGGAATACCAGTGCCTTTATTACGTCCACCGAATAATAGCACCTGATCGCCGCCTATGTATGCCATGGCATGATCAAACCGATAATATGGGCTGGTTGATGGATTCATTGGCATGTAACTATCACTGCTGAGATCATAAATCCAGGTATCACCCAGATTAGCACCGCAGTGTCCGCCGAAAAGCAGCATTTTGTCGTCACCGATATATGCCATGGCATGGCTGTGTCTTCCCTGATCCCAGGGTTGCAGACGTTGTTCAGTCCAATCGCTGTCCATAATTTTATATTGTCCCCCAACCGAGGTATCAATCGTCCCGGAACTTGCCCGACTGCTTATAAACATCCAGCAAAGGAGCGAAAGGTCCATTAAAATACCAGCCTTCAAACGATTATGTAATTTCAAGTAGTGCATTTTTCCTCCCACTTTTTTAATGAACATTTGCTATATGTTTTTAATCTTTGATCTTTTCTTCCGTTGGTCCCGGACTTCCCGGCCCGGAGCAATCAAATCTGCTCTGTTCTCCATAGAGGCAGATCCTTGATAGTGATGAATGTTAAAACAACAAATGACAATAACATCTTCGGCTTCATACTCACACCTCCCGGAATATTCTTTCATATTTCTACGGGAGGGTGTACAAGAACAGTACCGAGAGGGAGGTTAGAAAAATGGTTTTGATTGGTAATGGATTAACTAATAATTAATTATAGATGTTAGGAAGGCTTAAGATATTGAGGGAAATACAGGATATTAAAACGATGCGTATACAGTGATAGACGTATTTTCATTTTTATCGTATACGATTGTAGCCGGTTGTTTGCCGATTTTACTTTAATCCCAATTGATTGAGTAATCTAAAAAGGTAGGCTCTGCTGATCTTGAGCTGCCGGGCAGCCTGGGCTTTGTTATTGTTTGATTCACGGAGGGATCTTAAAATTAAATGCTTCTTGAAGTTGTTCAGTGCATCCTCAAAAGAAACACCCGTAACAGGCTGAGGCTCACGCTCTCCTCTCAGATCAGGCGGCAGGTATTCCATATCGATAATGGTATCTTTGGTCAAAATCACGGCTCTTTCCACCACATTGGCCAATTCACGAATATTGCCCGGCCAGTCGTAATTGCAGAGAATTTCCATGGCTTCCCTGGAAAATCCTTGTACTGCTTTTCCCATTTGAGCGGCGTATTTTTGGGTGAAATGTTCCGTTAAATGAGGGATATCGTCTCTTCTTTCACGCAATGGCGGAAGGTGAATTTCGAACACACTCAGGCGATAATACAAATCTGAACGAAAGGATCCTTTTTTGCTCTCTTCCTTCAGATTTTTATTGGTCGCTGCTATCAGCCGAATTGATATGTCAATATTGCGCTGGCTGCCCACCCTGCGGATCTTTCTTTCTTCCAGGGCGCGTAAAATTTTTACTTGTGACTGCGAACTCATTTCGCCTATTTCATCAATGAACAGGGTACTGTTATGTGCCTGCTCAAAGATGCCCATTCGCTTCTTCACACCGGTGGCAATCCCCTCTTCAATACCAAAAAGCTCACTCTCTACCAGATTTTCAGGTATTGCCGCAGCATTCATATCCACAAATGGCATATCCTGACGATCGCTGTTATTATGTATGACTCTGGCGATCAATTCTTTACCGGTCCCGGTTTCTCCGGATATCAGGACACTGGATGGGCTCTCAGCGATCGATTGAATCTGTTTTTTCAGCTCTCGTATTTCAGTGCTTTCACCGATGATGGCATCCAGCCCGCAGTCCACTCCAATTTGTTTTTTTAATCGAATGGTTTGTTTCTGAAACTTCTCGTTTGATTCCTGAACCTCCTCAAAGGTTTTCGCATTGACCAAAAATGAGGCGACCTGGGTGGCAACAATGCTCATGATTTTCTGATCATGGTCTGTGAATAATGTCTGCTTCCTTTTATTAAAAAGGTTGATCAAACCGACAAGATCATTTCTCAGAATCATCGGCACACTGAGCAGATTATAAATACCTGCCTTCTCAATCTCCAGCCCCTTGAATCTCTTGTCTTTGGCCATGTCATTGATCAACAGCGGTTT
>Ga0272442_10001966_pt1 | contig 30339 bp, 33 predicted proteins | sample SSMForm2O_FD_200262 | JGI IMG/M metagenome (GOLD analysis project Ga0272442, IMG submission 200262) | Marine sediment archaeal communities from Little Sippewissett salt marsh, Falmouth, MA, United States - SSM-Form-2O | ecosystem: Environmental > Aquatic > Marine > Wetlands > Sediment ...
AAAATCCAGATAATTATGATAAGATGAAAAAAGCAGGAATAATTAAATAAGATTATCCTGTCAACAATTTTTCATAGTAAGATGAACTCCCGGTTTCTAGTATCTCCAATATGATACCTTCTGTTACTTTACCCACACCTTTTAGTTTTTGTAATTCATCTTTCACATCTGATAAATTCTCTTGTAATTTTGATATAGAATAGGCAGCAAAACTATAGGGTGATGTTTTTCCTTGTGATTTTAGAAGATAATCAATGTGCTCAAGTATTACTACCACACGATCGTTTTCACTTAAAATATCTTGATAAAGATGAGGCGGGATGCGCTTTGGTATTTTGTATTTTTTTGCGATGCTATTAAACGTTCTATGTATCGATTCATAATAAGATCCTGTTGCATTTCCCCATTTTTCTCCTTTATAAATGTTATGATATTCTGTAATAAGCTCAGGATAGTTTTTGTTGAGAGTTTTATAAAAGTAATCTTTCTGTCTTCCATCTTTTAGCGTCATACCACTAAAAATGACAAAATCAATTCCTGCATCACTTGCTTTACTAAGTGTTTCCTCCATTTTTTCTTTTGTATCAGTAATAAATGGAATGACAGGCATCATATACATACCACAAGAAATCCCTTCTTTTTTCAGTTTTTTAATCGTTGCCAATCTTTCAGAGGGCGATGGAACACCTGGCTCAAATATTGCACTAATCTTATCGTCTGCAGATGAAAAGCTGAAACTAACAATTACTCTATTTTGTTCATTAATTTTTTTTATAATATCAACATCTCTTTCGACCAAAGTTGATTTAGTGAGAATGTGAACAGGAAATTTCTTTTCGTGGAGAATGTGAAGAGTCTTGCGGGTCAATTCATACTTTTTTTCTGCAGGTTGATAGCTATCACCAACTCCGCCTCCAACCCCCATATATCCTTTTTTAAATGGAGTTCTCTTTCTTTTTGTATCTAATTCTCTTCTTAATATTTCAATGGCATTTATTTTAACAACAACATCCCTTCCAAATTCACCATCTACTTGATATTTCTCAGCACGTCCATCACAATAGATACAGTTGTGTTGACATCCACGATATAGATTCATTCCATAGCGTGTGAGGAACCATGATTCTATTTTTTTGTTCTTGCGAAGTATGGATTTTGCCACTACTTCTCTGAAAAATAATTTCTCATCCATATTTTACGATCTATGATGCATATTATTTTTTATGTTTAAATATAACTATAAAAGAAATTTAGGATTTAGGAGGACGGGTAAGCAGAGAGTGCGCCATAACGCCAAGTAAGTGTTGGCATAATCCATGCTTATCCGTTTGTTTATAACACACAATGTTTGGTATATAAATTTTGCCTTAAAAACTGTAGGCAATTGACGAAAAAACAGCAAGATAAAAATAATTATATTAATTTTTTTCTTCTTCGTTTGTCATCAAATAATTGATACCAATCTCGCTCAGTTCAACCACATCATCAGAGACGTAATGGAGCATTTCGAAGTCAATTAATTTATGAATCATTGTTTTCAGTTCAGATTCAGAAATATGTAATAGGTGGACAGCAGTTTCTACATCTATATCTCTAGAGTGCAGTAGCTTTAGTAATTCAATTTCTTTTTCAGTAACTACAAGTTCTTCTTCTGCATAATAGGTTGGCGACTCAACAATTTCTTCTTCAGTTAGCTTATCTACGTGCTTCTGGATGATTAGATTCAATTCTAAACGATCCAATTCTTTTCCATCATCCTGATAAAGAATGCAAACGTTATCATCTTCATTGTATTCCCAAGATGCAACGTTATTCCATGTGTATCTTAGCATACTTTCATCTTCCCTTATTTTTTTAGTAACTTCACGAGATTTATTTCTTTCCTGTCGTCTCTGGACATGGCGTTGTTCTATTTGTAGGAGATCAAGATCGACCCCACGCTTCTTAAGCTCTATAATTACATTCTCTCCGGCTCGTTTTTTTAACTCTCCGATAAAAAATAATCCAGCCTTTGATTTAAGATCCATATATACTATTCTAACAATGGTCTCAATTGCTTTTCCTATTCTATCTGGGTCAACATTATCAATTTCTGGCGAGATATCTATTTCTTCATTTTCAAAGTATCCTGCTTGATTTACTTTAACGTATTTTAGAAATTTGTAGTTTTGTTCAAGAGTTTTAGTGATAGCACCGATTACAGTAACCGCAAAACTCTGAGAACTCCTCATACCAGTCAATGTGTATAATGGTCCAAGTATGCCTCTGATAACATCAGAGTTTTTTGTAGTGGTCATTATTGTTCACCCAAAATAGTATATAATATTGCATCCCATGTTTTTTTATATCATTTTCGTTCTTATAAATGAAGTTTATTTATCTTATAAGTCGATGAAAGATTTTGTGAGCATATAGAAAAACAAAAAATAGAAGAGTAACAACATTTATTCCAGATTCTATGCTTTTTTCTTACGTTTATCCTCTTTAATAATTTTTGCTGGTACGCCGCCTACTGTTGTAAAATCTGGTACATCTTTGTTTGCAAAACTTTTAGCTCCAACAACAGCATGTTCACCAACAGTTATTCCACAACGTATGAGGCTTCCTGCCCCTATAAGAGCCCTTTTCTTTATGTGTATTTTTCCTTTTATTAATTTTTTTTGAGAATATTCATGAGCAAGTATGGTTGTCCCAACCCCTATTATTACATTATCTTCTATTGTTATTAATTCAGGGAAAAAAGGATCGATTATCACATAAGCTGCAATTACCACATTTTTACCGATTTTTACGCCAATCATCCGATATAAAGAATTTTTAATTTCAATAAAAGGAACTATTCTACATATGTGACAAACGAGTGAATTGAAAAATAGTCTTATTCGACCAACATGTTTTGGGTAGTCATATACAGGATTTTTATTACCGACATATGGCATTTCTTCGATTTGCATCAAAACGTGGTAGGAAACTTTAACATAATAAATCTTAGGGAATAGAAGATTTTTTTGGAGCATAAGTGGTCATTTTTGCAGGGTAATTTCAGTAGATGTTGAATACATTATAACCAAGGTTTAATTAGCAATATTTAGCAGGTATTTAAATTGATAAACTTATTTAAATAAGTTTTAGTTAGTTACAAAGTGGTAAAATGAAAGTTAAAATAAGAGTCGCCTCTCAAAAAGGAATTTGTCATTTAAATCACAAGCCCGGAGATGAAATTATATTATCTGAGAATGGTATTGATGGGAAGATTTGTATTCATGCTCTTTATAGTATGCTCCCTAAAGCTTTTGCTATGATGTATGATGCCGATTTTCCCTGGGTAAAAGAAGGAGATAATCCAAGGCATGCCTGTCCAGATGGAGTCAATCCAGTAATCTTTGAGTTAGAAAGAATCGACTGAAATAAGCTTAGATGGTAAGCTTAAAATCATAAGTTTATTGAGAATTCTTTTAGTTTTTCAAGTTTTGGATTTGGTTTAGTGAAGTGGATCATAGGAAAAACACTTTCAAGTAAATCTATACTTATTAGCTGTTCTGAGTATTCTTTCATCATGTAACCCAAATATTTTTTGGCCTCTTTGAGGTCTGATGCTTCAAAAATACAAACACCATCATAACCTCCATTTGTATAATACAAGCCAATAAGATTAATACCTAGCTTATCAGAATTATTATTTTTGATATTTCCAATTATCTGACTGGCGTTATCAAGATATGGTATTCTTTGTTTTATCAAAGCAAAAAACAAAATATTATTATCAGAACGATCTGTAACTGCGGTGTAACCCCATATCTTTCCTTCTTTTTCCAATTCTTTTACGTATTTCCAAGCCTTCTGCCTTGAAAAACCTAGTTTTTTAGCTATATTATTTGGGCTTTCTCTTGAGTTTTTTATTAATTCTTGAATTATTTTTTGCTTATCCTCTTCCATTTTAACATTGCTATTTTTAACCATATGTTATCTATATTGATTGTTTGCATATAAATTTTATTTTTTTATTTAACAATTTAAAGAAAAATCTTTATTTTTTTCCTTTTTGTAATTAAAATTATTTCTTAATGCCACATTTAAATGACAATTATATGTGGCATTCACTTAATTATTGTTGCACCAGTAGAAGAAAAATATTGTTTGGAAAAATATGGTAGTGTTTACAAGGACTACATTCGAAGAACTCCAAGATGTATAGGCATTCCTAAAAAATAATGTTACAATATCTTTAATATCCATAAATTTTATATGGATTTTTATGAGGGATTGCAGGATAAAGTGTAGATCGCGAAAAGAAATCATTGCCTCTTATAGCATGAAGATTGTAATAATTGTTACACTAATTTTAGCATTATGGCAAAAACAATGGATTTGGGTTATTGGAAGCTTCGTGGGAATTACAATTGGCCTAATACCTGCTTTAAAACATATGGATATAAAATTTACACTACCATGGGAAGTTGAATTACTGATTGCATCTGTTTTTGCATTAAACACAGGGGGTATTTTACTAAATGCATATTATACAATTCCAGGTTATGTAGTTTTAACTCAAGCATTATTTTCGGTTTTGGTTGCATTTTTTGCATTTACGATAATATACATTCTTCATATTTATTGGGACGGACTTATAATGGATAAATATGCAATGGCTTTTCTTGTTGCAGTAACAACAATGGCATCAGCAGTAGTTCTTGAGTTTGTCAAATGGTTTAGAATATTTGGTATAAAACAAACATCAGCTGAAGATATATTGATAAGCTTATTTATTAGCACTATCAGTGGGGTAATTATTGCTTTAATTGGTGTCAATTTAATAAAAAAAGGTAAATTCGACGGCATAACAGAGGATTTAGGAAAACAAATTGATACGCAAATAATTAGAAGAAAGGAAACTAAAAAAGATTAAAATAATATTAGATATTGCTCCAACTTAAAGAATGGCGATAATTTGATGTTCAATAAATTCTTCTATAGTTAATTATTGTGCAAAACAACCGTTGTCATGGTTTATTGTGCAAAGCCCCCTTTTTCGGCATATTTAAATACTAGATCGTACATATACGTATTAACACGTATTAAAACGTATTTGGGAGTGAAACTATGAATAAAGGAACAATATTAGGACTGATTCTCGTCATAGCGGGAATAGTCATCTATGCACTATATGCCCTATGGTTAGGTGCAGAACATATTAGGCTAGCACTATTCAGCCCTGCTGGTCTCATCGGTGCTCTTATCATTATTGGGACAATAGTGATATTTGTATCAGTAATCATTGATAGATACCACGAATGTGAAGAAATAAAAGAAAAAATAAGAAAGGAGGATCTTGAACCATGATAATGTCAAATACAGAATTTGTATCAGGAAGAGAAATAGGAGCAACACTAGGCCTTGTAAGAGGAAACACAATACAAGCTAAGCATGTTGGAAAAGATATTGTTGCAGGCTTTAGAAACTTTATCGGTGGAGAAATCAAAGAATACACAAGAATGATTTCTGAAGCAAGAGAAATAGCATTAAAACGCATGGAACAAAAAGCTGAGAAAATGGGAGCCGATGCAGTAATAAACATTCGTTTCACAACATCTGCTGTTATGGCAAGTGCTGCTGAAATACTTGCATATGGAACAGCTGTAAAACTTAAGTAGATACCATGGAAATTACAAATACAATATTGATTGTCGCTGGGGCAATCGTTGCCTTATTTGGAATTGGTGCATTTTTAAACCCAAATCTTGCACGTTGGATCAATGCCCCGGGAACTCCAGCTATCAAAGGAATCATTGCCCTAGTTGTCGGAATAATACTCATTATTGTCGGTTTTGTCTTTCAATTTACTACATAAGCGAGATAGCATGAAAAAAGTAACAATAACGCTGGGTGAAGAAGTTTGGAAATGGTGGAAGGACAACCCTTGGATTAATTTATCCCAACTTGCAGAAAGAGAACTAAACAGAATTAGAATGCTGGAAGAACGAGTACTTGGAACCTGTCCGGAATGCGGAAACCCTAAACTTCGATTTGACGGGAAAACTTATCGTTGTTCAAAATGTGGATATGAATATAGGTGATAAAACATGAAATTCTGTCCAAGATGCGGGTCGAAAGATATAGGTTGGCCTCTACCACATGACAGGCAAAAATGGGAATGCAAAGATTGTGGATATATTGGGGCATTCATAATAGATGACGGATTACTCGCAGAAGAAATACATAAGGAATATCTTAAAAATAAAGACGATATAAAGAATTAGGGGTTTTGACATGATGATTACAACAACAGATACATTACCTGGGAGAGAGGTAAAAGAAGTATTGGGAGTAGTCTTTGGTAGTTGCGTGCAAATGAAACATGTCGGGAAAGATCTTCGAGCCATGGGACGAAATGTGATAGGCGGTGAAGCAAGAGGATATACCGAACTCATGGAAGAGGCAAGAAGAACGGCAATGCAACGAATGATTGCCGATGCAAAAAAACTTGGAGCAGATTCTGTTATTGGTATGAGATATGCAACAGCACAAACCATGGCTGGTGCCGCCGAACTCATCGCCTTTGGAACAGCTGTCAAGACTCATTAAAGGAGAGGAATTATGCCATCAGTAGAGGTAAAAAATCTGATAAAAAACTATGGAAATATCAAAGCAGTAAAAGACATATCATTTACCATAGATAAAGGAGAAATATTTGGACTTATCGGACCGAATGGTGCCGGGAAAACTACTGCATTGCGAGTTATCTCTACCTTGTTACAAGTTACTGCGGGATCAGTCACTATTATGGGCTATGACGTTGAAAAACAACCTGGCGAAATTCGTAAATTGATTAGTTACTTACCTGAAGATGCAGGAGCTTATAAAACGCTCACCGGTCGTGCATACTTGCAATTTATCGCCAATTTCTTTGATGTTAAAAACAATCAAGACATGGTTGCTCGCGGCATTGAAATTGCAGATCTAGAGAATCGTATCGATGATAAAGTGGATACTTACAGCAAGGGAATGAAACGACGGCTTCTTGTTGGACGCGCACTGATGACTGATCCAAAACTGACAATCCTTGATGAACCGACCTCAGGACTTGACGTAATCAATGCTCAAGAAATCAGAACGTTAATCAAAAAAACTGCACGAGAAGGAACCACGATTCTGCTTTCATCGCATAACATGCTTGAGGTTGAATACCTCTGTGATCGCATTGCCTTGATCGACAAAGGCATCATTGTGGAAGAGGGGAAGCCAACCGCCTTGATGAAAAAGTACGATGCACGAAATATTGAAGAAGTGTTTACCAAGGTGGTCAAATGAGCGCGCTGGGAAACATAATCAAAAAAGAAATGAGAGAGTTGTTTACACCAGCAACATTTCTCCCAATAATTTTTGTGGCACTAATATTTGGATCCATGGGGAATGTAATTGGAGGGCTTGAAGAAGAGGCTCAAGAGGCTCCAGTTATCGGATTTATCGATGCTGACAACAGTAACCTTTCTATGATAGCAACGTCAATTTTGAACGAATACAGCGACGTCGTCTTCAATTCATCTGACATCAATGACAAACAAGAGGGATTGGATACAATCGAACAAAAGGATGGTACGGTGCTTTTTATTATTCCAGAAGATTTTTCAGAAAATATAAACAGTGAAAAACCTGGCAAGATTGAAATCTATTGGATTATGAAAGGCGCAGGCATCACAGATGCAATATCATCAGGTGCTGTTGAACAGCTGATATACACTATTAACACAAACCTATCTCGGGAACTTATACAGGATAATTCTTCGGTAAATGCAACTCTTGCACTAAATCCAACTTTAAGAAATGAAATAACTTACTTTAAAGAAAAAGAAATGCCTGGACTTTCGCCTAGTGCTATAGTTGGTATGTTGTCATCACAATCAATGCTTATTCCTATTGTCATGATGATGATTATAATCATGGCAGGTAGCATGGTTATTTCATCAATGGCCCTGGAAAAAGAAAACAAAACGTTAGAGACACTACTTACACTTCCTGTTAAACGAACGAGTATTGTGACTGGAAAAATTGTGGCAAGTGCTGCTATTGGTTTAATATTATCAATCATCTACATGATTGGAATGGGACAGTATTTCCAAGGATTTGGAATGTCTGGAGAAGTAAATCTTGCTGATTACGGCCTCGTATTAACGTCCCAAGACCTTATATTAGTTGGAATTTCGCTCTTTGTTACTTTAATTGCAGCACTTTCTTTGTGTATGTTACTAGGAACATTTGCAAAGAATTACAAGAGTGCTCAGACTCTGACATTTCCAGTAACCATGTTTGCGTTGATTCCTATGTTTATAACTATGTTCGTGGATTTTGATACTTTGCCAATTGTATTGAAGACATTAATTTTTGCCATACCGTTTTCCCATCCAATGATGGCACCTAGAGCTCTTCTTTTCAATGACTATCTAATTGTTATTGGAGGAATAATATACGTTGCCATCTTTGCAACAATAACTATCAGCATCGTTGTATGGGTTTTCAAAACAGATAGATTGCTTACTGGAAGTACGAGAAAAAAAGGAAAAGATAAGTTGACCGGAAAATTACGCTCTATGAAAAGGTTTAGATAAGCAGATTATTTTTGTTTTCCCAATAATCCGCCCCTCTTATAGATCTCAAGTTGTGCTTTCGAAAAGGGCTTTGCATTGTAGGTTTTATTCTGTATTTCACTGTATATCTCTCCATTTTCAAAATTAACTGATATTTTTTCTTTATCATTAATCTTATTAGTAATATCTTCAGCAATCAATATTGGCATCGCACTATTGATTGCATTTCTTTCATAAATTGAACCAAAAGACTCTGCAATAATAACGCTTATACCTAACGATTTGAAGCAATCTACAGCTTGTTGGCGAGAACTCCCACAACCAAAATTCTTGCCCACAACAACTATATCTCCTTCTTTTGCATGTTTAGCGAAATACTTATACCCTTCTAAATTGTCAAAAGTATATTGTCCCATTTCTTTGATGTCTGTGATCGATAAATAGCGATTGTGATATATCATATCCGTATCAATATTATCCATTTTAATTACCCATGCGCGACCTTCAACATGAGTCGGTCTGGATAACTTTATTTCTTTTTCAACAGCAGAGACTTTATGTGTAATCTCAGGACGACCTATCGATGCCGGTTTTTCAGGTATGTTATCTGCTGTGGTAATAAACCCAGCGACAAGAGACGCAGCTACTGTTTCAGGAGAAGCAAGATAGATATCTCCTTTACCTTGTTTACCGACAAAGTTACGATTACCTGATGAAACTGCGACCTCGCCAGATCCTGTTTGGCCAATTTGACCAGCAGCACATCCAGCACAACCCGCAGATCCGACAAGAGCACCGGCATCTTTAAAAATCGAAATTAGGCCTTCTTCTAAACATTGTTTCCATATTTTATCTGTTGATGGGACAATCTTAAGAACTCTAGCTGGAGCGATTTTTCTACCGTCTAAAACCTTGGCAACAGCCCTCATATCATCCATACGTCCATTAGTGCAAGAGCCGATAAAACCAGAGTCTATCTTTTTTGCAGATACTTTCTCCACTTTAACCACATCTTCAGGATGTCCGGGACGAGATATCATTGGACCAGTTCCGTTAATGTCTATTTCAACTGTTTTCTCATAAGATGCATCTGAATCTGCCTGTACGCCTTCTGCAGAAGGGAATAAAAGGATAATGCTACCCATCTCTGTAGCCATCGATGCTATCGTAATTCTACCATCAAGTGATAGCGAGTTAATATACTCGCCATATATCTCAGCAGCATAACCAAGGAGACCGTTGGCACCAAATTCTTGTAACATTCTAAGAACAACGTCCTTGGGAGTAGCAGTAGAGGAAGGTGTTCCTTTTAAAACAATTTTTACTGTAGGTGGAACCTTAAACCATATCATACCATGAGCCCATGCATGAGCAATATCTCTATCTCCCATTCCTTGGCCAAATGCACCAATAGCCCCTAAGATATTAGCATGAGAGTCGGTTGAGACAATTGTTCCACCAGGTTTTGCAATACCTTCATCAACAACAAGATGTGTACCAATTCCTGCATTTATATCAAAAATCTTAATACCATGCTTTCTTGCAAAAAGCCTGCAAATATGCTGGTTTGCTGCATATTTTTGATCGCAACCTCCTGGATTGCAATCAAAAGTAAAAAATGTTTTATTTGGGTCGTCTAAAGACAAATTGTTTTGCTCAAGGTTTTTAACAACATTAGCACCGCCAAAATCCCTAGCAACGCGAACATCTATTTCTATATCGATAACATCTCCGACTTTTGCCTCTTGACCAGAATGGTTTTCAAAAATTTTCTGAATCATTGTTTTGCCCAATTCAACCACCAAATTATTAAAATTTCAATAGTTGAGAAATAAAATCAGTATGAATATTTTTTGGTCTTAAAAACAAAAGTTTATAATGAACTATAATTTATTGTTTCAAATAATGGCAATACCTAAATCAGAAAAGAAATTATTGTTTCTAATATTATGTTTGAATGTTTTTACAATCTATGCAATCTATTATTTTTTTAATATTCTACCCAGCAAATGGCCTTTATCTCAAAATTCATTTGCATTATGGCCATACGCAATAATTTTAATTTGGCCTTTGTGGCTTATGGTATCAGTAATTTTTGATGTTGCAGCAATTTATATAATTTACAAAGCTTTTAAGAAAAAATAGTGAGAAAAAAAAAATCGATTTTTATAGATTTTTTTCTTCAGGTCCATCATAGTCGCAATCAACATCGAACATCTTACGCATTGGTTTCTGCTCCGTTTGCTCCTCATATACTTGGGCAGTTAATCCAGCGACTCTTCCAAGTAAAAAGAATGCCTTTCCCAATCTCCAGTCAAATTCCATGTCCGAACTGATTGCAGCGATAGCGCCGTCAACATTAATGGGAAATTTTCTACCAAGTGTTTTTTCGAGTTGTTTTTCAATTGCTTTTGATAGTAATATATGATCGCCAGCAATATTAAGATCTTCAGCAAGAGAAAATAATCTTTTTGTCCGAGGGTCAGCAGTATGAACTCGGTGACCGAAACCTAAGATGCGCTCATGCTTTTCTTGAGAGTCTTTAACAAGAATGACAGCTATTTCATCTATCATCTTGTTCTCTTCTTTTGTACGCGCGACACCTTCTTGTAAAAATTTGGCCCCTTTTTCAATGGCTCCACCATGGGAATCTCCGATGGACATTATGCCAGCAGCAACTGCTGTAGGCAATGGTACTCCTCCAGATGCAACAGTCCTTGAAGCTATTGAAGAAGGAGGTGTAACGCCATGATCTATACATGCTGTTAGTATTGCATCCATCATCTTTCCATGTTCTTTAGATGGCAACTCTCCTTTAAGCAGAAGATAAACAACATGTGGATACGGGACATTTCCGATTAAATATTCCTGACGATATCCTTTAGTAACTAGATGATTGGGCTCAACCTTCGTAATTTTACTACTCCATTTCATAATCTCTCACTCTTTAACCCTACGTATAACATCCAACAATGTTCCATCAAACCACTTGGTAATACCCACAATTTCTTCACCGAGATCTGGCTCAACTGGCCCCCCAGTTGCATCATAGGCCATATCTTTAAGCTCTTCTATGGGAACAATATCAAGTTTTCCTTCAACTTTTTCAATTAAATCCTTGCGTCGGGGGTTTATTGCAATTCCATTATCGGTTACAATGGCATCTACAACATCTCCAGGTGTTGTCAAGGTTGTAACTCTTTCTCTAACAATGGGGTTGGTCTTTCTGAAAACGGGTACAGTAATAATCGTAAGACTTGCACCAGCAGCAGTATCTTGATGACCGCCAATACCATGAAGCATTCTTCCATCACTGTGTGTGTTCACATTAACATTGAAATCTGTATCAACCTCTGTAGCTCCAAGAATAACAACGTCTAAGGCATCCACCGCTCTACTGGGAGCTGTTGGATCTGCATAATGTCCTACATTTAAAATAGGTACGCCAACTTTTTCAGAAATATATTTCGCACTCTCAGCATCAAAACACTGACCAAAGTATAATTTTTCGACTCTTCCCCTCTCATAAATATCAATAAGATGCTTTGTAATTCCGCCAATGGCATATGATGCAGTAACATTTTTTTCATCTAATGCTTCGCCAAGATACTTTGTCGCAGCCAAGGATATAGCACCAGCTCCTGACTGAAAAGTCATACCATTTTTTATTATGCCGACAGCGTCCATGAGATCTATACATCTATGCGCAATTCCCTGTCTTGCTGTATCTTCTGTTATTTTTGTAGTGCCAGAAACAATACGCCCAGAATCGCCAATTTTATCACTCTCAACAACACAATCAACGAATCCCTCGGTTATCTCCTGATATCTACATGGGTAGTTGACAATATTGTCAGTGATAACAATGACCTTATCTGCCATTCTTGCATCTATCTGCGAGTAAACAATAGGACCAAATGCACACTCTCCAATAACACCCGAACAATTACCACATGAATCAGAAACAGATGCAGCAATGATTGCAATATTTGGATGTAATTCTCCGGTTTTAACAGCACCCCACCTACCACCATGAGAGCGAAGTACTACTGGAAAAGGAAGGGGGTTTTTCGAAATGTAATCTCCAACAACACCGTTAATGCTGCCCTCAATTCTATTTACAACGCCATCTTTGATAAAATCTATTACCGGCTCATGAACGTTAAACAATGCAGTTTGTGCCATCCTGATATTTTTGATGCCAAGCTCACGCGCAGCGGCAAGTGTCATGTTGATTACATAATCACCATTACGAAGCTGATGATGAAAAGAAAGTGTATCCCCATCTTTGATTCCGCATTTCTTAAGAGCGTCAGTCAAACTAGCGATTTTTGGAACGTAGCTGCGTTTTTTAGCGCCGTTAAATGTTTTTAGAGCTCTGCCAGCAATTTCGTTTTCTACCGTTCTGCCAGCAGCATTTTTGGTTTTCATAACTTTACACCAATGATTTTCTGATTTCAAAATCTATAAAATCAGAATGGTTTACAATAATTGCCTCAGGACTCCTCTTTAGATTATCTCCTTCATGAGAATGGGCATAGATAATCAAAATAACTTCGTCCGGAAGTCCGCATTTCTTTGCTAGAAATGCACCGGAAACAGGATGGCGGAATTTCTTACCATATTCGCCCTTCACATATTTTCCGCCTATTTTTTCGTATTCCAAGAGTTTCCCAACATCATGGAGAAGAGCTCCTGCAATTAAAAAATCAAGATCCAAATTTTCTTGTCTCTGATCATAAACTGCTTTTGCAATATTTGTAATACGTTTAGTATGATCTGTTAACTTACCAGAGTTTTCAATGAGAAGTGTAAATGGTGCATCTTCTATAGAATTCCAATTTCCTTGATTGGCTGCTTCTTTCCATACGCCGACTACTTTGTCTTTTAATTCTTCGTTTTGTATCCATTGTAATTCTTTGGAAAAAATTAATTCAATTTCACCCTTCTCAACCATGTTCTACACCCCGGGATAGCTTGAGTGTAATCTATATCCACATTATTAACATTCTCTTGCTTTTAAAAGCTTAACTGTATTAAATCTAAAGAGAAAATAGAGGAGAAAGTCTCTATTAGATATGATGTTAATTGCTTAGAAACCTATATGAAAGTATCATATTGAACAATGGACTACTCTGGATAGTGATCTGATTTTTATTGGTTAATATTTCAACCTTGAAACTCGCTTGGCTACTTTCACCTTCAATTGTGTCTTTTGCCCAGGCTTTGATCCAATACGTACCTTTCTTATCCCAAGAATGACTAAGTGCTATTTCTTCGCCAGAATTATAAGGACCAAGCCAAGAAGTGTTTGTCCTATCATCCCAGTCAATCCTGTAATATATATCATGCCCATCGTCGTCAGTTGAGACAAATGTATATTCATACTCCAATCCTCCAAAACCCCAAGTTCGACCGGTTATTGTTGGCTTGATTGGCGGTGTATTTTCAACAATTGAGATGGTTAAAGGTTCAGACCAATCGCTTTTTGCACCAAATTCATCCTTAGCCTCAACTTTAATCTCATAGTCACCGATTTCTGACCAGGCGTATGATGCTTCCACTGTTTGCCCAGAATTATATGGCCCTAGCCAATCTGTGAATTCTCCGTTGCCCCAGTCAAAAATATAGTAGATTTGATCTCCATTAGGATCTGTTGTGCTAGTCTGGAAAGTGCATTCTTCGAACTTTGCTCCTTCATTTGGCCCGGTTGGTTTTTCTGGATTCGCTGGCGGATCGCTTGTTACAACTTCGCCCATTGTAAGATCTGGATTGCCCCATAGGGCACCCCATTGACAATGTTCATATTTTTGATAATACCACAAATTGTTTTCATACATCTCTTGCAGAGCATATTGTTGAGATTGACCTTGAGTTAAAACTCCTTCTGTACAACCAATTGTAAAGAAATAATCAAGTGATTGGCTAGATCCACTGTATGGATTATTCCATGCATGCATTCCATAAGCAACTTTTGTTGCTCCTAAAAATCCTACGGCCCCCTGTTCAAGCATCATTTGACCAATATTATCGTCGTCAGTATCAGAATTGCTACACGCGTCTGCAAAAACTATTGCTGGGTAATCGTCATTTAAATAGTTACAGGTGTCTGTATCAACAAAAGCACTGCCTTTAGAGTACATGACGTGACAAGAGGTAGGTGATCCGTGACCTGCATAGTTCACAAAAGCATATGAGCCTGCTGACCAAACTGACTTAACGGTGTTATAGTCCAGATTATAATCACTTGGATATGTTGAATAGCCCTGCTCATACATACGTGTCATAGTCCAATCGCTCATCCAATCCTGATCAACCTTTTCTTCCATTAGAACTGCATTGTCTGTATCTGCCCAGAAGTATGCGCCTAGTAGAAGTATGTTTTTCTTAAAGGCAGGATCATCTGTGCTTTCATATGCTGCTGTTTTTTCACAAATACTTTCTACAGTTGATGGATCGCTCCAAGGAATTCTGCCAACATAAACCTCTGCATAATAATCAATTGGATCAGTGTCATCACAATATTGATGGTCACCATCAGCATCCCATGATTGGTCATCTGGATAAGAAAGTTCAGCATGATAAAAATCAGTTTCTGGCTGCCCATAGCCAGTACTTTGAGCAGTTCGCCTAATCATAACGTCATCATAGTGGCCAATTAAACAAACATACTCAATTCCCCATTCATCTTCTGGATATTTATCTCTTAAAAAATTTCTAATTTTTTCAGCTGGATCATAACCACTGTATTCTGAATTAATCCACGAAGTTGTTACAACATTAACACTTTTACCTTTTGCTTCCTCCCATACAACAAGAGGTTCTACAGATGTTATTAATGAGTCAAGTGTGATTATTACATAATCATATGTTTCCCGTCCTGTTGGACCGGTTGGATACCAATCAACAGTTTGATCGTAATTAAGGATAAATTCTGAAGCTCGTTGTTCAAAGGACTCGATATTATCAATCATTATTTCTTCAGGCGAAAATCCTTCTGGAATTGTATAACTCACATGAACTTTGATATTGGGATGGTATACCAATTTACCAGATAATGGATAATATGTAAAAGGAGTGACTCTTACATCTACTAAGTTATACTTCCTGAATCCCGCAGTTCTAACAAGTTCAACGGTCAAAGCAGGGTATGGTTCATCGTTAGAGTATACTGTTTTATAGTTTTCCTCATATACCTGCAACTCTCGTTCATAAATATCGGGTTTTTCTTGACCGATGACTCTTGGCAATGATGCTGGAGTAACGTTATAGGTACCCGGAAGCACAACTTCTTCGTTAGTATTAAATGTAACTTTGGTGATTTCTGCTCCAGGTGGAATACCAATAGCAAATATCTTGGATGGGAGATTTGGTTTTCCGGGGGTTAATAGCCGACCAAAATTCTCAATCGAGATTTCATCATAACCAGCCACTTGCTTGATTTCATACGATCCTACCGGTATGTTCACACTAATTATATCTTGGCTGCTGGTAAGAACATTCGTTTTTTCTGTTGATGTTCCGAGGTTGCTTCCACTTGCACTAACAAAAATGCTTCCAATCATCAGCATACAAACTAAAAGACCTACTATCTTTCCTTTAATAATTTCACCTCCACTAAATACCCTTTATTTAACAAATGTTAATCAGATAAAAGGTTTTAAGCCTTTTGCAAGAAGTAATTGGGGTTATAATTATACAAAAAGTTAAACAACAGGATGGGAAGGTGTGGAGGTGATTTAGAGGGGGTAATTGGATGGGTATTCCCTAAATAATAAAACTCGCATTCCATCCTTCCCAATTGTTGTTTATGGTATCAAATGGTTCTGGGAGTTTAAGTAAGTTTTTTGCATTTAGTTATGTACTTGCATATGTATCAGAGCGTCTTTTGAGCAATTGAGCATGTACATGCATATGTAATAGAGCTCAACTGTTGCGTTTTTCTGCATATGAAATCAATTTTTTGTACTTATTGTGGAAAATAGAAGAATACATGCACTTTAAAACATTCAGACAACAGTTGTAAAGAAAAGATTTAATAATATAATATTAACAAATATTTATAGTAAACAAATAATATAGCTGGTGTAAATGAATCTTAAATTAAGAAAGATCGATGCAATAATCGTAGTAATCCTAATTATTAGTGCAGGGATTGTTTTATTCTATGCAGGATATCTTGAAATTGAAAATGATAAAAGAGATAGGGAACCAATTGAAGACATGGTTGTGATTCCGCCGCCGCCAATACCGCCAGCATCTTTTATTCTAGGGCATGAAAGAGCAGTTTCTCCTGAAGATGAGGGAGTACATTATAATAAAATTCGAATAGCCAGAGAATGGTGGTATTTTGGTGCCATTCTTGACAATGAAGAGAGTGATCTCAATGGATGGACAGTTACAGTAAGTTTTAACCATATGGCATACGGCGACTTACTGGGAACATTAAAACCAGATATGTTGGTAGTAACACTCCTTGGACCCGACGGTGAAGAGTATGGGGGAATGATCAACAAAAAAAGAGGTCTTGGATATTTTAATCCACCAGCACTGGAAGCAAAATCTCCTGGAGTTGATGTCACTTTTGGAAAATCATGGACTGAAGGAAAGGCTCCAGAATGGCATGTACACGCCGAGGATGAGGATATTGATAAAGACCGCGAAATTATAATTGATTTGGATTATTTTGCACCTGCAGATCCATTATGGATTATAGATAGTAGGGAGATTGACAAGTCAAAAAGCAACGTTGCAAGTTACATGTTTATCGGATGTAATGTCACTGGCAAAATAGTAATTGATGGTGAAGAATTTATTGTAAACGGAACGGGGCATCATGAACATTCCTGGTCACCTCATCTAGTGACAAGAGGATTGATTAATGGATGGGATTGGTGCCACGTATCATTAGAAAATGGATGGCACATCTATTATAGCAATTATTATCTAACCCCTCAAATCATATCAAGTAAAACCACAAGAATAAATCCTTTTGGCTCACTGGTTCTCACCACAGATCAAGGAAAAACAATTACCAAACTTGATAAAATGACGGTAAAGATAGATAGAACAGATGAGCGGGTTTTTCTCTTTGTGAAAATGCCTTCGCAGATAAGTGTCACAGGAGAACCCAGTATGCTTCAACCATTATTAAAGCCATTTAATATCAAACTCGATATTGATATCACTGCCGAAAATACGTACGAGAAAATATGGAGATTCCCAACTTATGTAGGGATGAATATTGGAGGGGGTTCTGTTTGCGGGACTATTTCATGGTCTGATGATGATGGAGATCATGAAATGGAATTAAATGGCATAGGTACATCTTGGAGTATGAGAGCTCTGTTGTAATCTTCTATTTTATTTCTACAGTCCCGTTATCGGCATCTAATAAAATCGTACTGCCGTCTTTTATATCCCCGATATCAATCTGATCAACGCACGGTATGCCTGCTAAAATGACACCAGTAGCAACAATGGTCTCCGTCTCTTTGTTAACAATACCTGCTGGCGCAACACCATTTTTCTTGAGCCCGTAGATAACATACGATCCAACAGTTGATCCTTTACCACATGGAAAAACAAGGATTTTATCAGCCACACATTTGCCTTCTAATGGATGGCCTTTTTCAATTACAATTCCTGTTTTAGCATCGATGCCACCATAAAAACCGATTGGTTCGGAAGATACAATTGCTTTTCCTTTGGCTTTACCTGGAGATATCATTCTTCCTCTCATGTCTGCCCCTCCACAAGATCATCAATATTTGCAAAACAAACCTCTTGTTTACAAAAACCAGGCAGGTAATTTGCTGCCTTCCCGGAGTTTACGCCAGTTGTCTTGTATCCCATTTTTTCAATCGGTGATACAACCATGCATGTGTCTGCAACGACGCTTCCTCCGGCTTTAGCAATAATTTCATTATACCCCATTCGTTCTGCGGCTTCCTTTACCATTCTAGACGTGCAAATCCAAACAGGTTTTTTCAAATGTCGTCCTTCAAGTTTATCAGCAAGAACGGAAATCTCACGGAGTGATGCATGAGGACATCCAAAAATCACAATATCTGGCTCCTTCCCAGTGTTTAACTTATTATAAGTGTCCTGTATTTCGGATTTACCAACAGATATCATCTCCAAACCTTTCTTTTCAACGAGATCTGCTTCTGGCGTTATATCCTCAATATGATAAAGTGCAACAGCACCAGATGCAGCCATTGCAGCACCAAGAGCCTTTAGTTGGTCAGTATTTGCATTTTTTATACCAGTAAAATAAGGAATTTTATTTTTAACTTGCTTGCCAACGAAATAGCCAAGTGCGCCGAAATCAGAGTTGAAATTAAGATCTGTATCTACCTCGATTTTAATTGCTGGTTGGCGCTTCTCCCAAAGATGTAAACCATAGTTTGGGGTCACGCCACAAATAGCAGCAGCAAGAGCAGAAGGTCCGCCCTCGCGGTTTGTCCTAGCGCCTATTACGGAATTTGAAAATGATACAGCAGAGCTTTCAGACCAAGCAATATGTTCTCTAAATCGTGGGAGATTACCTGCCAAATAAGGAGTGCAAGTAGATGTTACCACTATCCCCATCTTTTTGAAAGCATCCATTATACGCAACTGGTTCTTTGCAAAATCCTTTGGAAAACCGAGTTTTTCCCAATCTTCAAGATCCATACCAGCAGGATTCAGATAAGTGAGGGCCTTAACCCTGGCGCCTTTTGAAGCCATATCCTGAAGAAACTCTGTGCCGGGATCGCCAATGGATTTATAAGAGACACCTGCAACTTGAACAGAACCTACAGGAATCATCTGATCAGCACCATAAATGTCGCCCAGGCGAACAAGAAGTCTAAAAAGCCGTTCCATTACTTCGCCGTTCTCGCCATTTAGGATTTTTTCTTCATCTTTTGTTAGATGCATTTTACTAACTCCCTACAATTTTTAACCAATAAATTAATCTCCTCTTTTGAGGCATTATCAACATGTACCCCGCCAATGACAACAACTTTTTTCTTATATTTTTGACATGCTTCCTCAGCTATTGGTTTTAAGACAACATCATCATAGTGTCCTTCTAAGTGGATAACTTGAGGCTTTTTGTCTGGCTCGCAGAGAACGACCCCCCCTATATGGGTTCTTTCGCCTCCACCTAAAACGTAAAGAAAATCATCACCAACTTTTTCCTCTTTAAGCCAAACTTTGTATTTTCCTTTACCTGAGGTAATCATCTATATCAACTTTTTTATACTTTACAACCTCATATTTGATCTTATCGACATCTGCGGGAATTGTGGCATCAATACCAACCTTTGCAGTAATGGTCTTTTTGCCAGGCTCATGTTTCCCAGATGGATCAAGAGAACTTCCCGGTTGATCTGGTAAAATAATTAGATCTTTGTCAGCTTGAAATCGAGTGGCAACTGCCCATTCAACTGCAAGAGGGTCAAAAATATCCACATCTTCATCAATGATAGTCACCTGTTTCATACTCTTGTGGCCATTAAATGCAGCTTCAATTGCCTTCTTACCGTCATCAGGATTTTTCTTTTTTATTTGAACTACTCCATGCAGCCATGAACCGCCGCCCATTGTAACATATACGTTTTTGCAATCCACAACTTTGCTGACTTCATTGTAGATAGTTGGTTCTTTTGGCATTCCCATTAGTGTTTTGTGCTCCAAGCGGCCAGGTATAAGAGCCTGATACATCGCATCTTTTCTGTGAGTAATACAATCAACAACAAACACGGGTTCTTGGCGTTCAAAATCCCTTGTCTCAGTAAGGTCAACAAAAGGCCCCTCACGATCAAGATCTCTTGTAAGTCTTCCTTCAAAAACAAACTCAGATTCAGCGGGAACCTCGAGATTCTTTGTCAAACATTTGACCAAATCAGTTCTATCAAGAGCATTTGCAATTGAAAATTCATCAACGCCCGGTGGTGGTCCAAGAGAGGCTGCAACCATAACAGCAACTGAATTTCCAATACAAACAGCCATCTCAACATCACCTTCAGTTTCATCATAGGTAGTCCGGGTTTGTCTTTTTTTAATTAGACGTGCTGTAAACTTATTCCTATCAATCTCCATCAAACGATGATAACATACATTCCTACCAGTTTCGGGATCTTTTATCGTTGCAACAGTTGCAGATCCATATCTTCCTCCATCTCCATCAAGATGGCATAAAAGTGGAATTTTACTCAGATCAGGGTCTTTTATGACAACCTCCTGACAAGGAGCTTTATCAATAATTTTAGGTTTTTTGGGGTTGCAAAGCGCTTCAACGAGTTTTAACAATAAGTTTTCTTTTGTCGTTCCAAGACCTTCAGCAATAATATCACGGTTAGAAGTTATACCACCAAACATCTGGAACGGATATCCTTTTACGTTCTGAAAAATAACAGGTTGTTCATTTAAGGAATATATGATGTTTGCAATTTCATATTTTGTCGATACTTCCTTAGTGATGCGCGTTAATTTCTTTTCCTTTTCGAGTTTTGATAAGAAATCGCGCAGTTTCATCAACGATTTCCTCCGAGAGAGGCTCCTATAACAGTTTTTATGGTTTGAAATCCTTCTTTTTCTATGGCATTTGCAACATCATCTTGTAATTCTTTACTAGGTGTAAGAGCAATCATGTTCCCACCCAAGCCCCCTCCAGTAAGTTTCGCTCCAAGAGCGCCCTGATCTCTTGCAAGTTTAACGAGGAAGTCAAGTTCTCTAGATGATACTTCAATTTGTTGCAAGAGCTTATGGCTTTCATTCATGAGCTTTCCCACCTCTTTATGGTCTTCATCTTGTAATGCATCTTTTGCCAGATAGGCAATATTTTCAGCTCGGTCTGAAATTTCTTTGTATTTCTCAGGATTCTTCTCTTTCCTTTCCCTAACACCAGCAACTGCTGCAGTCGTATCTGCAACTTTCCCTGTATTACCTATGACAATTTCAATAGGATTAGGAATAGAAATTCTGTCAATAGTGCCAGCATTTCCTTTTTGGAACCAAATGAGTCCACCATAAGTTGATGCAGTGTTATCAACCCCAGATGGGTTTCCATGATAGCCTTTCTCCCCCTCATATGCTACATCATTAATCTCATCGTCTGAAAGGTTAAGATCAAAATAATCAGATAAGGCTCTAGCGATTGCCACACAAGAAGCTGCACTGGCACCAATTCCACTTGCACAGTATAGATTTCCTTCAAGCGTTATTTGGATTCCTTTTTTGGATAAATTTGTATTAGTCTTCTTTAAAATGTTATTTATAGACGTTTTTTGCTGATCTATTTTATCCTCCTTGTAACGTAGTGTTGCCTTTCTGTTATCTTGCAGCTTAAAGCCTGGTTTACCATATGGCGCTATTTTGGCAATAGTATAGTTACCAATCGCAGAGACAATTGATGGTATTCCATAGACTACAAAGTGTTCATTAAATAAAATGGCCTTTCCAAAACCAATGCCCTCGCCCGTCATAATTATCACATAGTTGTTCTTCAGATTTTTTGTTGGAATAGCATAATAAGTATATGTCTTTTATGATTAATGGTAAAAAAGCAAAACTTTTAAAAATGTAATCCAAAAGAAAGAACGATTTTACCTGGAGAAAGTTATTTAATTCTGTTTTAATATCAGATAGTATTAAGAGTTGAAGAAATAAAATGAAAGAAAAATTAAGAAAAGAAATAAAAGAAAAAAGAAGGAAACTTTCAAAAGAAGAAAATAGAAAAAAAAGCAAAGAAATAAAAGAAAGATTGTTTGGTTTAAAGGAATTTATGGGTGCTGAGACTGTTCTTTTTTACATTTCATATGATGGTGAAGTTTTTACCCATGATATGATTAAAGAAGCAATGAAGGAGAAGAGAGTAGTCGTACCAATTAGCAACAAAGAGGATTGTAGTCTGAGTTTATCTGAATTAAATAATTTGGGCGATTTAGAGATAGGCTCTTATAATATTTTAGAGCCTAAAAAAGATTGTAGAAAAAAAGTATCAATCGATGAAATTGATCTCATCATAGTTCCTGGTGTTGGTTTTGATGAACACGGTTGCAGGATGGGGAATGGTATTGGTTATTATGATAGTCTTTTGAAGGATTCTTCAAATGCGTTGAACGTTGCTTTAGCCTTTGAATGTCAGATTGTTGATGAAATTCCAACTGAAAAACATGATATTCCAGTAGATAAAATTGTGACTGAGAAAAGAATAATTGATTGTAAAAGTTGATACGATTATCTTATATCTAGGTAAACCTGAAGAAATTCATTCCATAAACTATTCTTTGAAAGCTGTAATGATTCGTATTTTACAGATGGATCTTCACCCCAGAGATACCTGTTATAGAATCTTCCATCGTCTGGGAAATATATAGTAAATCCATTTGAATCGTCACCTGGCATTACTTTATTTGCAATTACTGAACTATTCACTTTTTCCATCAAGTCAAAACAAGCATCAGTTATTGCCTGATTTTCAACAGCATTACAAACTAAATCTGTAAAATGATAAACATCAATAAAAGAATTTTGTGCATATTTTTCCATTGGTAACATTAGATAGAAATTTTTTAACAAAAAAGATCTTCGATTTTTAACATAGAATTTGCCATATTCTCTGACTGCAGATCTTGCATATTTTAATGCTGAATTTACATCTTCATCATTCTCATGGAGTATCAACAATGATGAAAGATTGTCAATTGCTTTTACTACCTCGGAAGTCTTGCATAAATCGATTGCAGAAAGCGTAGTATGCTGTTCAATTAAATGATAGTTGGGATTACGTCTTCTGTTCATAAATTGCGTAATAGCATCTGATGCTTGTTGTAATATCGTCCCATAATTCCCTTTTTTAACAATAACCATGTACAGATAAAGTGCAAACATGGGGAAATCGCATGGTGTATAAAATTCCACAAGACTTAGAGCAAATTCCTTGGGTGTCATATGTGTGTTATTTTTTAAATTCCAAGTAGTCTCAAGATATTTTAGTACGTATTCATGTCCTTTATCTAAATCCTCTAGCATATGTTCTTCTGACGCCACCATATATCCAACATATGGAGATAGTTCGTATCCTGCTTCTAACGCCTGGCAGATACATGGTCCAAAAATCAAAACATCTAGTTTATCTTCCCCGTTCTTTGTAACATCCTTCAATATATCTGCAAATTCTGGATAAGAAATTAATTTAGCAGTTTTCCTAGTGTCTCCTTGCCTATCGTTTATGCACCCTTGCCAACTACTTCCACAGTCTGATTTTATAAATAAAGCATAATTATTGGCAGGATAAGTATTGTAGACAAATGTTAAAAAAGACTTCAATGTGTTTGGACTGCTCATATCAACTTCATCAGGCCAGTTTAAATCTGTCACCGAATCTTTGTTAATGTAATAGAGAGCAGAGTCACCAAATCCATCTTGATCCTTTAATGCAATTAAATGAAATTTTGATGAAGATCCAACTTTTTTAAGATCTGCAAGGTTAGTATCGACCTCATAAGAAATATGATTGTCACCACACATGTAATACATAACTGTCCAATCTGCAACGTTGCCACTACAAAATTCAGGGTCAACAGAATCAACTGCAACTACCAATAAAGAAGAAAAGACAGACACAAGAAAGATACAGCCAATAATAAAAATTGTGACAATCTTTTTCTTTGACATTATTAAAACCAATATAATTAAAATTTAGATATTATTTATATTTTTCTATATTACTTGGATCTGCCTAAGTGACGATTTTATCCAGATTGCCTGTTTCTATTGCTTTTTTAATTTCCATAGCAATTCTTTCACCATAGGAAATTGAATCCCCATATAGATATCCTGAGTGTGGAGTAAAACGAGTTAGTGGACTACCAGGTATTCGCATAGATACATCAAAGACAATCATTTCTTCTCGTCCTTTATCTGCAGCAATTGCGCCTTGCAAGGCAAAGGGACCGATGATTCCAGGTGGGCATTCTTTCTTGGTGGTTTTTACAAATTTTTCTCCCAGATCAAATATCTTCTCAATGATGGATTCTTTAGTGGTTGCTGCAATATGACCTGTTTCAATGATTTTTGGTTTCAAATATTTTAAAACTTCAAGTTGCTCGTTTGCCGGTAGGCGTATTATTCCATCAAGATTGGTTTGACGGCGGGTATCTGTCCCCATGATCTCAAGTTCATTATCAATTACTGAATAGAAATAATTGAAATTTACTTGTGCACCTATTATGTATTCTTCGATTACTGCCTTATCAAGTGCGTCTTTTGTTATCATTTTTTTCTTTAGCAGTTCATCAGATTTATCCTTATAATCATCATAGGTTGTCGCATAGAAAAATGCTCGCTCATAACCGCGTATTGCTTCATTTACCTTCACAATTACAAGTCGGTCAATGTCTTTAGGAGATTTGATTATCTTTGGAAAACGAATTCCTGCTTTTTCTAAAAGATAATACTGATTCTTTGGGACGTCTCGTTCCTCAAGTTTCAACATGGCTCGTGTTCCGTAAATAGGCACTTCAAAATTGTTTTCAATATCCTTAAAATCAAAATAAACCCAGAAATAACGGTTGTGTATAAAAATCGTGTTTCGTTTTCTTAACTCTTCCTGAACTTTTGACTTTGTGACATCTGAGAATTTATCAAGAACAATGGTTTCGTCAATACAACCTTTTCCTTCACGAGTTTTGTAGTATTTTGTATAGGTCTTTTCTCGATTTTTCTGACAGACTGCGAGTGTTTGGAAGCCATGTTTTTTTGCACCGCGACAGACGTCAAGACCAGAATGCCCTCCTAAAACTCCAATAGTAATATTGTTTTTATCGTAAGAATCTACTATCTTTTGAATTTTTTTTCTTTCTATCATATGGAAGCACCCCCATATAAGACAATGTTATTTGAACTTTGGCCTTTTAGATAAACGGACAGATAATGGAATTCTATGTTGTGGATAACTAGATGTGATGTCATTTATTAGTTTGTACAGTTCATCTAGTTTGTAGGATTGATTGTCTTTTCCGATGTTTTTGGCCCTAAAGCGTGGTGTAAAGGTTTTACTTTTTGTTTCTTTTTCACCAACAACGACAATAATTGGTGTCCATTCTTTTTCTGCATCGCGTATTTTACGGCTAACGCTTTCTTCACGATCATCAATATCTGCCCGTATGTGAACATACGGCGATTTTTTATTGAAATCATCAATAAAGTTTTCACATGGTTTTACAAAATCACCATTAACTGGTATGAAACGTATTTGAGTTGGTGAAAGCCACAATGGAAGCATTGGTTTTTTCCCTTTGTTCATCTTAATTGCTTCTTTTTCAAGCAAAGCATATATAACACGTTCTATGGCACCGGAAGGACTGCAATGCAGAATTAAAGGATGTTTAGCTTTTCCTTCTTTATCAGCAAATGTTATATCGTATCGTTCTCCATTTTCTATATCAATCTGATCAGTGCTGAGAGCTGATGCTTTATCCGACATGTCAACAAAGTTGAACTCAAATTTTAAGATAAAGTAGAATATTCGTTCATCCCACGTTTCAATTAATATTGGTTTACCTAGTTTTTTTACTAGATCGACTATGAAACTTTTGTTTTTTTCATAAAAATCTTTAGTTGTCCTAAGTGCCATTTCAATGTCAGAGTTTTCAATTCCAATATTTTTCAAAACGCTAAGACAAAGATCAAATCTTACTTTAAATTCATCCATAGCCATTGGTAAATCAGAGGTAAAGGCATGGACATCAGGCATTGTAAAAGCTCTAAGTCTTCTCAATCCTGTGAGTTCACCTGACTGCTCCCTTCTAAAAGAATACCGTGTAAGCTCATAGATTTTTAGTGGTAAATCTTTGTAGCTGATTGTAGCATCGTGAGCCATAAGGAATTGTCCAAAACAAGCAGCAAAACGTAGGAAAAAGTTTCTTTTATCGCTTTCAATCTGATACTGTCTAGCAGGAAATCTTTGTAAATATTTTGAAAGCGTTGGATGATTCATATCATACATAATTGGGGTTTCTACTTCAAGACCACCATATTCGCTTACTCTTTTGTTTACATATTCCTCAATTAGTTTTTTAATAAATCTGCCCTTCGGATAAAACCTAATATTTCCCCCATCGGAGGCAGGTTCATAATCTGCAATTTCTAACTTTTGCATGAGAGTTACATGAGGCGGTTCCCCTTTAACTGCCCTTGATTTTTCTTTTTCATAGAATGAAAATTTTTTCAAATTTTCATAATCTTTGAAATTAAATTTATCAATATCATGTAATATACCATCCTCTGTCAGAATATGCCAGTAAGAAGACAATTTTCTTTCTTTTTTTAGCGATTCGTTTTCTATTTCATCAGATTTACCCGGTACGATCTCGCGAGATAATTCAGATAATGGATGCCCTTTGCAGCTTATTTTAAATGCTTTATACCAACCAAAAGGCGAACGTTTCACATTGAAATTTTTTTGTTTAAGTTCGTACTCGATTTCAATTAAGATTTCTTGAGCTTTTTTGGGGCTTGCAAGATTAGAAGATAAATGAGCATAAGGATAGAGCATAATGTTTTTGACTTTAAGCTGGTCTGCTGTTTTTTCTATTTCCGACACTGTTTGTTGAACGGCTTTCTTTGGTGATTTTTCATCAATTTTTTCAACAGCAGTAAAAACAGTTAAAGCCTCTTCAAATCTATCAGTTTTTTTGTCTGTTTCTTCAGGATTTTTGATTGCTTTGTCCTTTACTTCGTATTCAATAAAGTCGCTATGTATGAGTAGTAGCTTCATGAAATCAAACTCTGTAAAACATAAATGTTCTTAAATATAATGATTAAAAGTAATGGGGGAGGCGGCGGAGGTGTTAAACACCGCATTTAAAAATATTTAGAACTTACTTGCAATCCCATCTCTCCGCCTGGTCGACGAAATGTATTAAACAATATAAGTAAGTTTCGGAAAAAAAAGTCTCCTGTCAAATATGGAGAAAAGAGTTTTAATCCTATATAGTTTTTTTGTAGGATTCTGCGTCTAAAAGATTATCAATTTCGGTTTTGTCTTTTACTTCTAGTTCAACTAGCCATCCATTATCATATGGACTTTCGTTAACTGTTTCAGGTTTATCCTCAAGTTTATCGTTAATTTTTATAATTTTACCGCCGATAGGCGCATAAATTTCTGAGACAGATTTTACTGACTCGACGACGCATAACTCGTCTCCTTTTTTTACTTCTTTACCGATTTCGGGGAGTTCAACAAAAACAATATCTGTAAGTTCGGATTGAGCATGGTCAGTTATGCCGACCTTAGCAGCATTGCCTGATAATTTTAACCACTCATGCGTATCAGTATATTTCAAATCATTTCTAACTTCATCTGCCATGATTATCAACACCGGATATTTACAATTATGATTTAAAAGTTTTCTAATGTTGTACCCAATCTTTTGGAACAAAGGGCGGTTTGACTACTTTTGCTTTGACTGGCTTATCTCTAACTACAATATCCAATAAGTTGTCTTTTTCTCTAAAGCCAGGGTGAACATATCCCATTGCAATACCTTTGCCAAGGCAAGGTGATAATGTTCCGCTTGTGACTTTGCCTATTTTTTTACCATCTTTTTGGATTTCGCAACCATGCCGCGGTATGCCTTTATCAATACATTCAAGGCTTGTAAGTCTTTCATAATCTCCCAGTTCTTTTTGTTTCATAAGAGCATCTTTTCCTATGAATTCATGATCCCAGTTAATCGTCCAAGACATGATAGCTTCTAGCGGTGTTCTCCCGCCTTCAAATTCGTTTCCTGCAAGTATAAAACCTTTTTCAAGTCTGAGAGTGTCTCTTGCACCAAGTCCAATTGGTTTTATTCCAAATTCTTTTCCAGCTTCAAATATCTTATCAAAAACGTCTTCTGCTTGGTCTGGGGGCGTTATCTGAAGTTCAAATCCAAGTTCACCAGTATAACCTGTGTGTGAGATAATGCAATTAATTCCTGCGATGTCAATATATTGGCAACCAAAAAATCCAATAGTTTTTAAATCTGTTTTTGTAAGTTTTTGAAGTGTATCCCTTGATTTAGGACCCTGAATTGCAAGGATTACATGATCTTTTGATACATTTTCAGCTGTTGCACAAATGTCATTTTCCTCTGCTTTTTTGTTAAACCAATCTGTTACAATTTCATCCATTCCCGCATTTGGAATCATCATAAACTTGTCCCCAAGATGCATAAAAATCGTATCGTCAATTACAGTCCCATCGTCTCTTAAAATCGCTGTATATTGACTTTTTTTATCGGATATTTTCGAAGCATCTTCAACCGTTGTTAAGCTAATTATTTTCTCAGCGTCCTTGCCCGTAATCCAAATATTGCTCATATGAGAGACATCAAAAAGACCCACTGATTTCCTAACGGCAAGATGCTCGTCTTTAATTGATGTATATAATATAGGCATTTCAAAACCTGCAAATTCAGTGAACCTTGCGCCTAGTTTTTTCTGTAATTCGTATAGAGGTGATCGTTTTACCATAATTTCCCCTGCGGGTGAATACAATTACTATAGTTTAAGATTTCGACAAAACATTTATCAGGCATTTCACATAACAACAAATATGCAATCCACGCCTTTAGAGGGTGTTTTCAAAAAACAGAATAAACTTTTTACTGAAAATCTCAAAGATTGCAGAGGAATAAAAATCTATAATGAAAAGTTAGTATCTTACAAAGGAAAGGAATTTCGGTCTTGGAATCCACATAGGAGTAAGCTAGCTGCTTCAATATTGAATGGATTGAAAACCACCAATATATTCTCAGATTCTCAAATATTGTATCTGGGTGCTGCAACAGGTACAACGGTAAGTCACATTTCAGATATTGCCTATAAAGGTACAGTCTATGCTGTAGAGAATTCTGCCGTTGCTGCAAAGAATTTACTTGAATTAAGTAAGAAACGGCAAAACGTAATTCCCATCCTAGAAGATGCAAATCATCCGGATCGCTACAACATACTTGTTCCTTCGGTGGATTTTATATATCAAGACATATCACAACGAAACCAAGCTGAAATATTTAGAAAGAATGTATCTAGATATCTCAAGAAGAAAGGCAATGGGATACTTATGGTGAAAGCAAGAAGCATTGATGTATCGCTCAAACCAAAGCAAGCCTACAAACTTGTATCAGACAAATTGAAAAGCAATGGGATAAAAGTCACCGACATGATTGATTTATACCCTTATGAAAAGGATCATGCAGCCATTGCTACCTCGGTTTAATTAAATCGAAATAATCTTTATAGCTTCAGAGCATTAGGACATGAAAATATGGCATTAGTTCCAAATATTAAGAAATTAAACGGCCCAATCAAGTTTTTTGTGCCATTTATATTGGGATTTGGAGTTTATGGAATTTGGGGATTGTTAAGTAGCGATTTAGGTAAAATTTGGCCTCTTTTAGTTGCATATTTTTTCCCACCATTTGGTAAGGAGACTGTTATCCCTCTAGGAACCGGTATTTTAGAAAAAGGATTGAACATACCTATTTTTAATATACAAGTAAACCCTGTTTCAATAAACCCCATGTCCATGGCTTTAGCTGTTGCTTTCATTGATATTGTTGTAGCATTATTTCTTGTATGGAACTATGATCTCGCTAAAAAGATTCCCGTTATAGGTAAATTTATAATAAAAGTTGAAGAGAAGGGTAAAAACGCTGAAGAGAGATATGGGTGGGTAAAACCGCTTCGTTTTATTGGAATTATCCTCTTTGTCATGATA
>Ga0272442_10001967_pt1 | contig 30333 bp, 21 predicted proteins | sample SSMForm2O_FD_200262 | JGI IMG/M metagenome (GOLD analysis project Ga0272442, IMG submission 200262) | Marine sediment archaeal communities from Little Sippewissett salt marsh, Falmouth, MA, United States - SSM-Form-2O | ecosystem: Environmental > Aquatic > Marine > Wetlands > Sediment ...
ACCGTAATCGGGACAATCTTTGTTCCAGCAAAACGAACCAGCTAAAACTAATCGATTTGCCTTCATTGCTTACCCCGAACATACTATCGATAAAAAAGATATATAAACCTAATTAGGGTAGACTACCAAAGGTCCAAATTAGTGAAATTAGTAAAATTAGTAGATATCTCACTATCATAATATTTTGATTTGACTCTTCATGCAGGAGAGAGACAGAGAGACAAATCCTCCTATATATGTAGAAATTCTTACTAATTTTACTAATTTTACCAATTTTGAGGCTACAGATATCGATTTTGCCAATTAGTTAAGGCCCTAAAAAATTAGTGGAATTAGTCTGCAGGTGCTTTTGCCTCCCCCAGGTCAAACGCCTGGCCTTTGACTGCGGTCACCCATTTGGTCCTACCTGCTATGGTCTTTCCATAGGATCGAGCCTTCCCCTGAGGAGTCGCCAGCAAGTCTTTCTGGTCAAGAGCATCCAGAAGCATGTCTTTCATGATGACCTTGTTTCCACCCTGGCCACGCAATAGTTCATTTGCAGCTTTTATCGCCGCGTCTATCAGGAAATAGTAGACCCCGTTGAGGTCTGGACCCCAGCCTACCAGATCTCTATCTCTTTTTGGAGGAGCCCTATCCTGGTCTTGCTGAGGCACAGTTCCATCCATATATCCAAAGACGACTTTGTTCTGAGATTGAAGCTCCAGAATTGCTCCCATGAATAGCTGTGAAATGTCGTTCTTCAGGGCCATCTCGGTCTGCTCGTCAGCACCGTGGTTCAGAGCGTCCCAGGCTTTTGCGAGATGGGCATCGGCGTCTTCCTGGGTTACGAATGTGGTTGAAACCGCATATTTAAAGAACATCTCAAGCCCGATGTACAGATCAGCGACCGCTTCATCCAGTCTGGGGTGGCGTCTTTGGACTTTAGAAGCGTCACGGGCCTTCTCACGAAGCTCCTCGAATCTGTTGAACAAGATCGAAGGTAGATCATCTATGAATAGAGCCAGCCATTTCAGATAGCTGACCATCGCCTGACCGAGAAGATCACGCTGATCCTGGGCCATCTTCAGCCTCTCGTTTTCGATGTCCTCCTTTTCGATCTTCATAGTGTATGCACGGGCCAGAGACGACCCCGAAAGAGGCTGCACTTCGCCGGAAGCGACTATAAGGCCACGAGGATCATGCCCGCCTCCAGGGACGTAGTTGCCCAGGCCGTCTTTAGTAAGTCTGCCTCTTCCCTGCCTGTCTCCCTGGTTCCGCATGAGGTACTCCAATTTCCCGGTCAGATCCTTGAACTCTTTCGGATCACTTGTGGGATAGAGGTCGTCCACAGAAAGCAGGATATCCTTTGCGATAAAGGCCAATTCCTCTATGTTCTTAGCGGTGTCCCGGAATGATGCTGGAAGGGACTTGTTATGGAACTTACCAAATAAGCATAAGACCAGAGCGATGACTGTTGACTTCCTGGAACCGGATTCGCCCCAGAGGTACATCAGAACGCCGGGTTCGATGCCAGCCTGTCTTAACGGTTCCATGAGAACGGACAGGAATGCCATCGAGACCAGAGGATACATGATCTTCCCCGGTACGATCTCGAATAAAGCCATCACCGCGTTTATGGCAATTCTGAGATCCGAGACCTTTTTGGGCAGCCTGTAATTGGCGAGCTTTTGAGGGAGTTCGACCTCGACATCGTCCGCGCCTACTGCACCTCCTGCGTGAAGGTAGATCCACAAGTTGTCCACCTTCTTCCACCCCAGGAAGGTGTAGACTGTACTTTCAGGGATGCCGCTTTGAGCCATCTTCTGGAGGCAGAATCGAAGTTCCTTCTCCTTCTGAGGTCGGATCGCGGCCTGCATACCCCATTGCGGACCTGGCCACTTCATCTCGCCAAAATCTGACATGGCTACTGTAATCCTGGGAAGTTTGCTGTAGTTCGGTAGAATGCCCTCAAGCTCGATGGACCTCTCCGTTGACACCCCATTGTCCTTCAGAATCTCTCGCGTTGGCCACGCAACAAAATCACAAATTGGAGTTAGTTTAGGCACGTAAACCGTCTCACCTGTAGTGCTGTCCATCAATGATGCAAACACCACCTTGGACAGACCACCATGACGGTTTATTGTAAACTCATCTACCATCCCTTTCATGAGTTCGGCGGGCCGGGAATAACGTTCATCATGACTCAGATCTTTGTGATACGAATTTGCTGCCTTCTGGTTGGCATCCTGGATTTTGACCTCGTCATTGATCCTTTGGTTCAATAGACGCAGATCTGGAGCAGGCTTGGCCATCTTCAGCTTTATCATGCCACGACTGTATGCTGCAGCATCAGTACGCTGTAGATATGCCATAGCGCGGATGTTTTCTGGCTCCGAAGGAAGTCCCGGATCGAAGTCTTTCGTCTCGACTGATTTCTCCGCCAGCTCTGCAATCTCGTTCATCACTCTGCGGGCGTCTTCGGCAAGTTCCTCAGGAGTCCAGTCAGTCCGCTCATCCTCATCCTCATCGTAGTCTTCCGGTTCCATCGTGGGATCTTCCATTCAGACCACCTCGAAGGATGAGGGTTTATCGAAGCTCGATTCCATGTTATGAATTACGTTCACACTATATTGAATTGTTAACATTTTTAGACCTCATTACTGGTTGCCTGGCTCGCCTGTCTCGGGCCAGGTTTCATCTTTCACTGCTTTTTCGGATACAGCATCCTTCCGCAGTCTATATCGTTCAACATCATTTCCAGCATGCGGCGAATGATCCTGTTTCGAGGGATCTGCATGCCAAGTGCCATCTCGTTCAGTCTCGTCACTGTTGCATCGTCGAACCAGATCGGCACAACGCGAGCATTTGCATAGCTCTGTTTCATAATTTTTCTCCACTATATTATAGGCCGTAAATTTGCCGTAAAAAGTTTGGAATATACAGCCTGCCGGATAATTGAGCAAGCTGCAAATCCAGATATCCTAGATAAGTCAAGAGACGAATTACGTCCTCTTCCAGAGCCACTCAAGGGCTCGTGACGCAGCGATCTTCACCTCCCCGGATCTATCTTTCTTCAAAAGCTCATTGATTGGGTCAATAGCTCGAAGATCCCCTATCTCGCCAAGGGCATAGGCTGCCTCCGCTCGGACGGAAACCTCTGGATCATTGAGCGCCTCAATTAGAGCCTCGACAGCTCTTGGATCTCCAATAACGCCTAAGCCTATTACAGCATTCTCTCGGACATCCCACTCATCTCTTATTGCTTCAATGAGTGCCTCTAATGCTCTCGGATCTCCTATACTCGAGAGAGCCAATGCAGCATTCGCTCTGACAGGCCAACATGGATCTCTTAGTGCCTTGATGAGTTGCGGGACTGCTCTGTACCCGCCACGCTCGCAGAGATGCTCGGCAGCATCTTTTCTTTCCTGCGAGTTTCCATCCCGAAGTTCCTTTATGCGCTCCTCAATCGTCTTCATATACGATCACTCCTCAATGTTCTTACTAACATCATCGAATGCAGTTGTTCGAATACGTTACCAGCCTCTACAGGCCCACGGTACACTATGACTGATCTGTCTATCATACAACCCGCCTACAACTTACTGTATTTTATATAACTGATTTACACCCAATTGATGCCCTCAATTTTCGGCTATACTACCACTTTACCACCTCATGGGGAAACACCTCCTGATGTATTCTGATATCTTCCTCTGATCCTGAATCGAGTGAGGTTTTGGTGGGTGTTCGTTCCATCTATACACCCGGAAATATCTGCTCACCATCATCGTGAATCCGGGCGGTACGTGGTTCTGGCAGGACTCTGACTAAGTATTCCCTGCTGCCCTTAATGTCCGATCTGATGATCCCGATACGCCTCCCCAATAGCGGAGCCAACGACTCTTTCATATCGCAAGGCAAAGCGACACGAATCTTGCCGATCTCTGCAATGAGTACCCCATCCCGATCGTCGGATCTGAGGAGTGGCCCTACAACTTCATGCCAGGGGCGCAGCATTATTGGAGCCATCTTCATCTCCATCCCTTCAAACACCTCTACTGTTCTCCTAATTCTCTATAGCATCCGCTATGTCTCGTTGCGTCTGCCCACAATTCCCAGGTGTAGCCTTTTTCCTGCACCCAATCCCTCCTAAGGCAGTTTTGGTTTATAAATCTTTCTACTTATATAAATAGAGCGTGAATTTTAAATACCACTTTGTGTACAAAGGGCTTAATACGACATAATTATCGTAAGTATTAGGTCGCATTAAGTCTATCAGTAGTACTTTTAAATATCATCAATCACAATTAGTTTTCCCAAAAATATAATACATGTAGGCGATGCAAACGACTCAAACTCTTCGCACGACTTATATTCACTAACTAGAGACATCACCTCATTTCCTAATCGGACTTCATAAAAATGTTTATCTGATAATATACTGTTAGTTAATATATTTGTAATGGAATGTATTTAAGCTATGCGGTTCTTTGGATATAGACTGCAAACAGAACTGACAAAGTATGGAAAAACAGTACTTGTTTAGCTCCACCTGAATCGATTGCATGATGCTGTTTTTGATCAATTAATACATGCTGACTAAAAACTTGCGATAAGTTTAAAAAACAGCATCTACTGTTACAGTTATTCAAAATTAACTCACTTGAAATGCCCATCCAAGAATTGATGAAATTGCTTTGATGATGCTGATGAGATGGGCTAAACACATACGAAAAACATATATGCAATTTGAGGGTATATATCATCAGGATAATGATACTATACAAACTACTTGATTAAAATGGCGGGAAATAAAAACATTTCCAGTGGTAAACCGGATCTTAAGAAAAATTTTTATGCATTCAGTTTACTTTATATGCCTTGAATACAATAGAAACTATATATTATAATAGACATGGTTTCTGATCAATAACGTCAGTTTCATATAATATTATATATAGTTAAAAATATAATACTTGCTATGCATAGATCGGCGGATATAGGCATCACTAATCAAACGTGGATCAGCTTTGCTTGTTCAGCAGAACTGTAACGTGTATGATCGCCTATATCCTCCTGTTTTGGCATAGATTTTTTCGTGGCTAAGGCGAAGCTCCTTCATGTCGATACGGCCATAGATGTCGTTTTTCCCCTTCCTCACGTCCCCCATTAGCACTGGATGAACTCTCACGAGGGTGGAAATGTCCGTCGCGAGGGTAGAAGTGCCATCGCGAGGGTGATGGCAAACCTATGGCTGTAGGAGTTTTGCACTAAGCCCCTTCTTGTTGGTCGGAGCTAAAATCGCATATGATCGCCTATATCCCAAGCTGCGGAATGTGCGCGAGGTAGCTTTCGCGAAGCTCTTTCCGATCTATGTGGTCATAAATGTCGATCGCCTCCTTCCTCACGTCGCCACGTAGCTCCTGGATGAATTCGCGAGGCATACCGGCTCGCCTCATGTGGGTCGTGAACCAGTGCCTGCAGCAGTGAGGCGAGAAGTGATCCTCCATTCGGTCCGAGTTGGGATTGTGGAGGCCTGCCCTCTCTGCGGCCTTCGTTACCGCTATGTAGACGCCGTTCCGGTTCAGCCGCCCGCCAGTGCTGTTGGTGAAAAGGGGCTTCGAATCGCCGCCGTTACGAGACGCCCTGGCCCGAAGCCACCGCTTCAGGATGAAGGCCGTCTCGTCATCAAAGAAAACAATCCGGTTCGTCCTCTTGGGCGTAGGCTTGAGCCTTATGCTCTGTTCTACCCAATCGATGTCGTCAACGTCGAGGGTGATTAGCTCTCGTCTCCTGATGCCCGTTTTAGCTAGAAGGGTGATGATCGCCCTATCTCTTACGTCCATGGTCGAGTTGATGAGATGGGTCATCTCCTCCACCGAGATGAGCTTACGCATTTGGCCTTCGTCATTGTCTTTGAAGCGCCGTATGTACCGCTTTCTTATCGATTGAACCGGATTCTTGCCAATGTATCGCTCATATTCCAGAAACTCGTAAAAGCTTGATAGGGCGGCAAAGTAGTTCTCGACGGTCCTCTGCTTTATTTTGCGGTCCCTTCGTAGGTAATCCAGAAATCCTCTAAGAATATCCCTGTCGGATGAGAATAGGTCAAGCTTATTCTCTTCAAGATACTGGACGAAAATTCCGATTGATGAAAGGTATCTTCGGATGATTTCTCTGGTCAGACCTCTTCTCTCACAGTCGTCTTTGTACTCTTCGATCAGGTAGCTGATATCTGGACGTCTCTCTCGAGAACATCGAAGACCCGTCTCAAATTCCACATCGGAAGCTCTCATCATTCCACCCACCTCCAACCACGTGCTGTGGAAGTGACAAGGCCGTATGCCTCCAGATTATCAAGCTCCACAGATACTGCCTTTACCAAATCCGCGTCACGAGGATCAATGCCAAGCTCTTCAAGAATCTTGTAGCTATCGATAACATTGCCTCGCTTCAGGATGTTGATGAGTCCCTTGCTGTACTCTCTGGTGCCTTTGAAGTCGTCGTCTAAAAAAGTAGCACTACGATATCTCTTGAGTTCATTCTCGTACTTGTCAAGAACAACGTTTTTGAGTCTCAGCTCATCCTGGAGCTTTCGGATCTCGTCCTTCAGAGATCCCAGCTCTTTTACGATCTCTGCACGAGGCGTGATATCCGATTCTTCGGCCAGGGCGTTCTCCACGATCTCGATCACGAACTTTGAAAGAGGAACGCCAGCCTCCGATGCGAGCTTATCCCAGCGCGATTTATCGTCGGCAGAAGGAAGATAGACGTAGACATAACGAGACTTGTCAGGCTTGACCAAGACACCCACCAAATAAATAAGTGGACTTCTTACTATTTAAACATTACCAGTAAAAAGATGCGGGGAACGGGATTCGAACCCGCGAACTCCTGCGAGACGGGATCTTAAGTCCCGCGCCTTTGGCCACTTGGCAACCCCCGCCCAGACATTGATTGCGAAAACGCTACGCTGCACTATAATCGGTGCAGAACCGCACCGCGTCAGGCAGAGTTGAAGCGCGGAAGATAAATAGTTTCCCGCAAGTGGAAACTCTCCGGAACGCCGAAGGTGTGGCCATGCCCCGACACGAAGACCGCGATCTCCAGCCATTGGTCCGTCGAGATGAGAAAGAAGACGAGAGTCAAAATGAGAATCGAGGCGAGATGCACGACTTTTTGACTTTCATGAGGGCATCCGGATTCGAGGAGGACGAGGTCCTGGCGGTGATCAGCGAGCTTGACGCCTACAAGTCCATCCCCGGAACCACTCTCAGAAGGTACGTCAACCGGGTCCAAAGCTCCGTCGAGACGGACTGCAGACCCGCCTTTCTCAAGGGGGTGATCGTGGGAACGGCGATCTGCGAGAACCTGGTGGTCGAGGACGGCGACATCGACGGGCGGATCGACGCCGAGGTGAAGAGAAGGCTTCGAGAGATCCTGGACGACCTGGACAAGGTCTGACACCCAAACCTGTTATACCCCAAGATTCGATTCTATCCCCATGGAAAAGGGGATCTACACCCTGGTCCTCCACCTTGCAGCCGACCAGGTGCTGGAGGTCGGCTCCCTCGGACCAGTCCACTTCGAGGCTGGCTACTACGCCTACACCGGCTCCGCCCGGGGGCCCGGGGGGCTTGCTCGGGTGGAGAGGCACATACGAGTGATGGAGGGGAAAAACTCCACCCGACGGTGGCACATCGATCGGCTTCTCCCCTCCTCAAGCCTGGTGGAGGTGGTGGCGACGAAGACTGAGGAGAACCTGGAGTGCCTCATCGCCCTCAAGATTGGCGAGAGGCTCCCCTTCATCGAGAGGTTCGGCTGCACCGACTGCAGGTGCCCTTCCCACCTCCACTTCTCTCGGAACCGAGAGGAGATCCTGGTGGCGGTGAAGTCCGCCCATGCTCAGGCATCCCCAGCCGGGTCATACGAAAAATAGCCAACGAAGGACCGTCGCCGCAAAGACCAATAGACCGAAGATGGAGAGGGGGAGGGTGTACCCCAAGATGTTCTCCCTGAGATCGGAGTTCGTCGTCTCCTTCACCAACCAGAAGTAGGGATCGGTGACGGAAGAGAGGACGAAGGCCCCTGCCACGATCAAAAACAGCAGGGTGATCGGCTCCATAGGGTAGCCCTTCATGATCTCTGCGGCTATCACCACCGTCACCACCCTCGAACCCTGAGCCAGCTGGATCAGGGAAGCGATGAGGAAGGGGAGGACCACCACCGGGACCACTGGGCCCAGCTCTCCGTAAAGCTGGGGCCCCAGGCCGCCCTGGGCGACGACGTACCCGAAGGCTCCAGCTCCACATAGATCGAAGATGATGATTCCAGCCCTCCTGGTGGCCCTCTTGATCATCTCCTTCGCCTCGCCTTTTGCCAGGGCCGCCGAGAGGAGCGCTCCAGCGAGGAGGGCGAGGTTAGGCGACCCCACCAGCCAGGCTCGGGGTGAGAGGAGGCCCGCCAGGATCAGGACCAGGGGCAGAGCCAGGGGTGCCCATGAAACCAGCCTCGGTGGGAGAGGGCCCGTCTCGTCCGGAGCTTTCTCCTCGACGATCGGAAGGCGTCCTAAGTAGAGGAACGCCGGGATGAACAGGAGGAGAGATAGAGGAAGGCCGAACTTCAGCGCTTCGATGGGTGCCACCTCCAGCGATCCGGTGAGGGTGACCATCACCGGCGAGGGGTAGACCAGGTTGAAGGAGATCACCGAAAAGGCTGCGGCCGTAAACAGGAACTTTTTGCTCGAACCACCGGCCTTTCGGCCCATCCCCCCCACCACCGGCTCCAGGATCAGATAAGAGGTGATAGAGCACATCGCCGGGAGGGTGACCAGATATCCCGAGAGGCCCGAGGCCAGCATCCCTCTTCTTCGTCCGACTAGGCCGAGGAGGTCGGCGACGATCCTGTCCACGGCCCGGGACCTCCGCAGATTCTCGGCGATCACCGACCCGGAGAATACGATTATGGACAGGGCCGAGAAGATCCGGGCCAGCCCCTCCGATACGTAGCCGACCAGCTCAGGGCCCATTCCCGATAGGACACCGTAGGCAAAAGCCGAGACGATGAGGCTCAGGAAGGGCGAAAGGCCGATCTTTACCGACAGGAAGCTCGCCAGAAGGATCGCCAAGAGGAAGGCTGGAAGAGGATCCATCTCGGAGATGTATCATAGTTGGCCTATAAAAAGATCTCCTCGAAAACGATTTTCTCATTCAATTAATATGAAAAATAACTTATCAAGATTTGCGGAACCAATTCATATATATGACATTACCGCCTAATTGTTCCGAAATTACTTTATAGAAGGAAAACAATAAAACGTTTGCTCAGGGGGAGCGTATGAAGGGTGGGTGCTGGATAAAATCCCCCAAAAGGGGCGGAGAGGCTCGTTATTTGTTCTGCTTAGCTGGTCTCATCCTCGTCTCGATCTTTCTGCCCACCGCCTCTGCCTGGTCTTTTCCTTCTTCAATATCTTTCCTCTCCAGCCCCGATGAAGGCTGTGAGCTGAGCTTGGACATCGACCAGCTCATGGTGGGCTGCGGGGATTCGGCCACCTACACCATCCACCTGAAAAACTCGGGTCAGGACGACTTAACTGACATCTCAATAGCAGACAACTTCGGCCAGGCGGGGTTCCTCGCCAGCCTTCCAAAAGGAGAATCTCTCGATCTCACCAGAACCACGCCCCCCCTCAAGTCCGGCACCCAGCTGAAGGTCGTGGCAAGCTCGGGAGGCGAAGAGATAGGCGTGGCCGAGGCTGCCGTCCAGGTCGGACCCCCCAAAGAGGGGGCCTCGATCCTCGAAGCCGAGTACGGAACGCTGAAAGCATCTGAAGACCAGCCCCTTAAGATAATGTCGGCGTCGCCCGAGATCGAGCTTGTCATCGGGGCCGACCCGGACGCCGTCCGACCCGGAGAGAAGACTGCGGTGAGGATGACCGTCACCAATCGCTTCTCCGTGCCCCTGAGAGACGTCGAGATCAATGGTCCCGGCTGGGCCGTGGAGGCTGGAGATCTGAACCCCGGTGAGTCCAAGACCTACTCGAGGACCATCACCGTCGCCGAAGACCTATCAGCGGACCTGATCGCCACCGGGACCACCGACGAGGGAGAGAAGGCCTCCGATCGAAAGAGGCTGACCGTCCCGACCATCAGCTCGGATCTTTCAGTCACCGTGATCCCCACCTCCACAGGTTCGGGCCAGCCCGCCACCACCGAGTACAGGCTGAAGAACGAGGGCGAGGTGGTTTTGAGCCGGGTGACGCTGAAAGGCGGCGGAGGAGTCACCCTCGGCATACTGCCCCAGCTCGGCCCGGGAGAGACCAAGAGCCTGACCAGGACGGCGCCCCAGGGCGAAGACGCCTCCGGGCCGATCGAGGTGACGGCCGTCTCGCCGGAGGGGAAAGAGGTCACGGGGGAGGTGATAGTCCAGCCCACCGCCATCCGACCTGCCGCCACCTCAGTTCAGCAGACGACGAGCAGTTCAGGCTCTCGGAAGCGTTCTGCCGGAAACCCTGAGCCGATGGGGTTTGAGGCCATGCCGGAATTCGGTGGAATGGACATGGAGTTTGAGTTCGGTGAGATCGGCTCCGGCCTCGACGTTATCAGTACGACAACAGATCCCGGCCGGAAAGGGAGCAGCCGGTCGGCTGCCAGCTCAGAGTTCGGTGAGATCGGCTCAAATGCTGGATTTGGAGACTTCAATATCGACCTCGACTTTGGAGATTTCGGGTTTGGCGGCGGCTTTGGCACAGCTCCAAAAGGAAGCTCTGACCTCAAAACTCCATCGAAGGAACCAAGGACAGTGACTGATGCAAAGACTGAGACGGATAAGGAGGTTGAGACGGATAAGGAGGTTGAGACGGGCTCGCCCAACCTGGTGGCGACCCTCCAGGTCGACAGAACTCTGGTTCGTAAAGGCGACTTGGTCGGGTACAGGTGCACCGCCGTGAACCGGGGAACCGCCAGCTTGGTAGATGTGGTTCTTCGATGCGGCGAGGAGACGGCAGCGGTTCCCAGTCTCGCTCCTGGAGACGGCCTCCCCCTTGAAGGGACGATTCGGGCAGAGGGGTCTGTGAACCTGACGGCTTACACCAGCGCCTCAGGATCGGATGGATCGTATCTGACGGACGAGGCTTTCCTCGCCATAGAGGTGATCTCGCCAGACCTGAATCTGGAGGTCAACAAAGACCCCGAGGAGATCTGCCGAGGTCAGAGGGTCTCGATCGTCGTCCGGCTGGAGAACTCAGGAGACGATCCGCTCTCGAACGTGGTGGTCTTAGACGCCCTCGGTGAGATCGGAAAAATACCGATCCTAAAGCCGGGGGAGGCGAGGACCCTCATGAGGAACTCGACCATTGACGAGAACCTCGAAGACGTGGTCAGGGTCGTTGCGATCGATTCGACCGGAGGTCGCCTCCAGAAGTCGGAAACTCTGAACTTCGAGCTACTCGAGCCCCGCTTGAACTTGACAGTCGATCCCAGGAACGCCGCCGCATATCCGGGAGAGGTGGTGGAAGTGGTCTGGACCATAAGGAACACCGGCGAGGTGGATCTCGAAGACGTGACCTTCGAAGGGGAGGGAGCCAGCAGGTTCAGGCTTCCTGCCGTAGCCGCCGGAGGCACAACGCCGGTATCCTCCACCTACTTCGCCAACCAGAGCCTGGTGGTATCGGGCCGGGCGGAGGGCAGGACTAAAGGAGGCGAGACGGTCTCCGACTCCGCCGCCTTTGAGATCAAGGTGGTCTCGCCGGGGATCAGCCTCAACGTCAAGCCCTCCGTGGTCGAGGCCTGCCCAGAGCAGGCCTTCAACCTGACCTGTCTTGTGACCAATTCAGGGGACGACCTCCTCAAGGACGTGATCCTCTCCGAGAAGAGCCTTGGTACCCTGGAGAAGATCGGAAGGCTGGAGCCCGGCGACTTCAAAGTCGTGACTCTCGATTTCTTTGCGGAGACGAACACCACCTTTAGGCTTGAGGCCGAGGGCGTCGACTCTATGGGCAAAACCTGGACCGATTCCCAGGAAGTGGCAGTGAAGCTCGTCTCCGCTAATATCGAGCTTTTCGTCAGGGCTGATCCGCCCGAGACGGCCCCCGGAGGCACCGTCAACGTCGTCTGCACTGTAGAAAACCGAGGAGACGTTCCCATCTTCAGCACCTTCATAATGGGCAGATCTCTGGGCCACCTGGGGACCATAGACTACATCTCCCCAGGCAGTAGCCGCACTTTGGAGAGGGAGATCGAGGTCTCCGAGGAGATCGAGGACGTGATCACAGCAGAGGGTTTCACCAAGGACAGGGCCTCGGTGAGGGACCAGGAGATCCTCCCGGTGGAGCTGATAGAGCCCCAACCACCAGCCAAGGAGGTGGCGCCTGCTAGTGCCTCTCAAGGTATCCCAGCGAGAGCTGAAAGTCCATCTGCGGAGGAGGAGCTCGATTCCGGTGCTGCAAAGGTCGAATATCGAGAAGGGGCCGGCACTGGGGCGAAGGTCAACAGAAGCGAGGCAGGGATTCCAGATATTCAAAAAGAAGAACGATCCGGCATAACCGGCCTCATGAACCGCCTGAAAGCGATCCTGGAAAAGATCAGGCTGAATAAAGAAAGCTCGGCAGAGATGGACGACGAGACTTCATCGGTACCCTCCGGATCGAGAACCGCGCCATCCTCGGACGTCCCATTCTCAGCCAGCCTCCCCGGATCATCGACACAGTGGGCTGGATACGGCACTTACGAAGGGAGCACGACCGCCTCGCCCCTCTCCTCAGACGGCGCCCTACCGGAGGGGTCGGGATATGCGCCCTCGACGGGATTGTCAAAGGCCGCTCCCTCACCGGCGAATATGAGCCCCGAAACTGTGGGGTACTCCTACTCGGCCGAGGGGCTGGCTTCAGCCTATCTGTCCTCCCAAGAGATCTCGCCGGGATGCACTGAGTACACCTATTCGGCCAGCAGCCCCGCCTCTGCGTACCTCTCTTCTCCCTGGACCTCGCCCAGGAGTGCTGGATACGCCTCTTCATCCAGCGGCCCCTTCTCGGCCTTGACCTCGCCCGCCGGAGTTTCACCCACCCTCGCCGGTTCGGCGACCCCTCTAAATTTCGAGACGTCCGACCCCAGATCGTCCTCGGTGGTATCGCCAAAGGTGACCGAGTCGAAAGCATCTGCCGAATATTCAAGCCTCAACAGACGTTCGGAGGTCTCTCCGGGGTATGCAGAGGCCGCAGCTCCGTCTGGCAGCCTCGGCCTGGACAGCCCATCCCAATCCAAATCGCCCACCAAGAACATCAAGCTGGTCATCGGCGATCCGAACAATCTCCAGGTCGACCGCCCTCCGGGGATAATCGACGTGGGGGCGTTCCCGCCGGAGCCTACAGCATGGACACCGGTGGTGGTGGCGGTGCACGCCTCTGACGACATGGGGATCCGGTCGGTGGAGATGCTCTGGGACACCCCCACCACTTCAGTGAGCAGGCTGGATCTCGCCGACATCACCAAGATCAACTCTCAGAAGATGGGGCTCGAGGATGGTGACGTCAAAGACGGCTACTGGAGTTACGAGATCCCGGGCCAGGCGGCGGGAACTTACATGGCAGTCTTCGTCAAGGTGAGCGACGGGGAGAGGTGGGCAGAAGATGGCCCATACATCCTGTTCTGGTCGGAAGAGGCCTTTGAAGATGAAGCAAAACCACCCGCCTCCAAGGAAACGACCACGGAACATGATGGAAGGGAAAAGACCGTCGAGGATAAGAAGAAGGGGATGCTCTTCGTCGAGTCCACCACCGTCATCGGAAGGGGCGACATATCCATCAAGAACGAGGTTCGAGAGTCCAGCGCTCGGTACAAGGAGGAGCTGGACGGCTACGGATCGATAGAGATGCAGTCAGAGAAGACCATAAACAAAGGAAACCCCGTCGTCAACATATCCGACAGCAGGCTCCTGGTCTTCGACCAGGGCTACCTCAAGGGTTTCAAGGTCATGCAGTCCCCGGCCTTCCACGGCGGCATGGGCGCCAGCGTCACTGAACAGTTCAGCGCCACCACCCTGGAGAAGAGCGAGACGGGAACGATATCGTCGGACAACAGGTCTGATCACACCCTCCTCTTCAACACCCAGCAGGCCTTTGAGGGGATATGGGGTACCAAGACAGAATACTCGAACTTCAACAAGAAGATAAAGGCAAAACAGGAGCTGAGCGGGACCTTCGAGACCCAGAAAAAGATTACCTTCGAGGATTAAAGACCTTCGAGGGCTGGAAAATCTTAGGAGAGGTTCGTTAGTTCGAGAGGCTCAGGACCTTCCGGCCCTGATGGCCCCCTTCCAGATCTCGTCCGCCCTGTCCACCACCGCCACGATCTGATCGTGGATCTCGAGACGGTGCTTGATTTCTCCGGCCTTGAGGCCGCTGTCCACCGCAAGCCTCATCATCTCTCGGCTCTCGGCCCGCATATCCTCCGACTCCTGCCACATCTTCTCTGCGGCCAGAGGGTCCGTAGACCGAAGGTCGATCGACCGAATTCTCAGATCGTCGGATTCCCTCAGAAGCTCTGTCGCCTCCTTTTTGAGCCGTTCTGATTCTTTCTGGAGCTTCTTCATATCCTCCTCCATCTCCTCGAAGCTCTTCTCCACAAACTCCTCGTCCATGCCGAACATAATCTGAACCTCCTAAATCATATCCAAAAATATCTCATGGAACCTGAGGTCTTCGGTCAGCTCGGGGTGGAAGGCAAGGCCCATCAGATTTCCCTCTCTCACCGCCACCGCCATATCCTCGATCCGGGACAGGACATCGACGTCGTCGTCCCAGCCGACGATGGCCGGAGCCCTTATGAAAACCGCCCGGTAAGGCGAATTGAAGCCCAATACATCGAGATCCGCCTCGAAGGACTCCCTCTGGGACCCGAAGGCGTTCCTGACGACCCTGACATCCAGAAGGCCGAGAGGCTCAAACCTCGTCTCCTCCGCGATCTCCTTTGATATGACGATGAGACCTGCACAGGTGGCCATCAAAGGGACGCCAGACCTGGCAGCAGCCCTGATCTCGTCGCCGACGCCGGTCCGGGCGAGGTGCCTTGCGATGGTGGTGCTCTCCCCGCCGGGGAGGACTATGCCGTCGCATTCGGGAACGATCCCCCCCTTGCGGACCTCCACCACCGATCCCTCGCCTCCGAGGGCGCTTTCCATCGCTAGCACGTGCTCGGAGACGTCGCCCTGGAAGGCGACCACGCCTATCCTCGATCTACCAACCCCTGGTCTGGAGGATCTCACCCTCTTGGAGGGTCCCGGCATCGATACCCTTCATGGGGTCGCCAAGGCCCGTGGAGATCTCGACGAGCTTCTCTGGGTTGTCGTAGTTGTTCACCGCTTCCACGATCGCTGTGGCCATAAGCTCTGGTTTCTGGGACTTGAATATCCCGGAGCCGACGAAGACGCCGTCCGCCCCCATCTGCATCATCAAAGATGCGTCGGCGGGGGTGGCGATCCCTCCAGCGGCGAAGTTCACCACCGGCAGCCTCTGCATGTCCCTGCACTCGATGACGAGCTCGTAATCGGCCTCGATCTCCCTTGCGACCTTCATCAGCTCTTCGTCAGCCATCCCCTTGAGGCTCCTGATGGTGCCTCCGATCATCCTCATATGGCGGACCGCCTCCCGGACGTCGCCGGTCCCTGCCTCACCTTTGGTCCTGATCATGGCCGCGCCCTCCTTCGTCCTTCGTAGGGCCTCGCCCAGGTTCCTGGCTCCGCAGACGAAAGGCACTGTGAACTTGGCCTTATCAACGTGGAACTCGTCGGCGGGCGTTAAAACCTCCGACTCGTCGATCATGTCGACCCCGATCGCCTCCAGGATCTGAGCCTCAGCGAAGTGGCCGATCCTCACCTTGGCCATGACCGGTATGGTCACCGAATCGATGATCTCCATTATTATCTTGGGGTCTGCCATCCTGGCGACCCCGCCCATCTTCCTTATGTCGGCCGGCACCGCCTGGAGGGCCATGACCGCCACGGCCCCAGCCTCCTCCGCGATCACGGCCTGCTCAGAGGTGGTGACGTCCATGATGACGCCCCCCTTCTGCATCTTAGCAAAGCCGCGTTTGAGCAGCTCCGTGCCGAAACGAAGTTCTTCTAATTGCATGATAGTCAGATGCCCCGATCTTTTTTAAGCCCTGTACAAGTGAGGGCCGAATAAATAAACTTTGCTCCCCGAGCTGCTTGTAGCCGTTGCCAAACCGGCGTCAGGAGGAGCTGTTGATGGGCCATAACCCCCTGGCGAGAGTTATGACGTCCATCGAAGACGACTGGGCTATTCTCTGTAGATCTCGTACATGTAGATGTCCTTGTCCCCCTTCCGGTCGTCCACCCAGACGATCTTGCCGTCTCCGGTCACTGGATCGGTCTGGTCTCCGGGCCCTGTATAGACCTCCATGTCATCGCCGGTCGAGAGATCTCTCGCGCGAATGTCCCAGTCGCCGTTCCCATCGTCCTGCCAGACCAGGACCCCGTCCCTGAGGTGAGGCCTCGCCTGGTCTGAGGGGTCGGAGGTGAGCTGGGTGACCTTGCCGGTGGCCAGATCGCTGGAGTAGAGGTCCCAGTTCCCGTTCCTGTTGTCCTGCCAGACCACCAGGCTACCGTCGGTGGTGGGGGAGGTCTGGTCTCCAGGCCCGGAATAGACGGGCTTTCGGGTCTGGCCTGACCAGATGTAGACGTCCCAGTCGCCGTTCTGGTTGTCCTGGTAGACGACCATGGTCCCGCCAGCGTCGGGGTTCATCTGGTCGCCCCTCGGCGGGATCGCCTCCCTCGCTTCCGTGGTATAGAGGGGCTTCTTCTGGACGTCCCAACCGAAGGCGGCTATGGGAAGGTCACCCCATGACAGGATCTCCTCGCTGATGGAGGGCTTCGAGGGGACGGATATCCCCCTCTGAAGCTGGGTCCTGTTGACGGTGGGTATGTCCAGGGCCCTGATGGCCCAGGCGTCGAACTGCTGCTCGTAGTACATCCAGACCACCACATCGTTTCTGATGTCCGGGTACATGTCCAGATCCAGGCCTGCAGCAAGAGGCCACTCTACGTTCTCGATCAGGTTGTAGAGGTATATGTCGGGGTTCTCGGTTCTGTTGTCCATCCAGACCACCCAATCGCCGCTGACGGCAGGACTGGTCTGGTCCCCGGAGGCCTGGCAGATGACGCTGATCTGGTCGGACCCCAGGTTCTGGAACCCGAACTTTCCGCTGGGGGATATCAGCCAGGCGAGCCTCGAATCGAAGTCGAGGTCGATCTCTCCAGAGCCGCGGGCCACCTCTTTGTCCTTCCAGGTGTTGGGATCGAAGCTCCGGATCGACCAGCCGGTTTCGTTAGGCTCCTGGTATACGACGCGCTTTCCGTATACCTTCGGCTGGAGCTGATCTCCGGGCCTGGTGTAGGCGCGACCCCACTTTCTCTCCCAGAAGTAGTAGTTCACGTCGCCGGTCGTCGAGTCCTCCCAGACGATCATGTTGCCGCTGACGTGAGGATGGACCTGGTCGCCCTCCCCGGTGAGCTTCGTCTCCTCGCCGGTGGCAAGGTCGTAGGCGTAGATGTCCCAATTGCGGTTCCTATCATCCTGCCAGACCAGGAGGTCGCCGCTGACGATCGGATACATCTGATCTCCCGCCTTGTGAGCGGGCGGCTTGATCGACTTTCCGTCCAGATCCTTGACTCCCACATCCCAGTCGCCGGAGGAGTCGTCCATCCAGGCGACCCACCTTCCATAAACCGAGGGGTTCGTCTGGTCGCCTCGCCCTTCGGCGACGGTGGTCTCGACGCCGGTGGATAGGTCCATAGCCCTTATGTCCCAGTCTCCCTTCCGGCCGTCAGCCCAGACCAGAAGGTCGCCCCCGACGTCGGGCACCCTCTGGTCGCCCGGAGCTCTGAGCAGAGGTCGCTCGAACCGGTTATAGAAGTCGAAACCGAAGATGTCCCAGTCGCCCCCCCGGTTGTCGGACCAGACGATGAGGCTGGCGTTGGTGGCCAGGTCCGCCTTCTCCAATAAGAAGATCGGATCGTCTTCCACCGTTCTCGTTACGATCTGGGGCGCGCCATCGCCGTAGTCCATCCAGACGATCCGATCGCCACTCAAGAAGGAAGAGCTTCCGGCGACGTTCACGTAGAAGGGGAAGCCCACCCCGTCGTTCGGTTTCTGAGATAGTGGTCCAGTAGCGGCGGGGATCTCCCTCTCCAGCTCCAGGTCGTAGAGGTAGATGTCCTGATCGCCGTTCCGATCGTCCAGCCAGGCGACGCGGCTGCCCGAAATTATGGGGAGGCCCTGGTAGCCGGAGTTGGTGGTGATCACCGTCTCCTCGCCGGTCTTGAGGTCTTTAGCCCTTATGTCCCAGTTCTCGTTCCGATCATCCATCCAGACGATCACATCTCCGCTGATCCAGGGAGCCTCCTGCTTTCCTGGGTCTGTCGTCACCTGGGACTCGGTCCCCGTGGTCAGGTTGTAGACGAATATGTCCCAGTTCCCCTTCCGGTTGTCCATCCAGGCCACCAGATCGCCCTCGACCATGGGCGTCGCCTTCTTCGAAGAAATCCTGGTGATCTGCTGCTCGGACCCGGCGGCGACGTCGCGGAGATATATCTGGTCATCGCCGGTTCGGCCGTCGATCCAGACGACCTTTCCGTCACCCACCATCCCATACATCTGGTCAGAAGGATCGTCCGTCACCGTCGTCTCCTTTCTCGTAGAGAGATCGTAGAGGAATAGGTCCAGATTTCCGTTTCTGTTGTCGGTGTAAAGGATCTGGTCGCCGCTGATGCTGGGTCGGCTCTTCTCTTCTGTCGAGTCGGTGATCGCAACCTCCCGGTCAGCCGACAGGTCGTACATGTAGACGTTGAACTTGCCGGTCCGATCGTCGGTCCAGACCACCCTATCTCCGTCGATCCAGGGGTTGGTGTGGTTGTAAGGGCCCGAGGTGATCTTTTCGTCGGCCATAAGGCCGAAATCGTAGATGTAGACGTCAGAGTCGCCGGCCCTATAATCGGCCCAGACGACGATACCATCGCCGAGGGCGGGCTCCATCTTGAGGGAACCGGGGCTAATGGCCGTCTCCTCGCCGGTGGAGAGATCGTAGACGTAAACCTCTGCCACCCCGCTCCTGTGGTCCTGCCAGGCGACGAGGTCGCCCTTGACCGAGGGGGCGGTCTGAAGTCCGGGCCTCTCGATCACCGTCTCCTTCTTCGTCGATAGGTCGTATACGACTATATCGTAGTCTCCGGTCCTGTTGTCGGACCAGACCACCAGATTCCCGTCGATGGCCGGGAAGGCCTGGTCGCCCTGAGCCGTGGTGAGGGGGCTCTCACGCCCCGTTGCCAGGTCGTAGAGGTAGACGTCGGAGTTTCCATTCCTGTCGTCCACCCAGACGATCCGGTCGCCGCTGATCTGGGGCTGAATCTGGTCTTTGGGGTTCGTCGTTATCCTCCGCTCCTGGCCGGAGGCCAGATCGTGGAGGTAGATGTTCCAGTCCCCATCCCGGTCGTCCATCCAGACCACCCTGTCGCCGTCGATATCCGGGAGAAACGAGCTCCCTTCGGCGATGGTGATCGGCATCTCCTCTCTGGTTGCGAAGTCGTAAAGGTATATGTCCGACTCCCCGGTCCGCATATCCTGCCAGACGATCCTGTTGCCGCTGACGGCGGGATGGTCCTGGAAGCCGGGATAGAAGGATACGCCTCTCTCGGTCCCGGTCTCCAGGTCGTACATGAATATATCGAAGTTGCCGCTTCGATTGTCCGCCCAGGCCACTATGTGGCCGTCGATGGCGGGCTGCTCCTGCAAACCGCCCCAAGTGCTGATGGGACGCTCTTTTCCCCCACTCAATCCACAGGCAACGCCCGCCAAAAGGAGCGCCGCCATCAATAAAACGATGATTCGCCTCGACATCTTAGCACTCATCCTGTCGAAGTTAGCTGATGATCTCAACTCGCGCAAGTAAGGTGGCGAATATATAAGGTCTTACCCCGCAAGCCCCGAGAATATGCCTTCCGAGGATTATCTGAGAGAAGCAAATGGACAAAGAGGAAAAAATGAAGGCTGGGTTAGGCGAGGGGAACCCGGCGATTACTTACCCCGAACGACGATGGTGAGGATGTCCTCATCGGCAAGTGCGTGATCGAGGCCCACAGACTGGCCCGGGAACTTGGCGCTCTTACCCCAGACTTTGGCGTACCGAAAGTGCCTCACGAAGTCCCGGTGAAGGTGTTCGCAGACCGTTCGGACGGTAGAGTCCTCCAGGATCACCAGAGGGTCTTTCATGTCCGCCTTGCCCCGCTGGGGCTTGAGGTATATCCTGATGAAACCGAGGGTCTCGTATATCAGCTCTTTCAGCTCCTCAACGCCGACGTCCTTCTCGACGGAAAGGGGTATGAAGTCTCGGCCGATCGTCCTCTTTATCTCCTCTCGGACGTCGTCGTATTCGAGATCGATCTTGTTAATTACGGCCACCTGAGGAACGTAGATCCTGTTTCCGGCGAGAAAGTCGACCAGGGTCTCGGTGTCGATGTCCTCCCTGATGGTTATGATACCGTTGACGATCCCGTAGGCCCGGAGGATCTCGGAGATCTCGATCTCGGTCATTTTGGTGAGGGGGACGGTATTTCGAACGGTTATGCCGCCTTTGTCCGAGGGGCTCAAATGGATGTCTGGGGGGACCTTGTCGAGCCTGATCCCAGCATCGTAAAGCTCCCGCTCGAGGACGTCGAGGCGATAGTTGTAGACGTCCCCCATCAGAAGGATGATGTCTGCGGCCCTAGCTGCGGTGATCACCTCCCTGCCCCTGCCCTTCCCTCTGGAGGCGCCCTTTATTATGCCGGGCATGTCCAGGATCTGGATCTTAGCGCCTTTGTAGTCCATGACCCCCGGGATCACCTCCAGGGTCGTGAACTGATAGGAAGCCACCTCGGCGTAGCTTCCCGTGAGCCGGTTCAATAGGCTCGACTTTCCAACGGAGGGGTAGCCCACCAGGGCGACGGTGGCGTCTCCGGACTTCTTGACGTAGTAGCCCTTGCCGCCGCCGGCGCCCTTGATCCTCTGAAGCTCTTGCTGCGCCTTCAACTTCGCTATCTTGGCCTTGAGCTTGCCTATGTGGTGCTCTGTGGCCTTGTTCTTCTGGGTGTTGAAGATCTCTTCTTCTATCGCCTGGATCTGTTCATCGATCGTCGCCATCTATAACCTGCCTTCAAACGGCCCCGGCCCACTTTTTCTGCCTTTTGCCGCCGGGGAAACGCATTTCTCAGCCCCCCTGGTCGCTGCTTACATATTAATGGTTTGGGTTCGTTCGTCGAGGGGCCGAGGAGAGATACAGGGCTCCAAAGCGACTACCAAAAGTATAAATATCGCCCCTCCATGACTATCCCCGATCCGGGGTATAGTATGAAGTGTCAAGGAAATTCGAAAAGGAAGTTAACCGGCGGAAGGCTGATCTCAAACCGTGGAAAGCGCAAGTACGAGCTGGGCAGAGAGGCCGGTGAGCCGAACGTCGATGTCACCCGAAAGAAGATGATAAAGACCCGAGGTGGCAACTCCAAGATCAGGCTCCTGCGGTGCGACATCGCCTGCGTCGCCGATCCCAAGACCGGGAAGTCCAAGACTGCGAAGATCGTGAGCGTGAATGACAACAGCGCCAACCTGAACTACATCAGGAGAAACATAATCACCAAGGGCGCCATCATCAAGACCGAGCTGGGAGATGCTCGGGTCACCAGCAGGCCGGGGCAGGATGGGATCGTAAACGCGATCCTCGTCGCCGAGTGATCGAAAACCATCCATCCAACCTCTTTTGATGTATTTGATATTCAGGTGTGCCGGGTGCGGACGCCACCTATACGCCGAGGAGGGCGCCGCCACCAGGACCTGCCCCTGCGGAAAGCGGATCGTCCTAGATAAGGTCAAAGTCATCTCCAAGGCGGAAGATGAACGAGAGGCTGGGGATCTCGTGAGGGCCCTCCAGATGGGTGGGCGGGAGATGACCGGCTTTTCGCCAGCAGGCTGATCTCATCTCGTCGTCATTTCAATAAGTTTATTAACCTCCGGGGCGACGGCGCACTTGGGGTGATATATTGTCGAAAGGGCAAATTATCGTAAACGCCATGATAGCGATCGCCGTCGCCGTGACGGTATTTGGATCTTTGGCCGCAGCAACCGTCTGGAGTCCGGGCGTATACGGCCTTGAACGCGGATCTTTCTCCTTGCCTTCCCAGCAAGTCGGCTCAAACCAGGAGGTCGTGCAGCTGGGCGGAACTTCCAGCCAGGCAAGCCAGCAGGAACAGACAACAGAGGCGGTACAGCTTGGAGGCAACGGCAGCCCATCGGGCTCACAGCAACAGACTGCGGCTACGGTGCAGCTTGGAAGCAGCAGCCAATTGAGCACCCAAGCGCCGGTCTCGGGCGCCGTGCAGCTTAGCGGCTACCACGAGAACATGGGAAGTTATACCAACATATTCTACCCGTCCATCATGCTCGGCGGCACCTTCGGGAGCAGCGGCGGTAGCGGCGGCTGCGGGTGTTCCTGATCCCTAACAATAGAGGCTGATCCCTTGCAATAAAGCTGGGGAGGCCACAACCAATTTTTTCTGTCGAGATCACATCCACTGGTAGTGGGCGAGGACCTCGGGCCTAAAGTCGTAGAGGAGGCTGTTTTCGACGTAGCCGAAGAAGAGGCAGCCTTCGCAATTCCGGACGATCTCCTCCCGCCTCTCTATCGACGACTCCCAGACCCGGGCCAGGCCTTGGGAGACGGTGCCCAGGGGCTCCTTGTGGACTCTGCAGGTCTGGATCGTACCGTCGGAGGCAACGGAAAGGACGATCTGTGGGGCATGGCATCTGAAGTTGAGATTTCTGTCCCTGACCATCCGCAGGTAGGTCAACGAGTTTATGATGGGACGGCCCTTCTTTTTCATCTCGATGAGCCGGTCGACCGACCGCCTGTATTCGGGGAGATCAGCGTCCCTGATCCCCATCTCCTCCCAGACGCCCCCTTCGATCCCGGAGGTCTGGTGGAGAGGCTCAAAAGAGATTAGGGCCCCCAGCTCCTCGGCGAGGCCGACCAGATCCTCCAGCTCGGAGAGGTTCTTTCTGCTGACCACGCAGTTCATCAGGACCGCATGGCCCGACTCCCGGGCGGCCCTGATCCCCTCCAGGACCGGCTCGAGGGGTGCGCCCCGGATCTCTCGATAGGAGTCGATCCCGTCAACGGAGACGGATAGGTAGTCGAGGTCTTCGAGATCTTCGATCCGGCTGGAGAGGAGCTGGCCGTTGGTGATGAGAGAGGTGGTGATCCCCAGGGACTTGGCGTGGCCGAGGATCTCGGGAAGGTCGCGCCTCAAGAGGGGCTCGGCGGTCCAGGCGTTGTAGACGCCGATCCCGAAGGATTTGGCGTCCTCCAGCATGGCCAAGATCGCCTCGGTGGTCATCTCCGGGCCTGGGGTCCGCCAGTACTCGCAGAAGAGGCACCGTAGGTTGCAGCGGGCGTTGATCCCGTGGGAGAGGACGAAGGGCCTCTTTCGGACCCTCATCTGAATCAGGGCCTTGAGGGCGATTTTGGGGTGGAAGGTGGGCATCTGCCAATGACCTCATTCAGCGGATCACTTCAAGAGCCTCGGGGGGACGATCTGGCCCGAGAGGAAGACGCTCCTGTCCTCGCCCCGGCGGATCAGCTCTGCCCTGCCCCCGTTCACCAGGACCTCTGGGCACCTCGGCTGGCCGTTGTAGACTGAGGCCATGGAGAAGCCGTAAGCTCCGGCGTCGAGCATCGCCACGACGTCGCCCCTCTCCACCCTGGGAAGGGTCCTATCCTTGGCCAAAACGTCACCGCTCTCGCAGATGGGACCGACTACGGTGTACTTCTCCTCAGGATTTCGGTCCGCCTTGTTGGCCACGACGGCGTGGTGGTAGGCGTCGTAGAGCATCGGCCTTGCCAGGAGGTTGAAGCCGGCGTCGACTCCGACGAAGTTGACGTGGGCTTTCTTGACCACGTTAACCCTGGTGAGGAAGATGGTGGTGTCGGCGACGATGCTTCGGCCAGGCTCCAGGATCATCTTCGGCGATATCCCCTGCTCTCGACACCTCTCTTTGAAGATGGGCAAGATCCCTGCAGCGAGGTCGGCAGGAGTCGGAGCCCGGGTCTCGGGGGCGTAGGCGATCCCCAGGCCTCCGCCGAAATCCATCATCTCCATCTCCCCGCCGATCTCGACGATCTGGCCCGCGAGGTCCATCATCCTGGCCGCCGCCTCGGCGAAGGGGGAGATGTCCAGGATCTGAGACCCGATGTGGCAGTGAAGGCCGACGGGCCTCACCCCGTCAAGTCTCATGGCGGTTTTGTAGACGTCAATGATCTCCTGCCAGGGTATCCCGAACTTGGAGGTCTTGAGCCCAGTGGCGATCTTGGGGTGGGTCTTTGCGGAGACGTCGGGATTGACCCGGAAGGCCACCTCCGCCTCCTCGCCCATCTCGGATGCGACCTCGGCTAAGGCCAGAAGCTCGTCACGAGAGTCGGCGGAGATTCGGACGCCGGCTTCGACGGCCATCTCCAGCTCCTCGGTCCTCTTGGAGTTGCCGTTGAAGAGAATCTTCTCCATCGGCATCCCCGCCATTCTCACCAAAGAGAGCTCTCCCGCAGAGAAGACGTCCGCCCCCATCCCCTCCTCCGCCAGGATCCGGAGGAGGGCCAGGTTCCCGTTGGCCTTCACTGCGAAGTAGATCCAGGCCTCGGGGAAGGCCTTTCGGTAAGCCCTCACGTTCTCCCTCAGCCGCCTCTCGCTCGTAACGTAAAGGGGGGTCCCGAACTCCTCGGTCAGGTCCACCACGTCGACCCCGTCGATTGTGAGGTGGCCATCTTCCGCCCTCAGATGATCCTTCGTCCCGAACATAGATCTGGATGTAGGGTCCGGGCCCGTAAAATCTTTTTCGTTCCGGGGCTGGAGGGCGGTATCATCCGGTTAAGCTTACGTCTCCCTCAACTCGATCCGTAAAGATTTGCGGCACCCGATGCCTATTCTGATTTGTTGGGAATCTCGTTTGGTCTATCTTAGATTCAAAAACGCCATTTTGTAGCGCCTCTACGAACTCCAAGCGAAATATCAACCGAATCGATGAGCTCCTACGGCCTTTTGGCGCAGGAAGCAAAGGCCACTTATATCTCATCGGATTTTATGATTTTTTATCTGGGACGAAATCCGGCGGCGATGAAGATATGGGCGACTTAAAGACTTACCTGGCGCAGGTTAAGCGGGAGTTTGGGACTGGAGAGGCGACCGAGCATACCCACCGGGCGGCGCTGAAGGGCCTGGTGGAATCCTTCGCCCCCGATGTCGTCGCCATCAACGAGCCGAAGCACGTCGACTGCGGAGCCCCCGACTACGTCGTCAAGCGGGAGGGTCTCTCGGTCGGGTACATCGAAGCGAAGGACGTCGGAAAGTCTCTGGACGAGGCCGAGAGGTCCGAGCAGCTGGAACGTTATTTGTCCCTGGATAACCTCATCCTCACCGACTACCTGGAGTTTCGCTGGTACCATCGGGGCGAGCTTCGGGAGAGCGCCCGCCTCGCGCGGCTCACGAGGGACGGCAAGATCGTCTCGGAGAAGAAGGGCGAGGCCGAGGTGGTGCAGCTCTTTTCAAGCTTTCTCGACCAGACCCCGATCCCTGTCACCTCCTCAAAGGAGTTGTCTGTGAAGCTAGCGAGGATCGCTCTCCTGATCCGGGACGCGGTTGTTAAGGCATTCGAGCGGGAGGTGGCCTCCGTCCACATCAGCAGCCTCCGGAGGAATTTCTCCGAGGTTCTGATCCCGGACCTAGACCTGCCGGAGAAGACTGCCGAGTTTGCGGATATGTACTCCCAGACGCTTGTTTACGGCCTCTTTGCAGCACGGTGCAACCACCAGGGGCCCGAACCCTTCCGGCGCCTCGGGGCAGCGAGGGAGATCCCTAAGACAAACCCCTTCCTCCGCCAGCTCTTCGAAATTATCACCGGAAATGCCTTGGATGACGAGCCTCACGTCAATTACGTCGATGACGTCGTTTCGATCCTCGATCACACCGACCTCAACTCAATCCTTGCGGACTTCGGGAAGAAGACTAAGCAGGAGGACCCCGTAGTCCACTTCTATGAGACCTTCCTTGCGGCTTATGATCCCCAACTTCGGAATAGTCGTGGTGTCTACTACACACCGGAACCGGTTGTCTCATACATAATTCGATCTGTGGACTCGATACTCGAAACAAAGTTCGGCCTTGAAAACGGCTTGATGCACACGCTTTCAAAAACAGAATATTACGAAGAAAGGGTAGCTAAAGATCAATTTATTCGAGGGAAGACTGCCCTAGAAAAGCTGCCTGAAAGGGAACTGAAAACCTCCCCTAAAGTTCTGATCTTGGACCCAGCCTGTGGTACTGGAACATTCCTCTACTCAGTTATAGATCACATTAGATCTAAATACATGGATAGAGGGGACGCGGGGTTGTGGTCAGCTTTCGTTCGTGATCAGCTCCTCCCTAGGATATTCGGCTTTGAGCTATTGATGGCATCCTATTCCGTAGCTCATTTCAAGCTGGGAATGCAGTTAGCAGGTCAGGATTTACCGGAGGATATTCGGAAGGACTGGTCATACGACTTTTCCGGCAAAGAACGGCTCGGTGTCTTTCTCACAAACACGTTAGATCAGGGCGAAGGCGCATGGAATATTCAATTTGGTGGCTACGATATGATCCGCGAGGAGGCGGAAGATGCCTTCATCGTAAAGCACAACAAGCCGATAATGGTTGTGCTGGGGAATCCTCCTTATTCAGGGCATTCAGCTAACCGTAGCTGGGAGATGGTCGACGGGAAGAAAAATCCAACATTCATTGGGGATATTCTGCAAGACTATTACCGCGTGGACGGTAGACCTTTGGGGGAGCGGCAACCAAAGTGGCTACAAGACGATTACGTCAAGTTCATTCGATGGGGCCAGTGGCGGATCGAGCAGACTTGGATCGATCAGACCAAAGCCGAACAGAGGACAGGGATCAAGCAGACCAAAGGAGGCATTTTGGCTTTTATAACCAACCATGGATACCTTGATAACCCTACCTTCAGAGGAATGCGTCAGCAGCTTATGGAGGCCTTTTCCGAGATTTACGTCTTAGACCTTCATGGTAATGCAAAAAAGAAAGAAGCCTGTCCGGATGGCTCCAAAGATGAGAATGTTTTTGATATACAACAGGGTGTAGCAATCGGCATCTTTGTCAAAACGCCCGAAAAAACGAGTCCGACTAAAGTTTATCATGCTGAATTATGGGGTTTAAGAGATAATAACGGCAATAAGTACGGAAAATATCCCTGGTTACTTTCTCATGATATTGAAAATACAGAGTGGACCGAACTTATGCCACAATCTCCTTTTTATTTATTCATACCACAAAATACAGAACTACTCGGGGAATATGAACTTGGATGGAACATTAAAGACATTTTTTCAGATAGTAATATTGGTTTTGTAACTGCACGGGATAGATTTGCGATTGATATCGATCCTGATAAGCTAACTCAACGAATTTCTGATTTTCGGAACTTATATATTCCAGATCAGGAGTTTGCTGATGCATATGGACTGAAAAATACATCGAGTTGGAATCTTTCCAAATCACGACAACTTATCGCATCGAATGACGAATGGAAGGAGGATTTAATGGTTTGTTTATATCGTCCTTTCGATCGGCGTCATATTTATTATTCTAATTCTCTGTTAGAACGGCCTGTGCAGCAAATTATGCGCCACATGCTTGCAGGGGAAAATTTTGGACTTTGCACTAATCGCCAAGTCAATGGTGAATTCCGTCATATCCTATGCAGTAAAAACATAATAAACGATTGTACTGTCTCACTTGCCACTCGTGAGAGAACATATCTTTTCCCACTCTACCTCTACCCCTCCCCCGAAGAGAACTCCTCCCGCCAGAAGCCCCTATCGGGCGCCGACTGGCCGCCGGGAAAGGATGGTCGCGTCCCGAACCTCAGCCCCGAGTTCGTCGCCGACTTCGCCGAAAAGCTCGGCCTCGAATTCGTCCCCGACGGGAGGGGAGACCTGGAGGCGACCTTCGGCCCTGAGGACGTCTTCGACTACATTTACGCCGTCTTCCACTCGCCAAGCTATCGGGAGAGGTACGCCGAGTTTCTGAAGATCGACTTTCCAAGAGTGCCCCTCACCTCGGATAGTGAGAAGTTCCGCCGGCTCCTGAAGCTCGGCGGCGAGCTGGTGGGCCTCCACCTCCTCGAATCGCCGCTTCTCGGCCAGCCCATCACCCGCTATCCGGTTCGTGGGGACGACCGGGTGGAGAAGGGCTACCCCAAATATTTCGCGCCGGGGGAGGTCGGGCCTGGATCGAAAGACGGCGCTGTCCTCGAGACGGGGAGGGTCTACATCAACAAGCTCCAGTACTTTGAGGGCGTCCCTCCCGAGGTCTGGGAGTTTCAGGTCGGAGGCTACAAGGTCTGCGATAAGTGGCTGAAAGATCGGAGGGAAAGGCAGCTATCTTCCTTCGACGACCTGACCCATTATCCGAAGATAATCGTCGCCCTCAAAGAGACGATCCGGCTGATGGAGGAGGTAGATTCGGCCATCGGCGAGTGGCCCCTGGAGTGAAAAATGATCTTTTGAGTTCAGGACCTGCGTAAGTTCCATCCCATCCTATTTTCGGCCCTCTTCCACGTTCCTGGGCATCTGGCAGACCTCCACCCCCGCCTGCTCCAAAAATCGAAGCGCATCGTCGTCAGGATATGGATTTCCGTAGACGACCCTCTTGATCTGAGAGTTGATGATGATCTTGGCACAGAGGATGCAGGGCTGGTGGGTGCAGTAGAGGGTGGCGTCACTGGTGCTGACACCGTGGATCGCGGCCTGGATGATGGCGTTCTGCTCGGCGTGGACTGCGCGGCACAGCTCGTGGCGGTATCCGCTCTCGACGTTCTCACGGCGGCACCCCACCTCCAGACAATGGGGCAGGCCCGTGGGAGCGCCGTTGTACCCGGTGGAGAGGATCCTCTTGTCTCTCACCAGAACCGCGCCCACCTGGTGGCGAAGACAGGTGGACCTCGTCCCCACCACCCTAGCGATCTCCATGAAGTACTCGTCGAGGGAAGGCCGATCCATGAATAAAGATTGGCCAACGGCTATATCTCTTTTCTCTTTCGCGACGCCCGAGGGCGGAAAGTTAATATCACCTTCTGCATCGATGAGAGCCCATGACGATTCACTGGGCCGACGTGGCGGCGGAGAAGCTGGCCGATCGGGGCCCTCAAACGGTGGCGACCGGGATCACCCCCTCCGGCCAGATCCACCTGGGGAACATGCGGGAGGTCATGACCGCCGACGCAGTCTACCGGGCGCTCCTCGATCGGGGGGTCGAGGCCCGCCTGATCTACATTGGAGATACCTACGACCCCCTCAGGAGGCTCTACCCCTTCCTGCCCAAGAGCTTCGAGGAGCACGTGGGCAAACCCCTCTCGGAGATCCCCTGCCCCGAGGGGTGCTGCGAGAGCTACGCAGACCACTTCCTCCTCCCCTTCTTCGACTCCCTGGAGAGGCTGGGGATCAGGCCCGAGGTCCATCGGGCCGATCAGATGTACAAAGAGGGGCTCTACGTCGACGCCATCAAGACCGCCTTGGAGAAGAAGGGTGAGATCGCCCGGATTCTCAAAGAGGTCTCCGGCAGAGACCTGCCCGCCGACTGGTGCCCTCTGGACGTGATCTGCCAGAGTTGCGGCCGGCTGAACACCACCAAAGTGGTGGGCTTCGACCTGGAACGAGAGACCGCCGACTACGTCTGCAAGTGCGGCCACCAGGGCACCGCCAGCTTCAGGGGCGGGGGAAAGCTCGCCTGGAGGGTCGACTGGCCCGCCCGATGGTCTATCCTCAAGGTCACCATGGAGCCCTTCGGCAAAGACCACGCCACCGCCGGAGGATCTTACGATACGGGCAAGAGGATCTCCGAGGAGATCTACGGTTATCCTGCTCCTTACCCCGTCGTATACGAGTGGATCCACCTGAAGGGGAAGGGGGCGATGCACTCCTCCACGGGTATCGTGGTGACCATCAGGGACATGCTGGACGTCGTCCCGCCCGAAGTCCTCCGCTACCTCATCATCAGAACTAAGCCCGAAAAGCACATCGAGTTTGATCCCGGCCTTCCTCTACTCAACCTCATCGAGGAGTACGACCGCCGAGCCGGCGAGGAGAGGGCTATTGAGCTCTCCAAAGTGGGGGCAGAGGGGCCGGCCCAGGTACCCTATCGGCACATGGTGACCGCGGTCCAGATCGCGGGGGACGATCCCGAAACCCTGATGGCGGTCCTGGACCGGAG
>Ga0272442_10001968_pt1 | contig 30321 bp, 25 predicted proteins | sample SSMForm2O_FD_200262 | JGI IMG/M metagenome (GOLD analysis project Ga0272442, IMG submission 200262) | Marine sediment archaeal communities from Little Sippewissett salt marsh, Falmouth, MA, United States - SSM-Form-2O | ecosystem: Environmental > Aquatic > Marine > Wetlands > Sediment ...
GAAAGTAAGGACAGCGCATTGTGAGGGGATGAACGGATGGTTTTTTGGTACCATTCACTACAGATACAATACAAAGGGTCAGAAGGTATCCGGTGATATTATTCAAAAAACGGAGCAGACAGGGATTATTCATTACACCTATAATAACGAGGGAAATCTGGAAAAGGAGATGTGGGATTTCTCCGGAAAGTGGGGACAAACCTTCATCTATGAATATGATCGTTATCCGGACAGTCCGCCTGTATTGTATACCTCCTCTAATGTCTTCCTTGCCGGATCCGAATACCGTGTCATTCAGGAAGTGTATACTTATTCAGGTGAGACAGGCGGCCCGTCATTTTACGAATACAACAGCGACGGAAAACTGATCACAAAAACATTTGTGCGCTCAGACAGTCTGAAAACAGTAACCCGATATTTATATGACGGTCAGGGCCGTCTGATCAAGTCATACCGGCAAATGTCCAATGGCCTGGTTGTTATCTTTGATTATGAATATGACGCAGCCGGGAATATGATAAAAAGGACGTTTAAACGCTCTGACTCGGCTGCAGGAAGTGAATGGTATGAATATAATCCGGATCGGATATTATCGAAAGCCTGTTATGATCAGGTTGATTTCTGGCTGACCGGGGATATCTGTTTTTCACATAATGATGCAGGGATGCTGACGTCCGGAGCGTTCAAGGGCACTGAAGGTTTCGATGCCAGAATATTTTTTACGTATGATAATAGAAACCGCCTGATAAAAATCCACTGGGATTTTTCATTCGGAAAGACACAGACTTATTTTTTTCAATATGAATGACAGGTGTTTGCTTGATCATTCCGGATTTCATGACACGGGACGATTAAAAGTCTGGCCATTGGTTCGCAGAGAAGCTGCCATATATACGTGAAAATCCAGAGGGGAAAGGATTTATCGCAATACCTGAGCAATAGGAATTCAGCAGCGCTCATCATTGGATATTGGATAATCATAGTACAATTAAAATTACGATATTGAAAAATCTGTTTGCTTATTGGGCGTAAGCCCCATAGAATTTCGTCCTGGATTATAAAATCAATGACGATTGTTGAGTTAATATAATATCGAAATAATCAATAGAAAATTGTTATACTCACCAGACGGATTCTAAATAGGAGGTTCAAATGAAACGTGTTCTGATTAAAATCTTTATTGGTATCAGTATTATGATTATTCTTTCATTTATCTGTACAGTGCTTGTCTATATCCAGTTTTCTTCTATCTCAAAAGGGAATCCCATTCCCGAATATTCAAATGAAAATCCGGCTCTGCTGGTTATCGACATTCAGGAAGGGACAACAGGTGACATTTCAATTTCGGAGGGGCTTAACCAGCAAGCAAATCCTTTCATTCATACTGTAAACCGGATCATCAAGCAAGCCGATTCCCTTCAAATACCCATCCTCTATGTATATCATGAAAATACCTATTGGCTGCTTAACCTGATCACTCAAGGCGTCATGGCCAAAGGTGCTCCAGGAACCGCCATTGACAGCCGAATACGCGTTGTTACAGAAAATATTTTTTCCAAAAACAAAATGGATGCTTTCTCTAATTCAGATTTGGATTCATTCTTCTTAAAACATGAGGTGAACCACTTGTATATGACAGGTTTATCTGCGGCCCAATGTGTCGATCGAACATCCCGGGCTGCCCTGAAACGAGGGTATCATGTTACAGTGATCCGGGATGCTGTCATTGCTGAAACAGTCGCCAGAAAAGAAGAAATGCTTGAAAAATATAAACAAATTGGCATTGATATTGTCGCTTCTGAAAATTGGTGGGAGGGGGCAGATTAAAATTCCCGGTTCCCAAAGCCTCGGATCGTGGGAACCAGGAAAACTGGAAATAGAGCAGTACAGAAACCGGATTCTTGATAATCATTGAATGATTCAGTTACTATTATTCAACAAAACCACCTTTTAATGATATTTTCAGTGCTTCGGGTTGATCGGGAGGCATGCCTCTTCGAAAACCATCCCTCCGCATTCCATCGCCTCTCATACCACCTCTGCCGTGGAAGCCGCCTCCCATCCTGCCGCGGCCCGGCATTGTTTCAGGATCAAATTCAGGAGTTTGCAGGTCCATTTTCAGAGACTGGATTTCCTGATCACTGATGGCATAAAGATGATTTGCATCCTGACAAAGGGGGATCTTCATTTCATAAACCAATGCATCGTCATTTAAAAGTATCTTTATAGAATCATTTGATAAGTTTCCTGTTTTTTGGCGCGGATATTCTTAAAATGAACATCCACGCCGTTACAGAGAGGGGAGAAAATTATTTCATCAGCAGCAGGTGGCCGCTGAAACATTGGCCACCGGCCTGGATTTTATATATATAGGTTCCTGTAGGTGCAATGGTTCCATTTTCTAATTTGCCATCCCATCGAATCTGATGTTGCCCCGCCTGCTGAACTCCATAAGAGAGATGACGGACAACCTGCCCCTGTGTGTTAAATATTGTAATCTTTACATTGGCAGGTTCCTGCAGTTCATAATGGATGTTGGTTTCAGGATTAAATGGATTGGGTTGCGCGACACAATTCAGCTTGGGACTTTTCATTCCATTCATATGTTGAGCATCATGATGTTCCGGCCTTTCAGGAGGTTCGGGGCGTTCGATACCCCACGCATCCAGCTGATCATGAACCGCTTTGCGGATTTCAGCATGCGAAGCGTTCTGATCTTTGAGCTGGTCCAGCAGGTTTTGCAATTCAGCCTGCTGTTCTTCAGTCAATTGATCGCCCAGCCTTTTCATGATATGAAACCGGGAAGGACGTTCAATACCCCATTCGGCCAGTTTACTCATGATTGTTACATGAATGGTATCCCGGTCTTTACCCTGATCTTTCAATGCCTGAATGATTTGCTGTAATTCTGTTTTTTGCACTTCAGACAGGTTCTTCCAAAAGGGCGCATGTATCATCTTCATGCCGAATCGATCACCATGCATTCCATGATGAGCGGACAGATGCGGTGCAATGGAAAATTCCAATAGCATGGTCATAACGATTATCAATAATGTTCTGATTTGAGTCCACATATGAAACCTCCTTAGCCGATCAGTTTTTTCAAATTTCTGATCTCATTGTAAAATTTTAATGTATCACTGTTGATGAAATTTATTTTTTCATCAGCAAGGGTTTCTTCTGTTAAGTCAAAATAGAAGATTTGCTTTGATCTGTGGTTTTCCAGATTCACAAGCGGGATTCCTTTCATGCGCAAGTAGGCTGAAAACGCCAGATCATCGGTTTTGATTGGATCTGATTTGATTTTATTTGATTTTGCGGGCATGTGTTGGTCTTTCTTTTTGCTTTTGTGTATTAGACATGGGACAGATCAAGTTTATTCCCAGGATGTGTTAAAAAAGATAAAACAAGTTTTCATCCTGCTTCGCTGGATTGGAACACCCTTTTTATTGATCACCCTGACAAATTTATCTTTGCCTTTGACCGTGTTTTTCCATCCCAATGGAACCATTATGCTCAGGATGTGGCCACTTTTCAGCAGAAATTATCCAACCTGCCGGAATCAGTGGCCAAATCCATTGCTTATGATAACGCGAAGATTCTTTTTAATCTATAGAAAACTTTATTAGGAGGGCATTTCCGTTTGTGCCCTTGGGCAGAATCCTTCAGCAATCGAATGGATCACTTTAGCAATCCTAAGATTTCACCGAGATGTGAAATGAAAAGAGCACTATTTCGCAATGACTGCTCCTGGCCCGGGGCTTCCTGAAGAGATGAGTTGTACACCATGTATACCGGAAATGAATGCCATTAAAGGAGGACTGCTGAGAGAAATTAATGAAATACCATTAATTCTGAATGCTTCAACGCTTCTTTGACAATCGATCCTGTTTTTATAAAGGCCAGAGCATAGCCGCTGCCTCTGCCGACCAGTACATTTTCTTTAGGCTTCACATGATACAGATTCAGCACTTCCTCATTGATGCTAAAACAGCCTTCCCTGTCGATCTCAGACCAGGTGTATATCCTGTCTTTATCCCGAATATATCCGTTGGCGAGTTTCTGAAAATGGATCAAATCGCTATAGGCCGATAATTTATTATAAATCACACAATCCTTAATCAGATCGGTTTTTGTGACAGAAAAACCTTTTGATGTTTTGCTGCCGCTCATGATGATAATTTTATCGGACGGTTGGAACCGGTATTCTTCACGGGCCTCCCCGGGAATACAAATTCTTCCCGATTTTGATACATGGGACCAGCCGAATACATATTTACCGCCTTTGACGAGTTGAGGCATAAATTAATTTTTCCCGTTCAGTCTTTTTGTTTAAAATCCTCAAGGCAGTGCAACAGACGAGATTTATGAAACAACGCTTGAATTGACAGTTCACCCTCACTATTTAATTGACGATATAACATTACCTTGAGAAATATCTCTCTGCGAATTTTATAAATACCGGCCAGTTGGGGCCGACCGTATGGCCGCCGGCATGCTGCCGGAACGCAATCTCTCCATCGATGATGGCTGTTTCCTGAGGCGGGAGCTCAGTTATGCCGAGCCCTTTTTTCCCCATAAGTTTATACACAGGTTCGGCATGAACGGCTGCCAGAAACATCCCCCTGGCATCGATCCATGTGCCTTCGACTTCGGGTGATCCCACACTGATAAAAACCGGTCTCGGGACGCACAAGGCAATCAGTTCATGAGCATCGACCGGCAAATCCTGCGCTGTCAACGGGCCCGCATATTTGATAAAGTTCGGAGCAAACCAGTGGTATTCTTCGGAAGATGCCAGGTTTTCCACCTGTTCTCCGAAAATCCGGCGCAGTATTTTGGCGCCTCCGGCTCCGGATGAACCGATAAAGCCGATGGCAATCCGCGGTTCATAGGCCAGTGCGACGAGAGCCGCCTTGCCGTATCTTGACAGTCCTTCAATGGCCACGCGCGTTTCATCGATATCGGGATTCGTCTCAAAATAATCCATAGCCCGGCTGGCCCCCCAGGCCCAGGCACGCAGAGCGCCCCAGTCGTCGGGTTTTCGGGGCTGCCCCTGATTCACCAGACCGATGATTCCTTCCCGCAGACCGGCGCCATTATCGGCCTGGATGCTGGTGGGAATCAGGATAGCGTAGCCCCAGCCTTTTTCCAAAATCTGTTCTTTCCAGGTGGGGCCGTCTTGTTGCGGACTTTTCCAGCCCTTTGGGAGCATCCAGCCGAATTCCAGGATCACCGGCACGGGTTCCGTTTGATTCCGGGGAGTTGTGAGGGTCATTTGAATATCCACAGAAATGGCCGGGTATTCAGAATTGTCCACGTGCCCGACAAGTTGTCTGGTATTTATGAGAAAGTCACTGTTCACCGTATCTTTTTCACTGACCATTTTCCAAGAAACAGCCGGCATTTTTTCAGGAACCCGTCCATATACTTCTCTGTCGAAATTCTCGATAATTTCTGACCGGCGTTTTTCCCATTGCTCTTTTGTTTCGACCGGCATGCCGTCGTTCAGTAGCAGCGGGTCCGGAAGTGTTGTGCAGGGTTCCGCTTTGGATTCATCCGAATTGGCGGCATTCGGTGCATTGGGATCCGCGGACGGACCGGGGCGAAGTTCCGTGATGCCCAGCCGCTTCATCATCAATTGATGATCTTCCTTGCTCAGTTTGCGGATGCGGTCTCTTTCTTCCTGGGACCATTGTGTAAAAATCCGGACCGTAAGTAAAAAACAAAAGAAGAAAATTATACCTGGTCTTTTTATCATCTTAAATCCTTTCCGTTCTGAACGGTTTAATATTTATTTTATTAAAAGCATTTTGCAGATCCGGGAGCATGACTCTGTTGTCATTTCACAGAAATATAATCCTGTGGATAAATAGGAGCCATCAAAGCGGATTCTGTAATGACCTCCATTACAATACTCATTGATCAGCGTTGAAATCTTTTGACCGACTGCATTAAATACATCAATTTGAACTGTAATATTCACCGGTTGTCATTTGCCATCCCGTGGGATAACAGCCGGATCCCTCGGATCGGGTCAGCCGGGAGGGAATCACCGTATCTTCGGCATCATCGTAATAGAGAAGACTGCCCGCGTTTTCAATTTTAATTTCATCGATGAACCATCCAAGCAATCGAGCATCATCGCGCACATCCCATGCTGCATCGGAAGCGAAAATGAATTTCAGTTGTATCTGATTTCCGGAATACTGGGAAAGATCAAAGGTGACTTTCTCCCAGCCGTCACTGAATCCGTGCCAGCCGGGCATGCCATTTTCGAGATATTCTGCATGATATTCCCAGACCCAGAGGATGTCCGGAGGATCATACCCTTCATCAGGCATGATTAATAGGTAGGTTTCACCCCCATCGGTGGAGATGCGTACGTGACATCCATCCCAGGGGCTTTCTTCAGGAGGCCGTGTTTCATCATATTCAATGGCGTAATAGTGCATAAATGTAAGTTCGGTAGAGATACTCGAATCCAAATTAATAACGGGTGTGGTTAATACCTGATACCAGTAGCTCAAGTATCCGCCCGCTTCTATATTACCGCACCACCAGGATTGGCCCTCATAGGCATTGACTGTGCTGCAGTGCCATTGATATCCATTGGTCTTACAAATGTTGCCATGAGTCCAATCGCCCGGTCCGGATTCAAAATCATCAAAAAATATCGAATTGTTCCCGTTCTCAGTCAATTGAAACGGAACACCGGATAATGACCGCTCGGACACGCAGATGTCTTTTTCACGGTCGTGTCTCCTGGATTGCAGGGTTTTATTCAAGTCGCGGGCCCGGCTTTCTGGAACGATCATTATCAATATAATTGCCAGCATTGCTTTTATAAATGTTTGGATCCGGTTTGGATAAAATATCATATTCTCCTCCCGTTGTATTGGATATAGCAGACACTGAGAAGAGAACTGCCTGAAGATTTTATTTGTCATTTCAGCAGAGCAGCATCATGTCGGTTCAATTATTTATTTTTTATCTTTTGAAACCATCCTGCGAATTGACTTGTTGTCAAAGGAGAATATATAAAAAAGATTTCGAATTATAAAGGAAGAATTTATAGATCATATTGTTGCAGGCTGCCGGATCAAGCGCATTTTATTTTGAAACCCTGTTTTGCAATGGACGGTTTTTTGAGTCCACACATCTTAAGAATCGTCAAGCTGAATCAGCTCTATGACTTTATCGATAAAGACATCCTTGCCATCAAGGAAGTCCTGGCAGGTTTCTTTGACCGGATAGTCCGGCATAATCGGTTTTGTCTTATCCATACCTGTAACAGCAGCAGAATAGGTACTGCGTCCAAAATTGAGCATGATTTTTGTGTGGCTGAGATGAATTTCTGTATTTTTCCCGGCATTGCATTTGTATGTGGCACCGCTTTTTGTGCCCACAAATTTGCCAATATGATGATACTTTAACAAGGCGCAGAAATGTCCATTGGTTGAGAAGCATCGGCCGTCGATGAGTGTGTATAAATGTCCTGTGTAATGATTTTCAGGAAGCAGCAGAGGTTTTGCCAGTTCCGAGTATTTCCCATAGGGCTCAGAAAAGTAGGGGACAGATTTGTGCTGGAGGTATGAAAACAAGGGGGCGGCGCAAAACGGATCGCCGCCATCATTTCCTCTCAGATCAAGGATCAGGTTGCGTACACCTTGTGTATTGATTACAGTAAAACAACTGTCGATAAAGTGGGTAAAGTAGGGAACCCTGTCGTAATAGATGAACGTGGGGATTTTAATCACAGCCGTATTTCTGTCCAGCATTTTTATTTGAAGGGGAGGATGGTGAAAGTTTTTAAATACAACACTTTTCACTGCAGAGATTGAAGTGGCGTTCAGTGCCTTTAAGCGGTTTTTCTTTTTGCCGGGCGGAATATACTTTATCTGAAATTTGTCTTGAAATCCAAATCTTCGGGCATATATAAGAGGAAATCTTCGCTCGATCTGAGAGTTGATAAAGTGGATGTTCATCGCATCCGCTGAATAGTTCATTTGCATTTCATGAATAATTTCCGAGATGGGAACACCATCGATTTTCTGAATGATGCTTCCCCTTTCAATCATTGAGGAGTTCCCGTAACTCCCTGCAGAAACGGCATGATTTTCGATGAAGTGAATTTTTAATGGAAAGAGATGATTTTTACCGATACCCCAGAATTCTTCCGGCATCCAGACTGCTGTATGTCCGCATCCGATTTTCGCGGTAACAGGCGTCAGGATTTTATAGAATTCGATCGGCGTCATCGGCTGATCAAGCATTTGATACTGGAGATCGAAAAGACGGTCGAGCTCCTGTTTGCTGGTATATTCATACAGGCAGCAATGCTGCGTTTCGAGTGTATTCCTGAATTGAATAAAATCATTTTGAATTTCATTTTCTGTAAAAATAACCTCTCTACCAATGAGACCGAAATTATATTTGTCAGAATCAAATGTATCAATTGCTCTGGTGTTTGATTCGATAAACCGGTTTCCATACGGCAAGTTGCTTTTGTTGGGACGATTTTCCCATAATTCCTGCCCATTGGATTTGATAATCAGATATTTAAACTCAGGGGCAGAGCCGGAGTCAGTATCGATATTGAAAATCTGTTCATAAACACTGTCTTTATTCACATCTTCCAATATATAGTCATTTCCGGACCAGTGATTAAAGCTGCCCCTGATAATGACATGATCATTTTCCCGGGGTGAAAACAATCCGGATTCAATAGGTTCTCTCATATCAATTTTAAAGGTAACGGTATTCTGTGCCCGGCATTCGACATGCTTGAATACGAAAAAAAGAAATATAAGGCAGATTTTGATGATGTTGTGTTGTTTGTTTTTCATGATGAATTGGACCATTGATTGACCTCGTGAATGCCTGCTGTTCTGTTTTGTTGGATGAAAAACAAAAATCCTGTCTGCCCTGAACTGGGCAATTCAGGGTAAACAGGATTAAGGCAAAAAGAGTGTCTGTATATATATACGACAGTTTCTAAAATTTGTTTTATTAAAAATTTTCATCCCAGGTCAAAAAAAAATATGTTTTAAGATATTCAGCGCTTCCGGGAATAAATCCTGATTCTTAAACTAATTATCAAACAATCGGCTGACGCTTTCCAAGATTAAGGAACTGTCGTCCAACCAGAATCAGCCATATCAATTGAGGCAGACCGCCAATCATCAGGAGTATGGAAGCAAAGGCTTCGGGTAAGAAGATCATGATCATGATTATTCGAATAAAATCGAGTCCGTGCCCCAGAATTCCCAGATAAGCGGTTTTTTTGCCGAATAGATCGCTTCTGAGCATAAGGATCGAGAATAGTACGGCTGCCCCTTCAACAAGAAACCCTCCCAAATTCATACCGGTATTGAGCGTGGTGATGTTTATCTCTCCGGCCGTCAGCAATAAGGCTTTCTGATGTTCTGTGGCTGCAGCTGCGTGTTGAATGCTAAGATACACCATGGAATAGGAGGTATTCTTTACCAGTAAAATCGCTAATCCTGCGAACGCAAAAAGCGCTGCCAGTGAGGCATAAGCCTTATTGACTTGTTTAAGTATATTGTAAAGGCCCAGAAAGGTCAGATAATAAAGCATCATCCCGAAAAGTGTAGGAAAAGAAAGCAGTAGAAGCCCGGCAAGCCGGTTATTCTGCAAAAGCGCAAACCAGCCTTCGGCGTTTTCAGGATATGGGCCCAAAATGATCCAGCAGACGACATCGATCAGAAAAAACAGCATCATGACCCAGGTCGCGATACCGCTTATTTTGTAAAATCCATTCCATGAGGGATTGGTGATTTCAATATGAAATTTTATGAGTACAACCTCCCAAAGGTTTATTTTACTTTATTTCTTTTTGTAAAATATTTTTGAAGCGTGTTGTCGAGATATAACGGTCTGCCAGCAGTTTGCCGTCTTTGATCAGATTAAATACACCATATAGGGACGGGGCCTTTTGTGCTTAAATGCATTAATTTATAATAACAACAATCGATCATAAAATCAACTGAAAATAGATGGATTAGCGGATGACGGCGAGTATATTCGTGTACTGGTCGGTCCAGGGGGGAATGGTTTTAATGTTCTCCCTGCGAAGATCGGTCCAGTGCAGTTCATGGATCAGGCGGTCGGCCCATTCAGTACTTTTCGTCAGCACTGCCCATTCGCAGGCTTCCGCATCGGGATGTACGTTGTAAACATACCGTTTTCTCAGGGCGAACAGATCAAGGGCCCGGCCATTGGCCAGGATCACGGGGCTCAGATCCAGATATTTGTTGGATATGTGAAACAGCAGAATTCCGTCCGTCTGCATATGATTAAAGTATTCGGAGATGGCATCGAGCGTGAGCAAATGCACAGGGATCGCATCACTGTTAAACGCGTCGATGATCAGCACTGAATATTGGCGGTCCGTAATCTTTCGCAGACATACGCGAGCGTCTCCAAAAAACATCCGCAAATAGCCGGCACAGTTTTCAATAAAATAAAAATATTTTTCTGCGACGATTCTGTTATACGGATCCAGCTCGAAAACATCGGCTGTCTGTTCTTCTGATATATAAGTCAGAAGGCTGCCGGCCCCCAGGCCCACAATCCCCACATCATCGATCTCTGAAGAGAAATGAGAAAGCATTTCTCCGGAAGGCGCTGTGATATGATAATAGGTCAATGCTTCATGTCTTCGGTCCGGCCGGATATACTGACTGCCGTGCAGTGTGGTTCCGTGCTGTAAAAAACGTTTGCCTTTTTTTTCGATAACTCTGTAAATCCCGTAAAAATCGCGATGTGTGTGCAGAACATCCTGCCCGATTTTCAGCTGATCCATGAAATAAGAAAACAGAATGACAAGTATGATACCGATCGCAAAAGGTGTTTTCATATTCCTCAGCGTATAAAAAACCAACGCGATGATCAGACCGAATCCTGCTGCGAATAAATTGCCGGTTTGAGATGCGTTTGCTTCAATGAGCAGGGGCCAGAAAACGAGCACTGCAACAAAGACCAGTAAAGCGATTAGCATTATTGAATGCTGTTGTTTTTTCGGTTTATACGTATGGCCGATGGCCAAAACCGCTAAAAAAAGTGCCATGGGATATTCAACAATGGCTGTACTGATCAGCGGAATGATCCAGCTTACTAAAATACTTCCGAGAAATGACCCTAATGATATAACGATATAAAAAAGTGTCATATGCCTGACAGAATCCGGTTTCAATCGCACCAGTTCTCCATGGCAGGTCATGCAGATGATAAATAAAATGAGCGGATGAAGGATGAGGAGAATCAATGCGGGCAGGCGATAGGATTGCAGCATGAGCAGAAACAGGAAAATCCCTGTGATCACGGCCAGCGGGAAACGATCCTTCAGCCATGACGGAAACCATATGTTTTGTTTAAACGTGAGAATGAAGCTCAACAGATAGATACTCAGCGGTACAATCCAGAACAGGGGAATGGCTGCCAGGTCGAATGTGATGGTATTGGTCACGGCCAGCAGCAGACCAGATGCGGAAGCGCTGAGTAAAATCCAGCGTAATATCCGATCTGCAGGCAGCGGCGGTTTTTTCTGAGCCTGTTTTTGATGTGTCTGTGGCAGCAAGCGTTTGCTGAAAATCAGCAGCAAAAGATGACACAATGCGAACAGCCCATAGCCTCGTTGCCACCAGGTGATTTGTGATTGTAATTCGAAATGCGGGGTAATGATCAGCGGATACGCGTAAAGAGCGATGACAGAACCCAGATTGGAAACGGCATAGAGTACATACGGATTCTTGTTTCGGCGCAATGTGGAAGATGCCAGAAATTGCTGCAGAATCACGCTGGTTGAGGATAAAATCCAGAAAGCGAGGCCGATGGACAGAAAAAGCAGACGAATGATTTCAACAATCATGGGTTTTGTGTATGACGGATTCTGAAATGAATCCAGCTGGATCGGGAAAAGCAGCAGTGGCATGACAATCAGGGCCATATGAATGATAAACATCCGGCGCAGATTCAATTTTGATTGATATAAATTAGCATATAAATACCCCAGAAAAAGCAATCCCTGAAAAAACATCATGCAGGAAGACCATACCAGATAACTGCCTCCGAAACCGGGCAATAAGGCATTGGCCACGATCAGCTCAATGGTGAACAGCAGAAAGGCGCTGAGAAACACAGAGAGGTTTAAAAGGATAAACATGCGTGTTTATTCATCCGGCTTATTTAAAACTTTTTGAAATTACGGAATCTTTTTATTAAAAGCAAATCAAGAAGCACAAGATTTAAATATAGTATCGTTGATAGGTGATCGTCAACACGGTTTCTTTGTGATAGGGTATCCAAAATTATTTGAAGCCTGGTTTTTGTATATAAAAAGAAAAATTGTCCATTATGCTCTTCAGAAATGAAAAACAGCAAAATTGTCTTGACTTTTTCAATCGCATCTTGTACAATTTAACTTACACGTGAAAGTTATCAGTGAAAGGAGGGAATGCCCGGAGAAACGCTCGATTGAGCTTTCAGCATTTCATCAAACAACATTTTATAAGGAGGACGAAAAATGAGAAGGACGAGACAGAGATAGTTTGAATGGGTGCTGTGTGTATTTTTATGCATGGGTGTCGCGGCTTCGCTTTCGGGTCAGAATTTACTCGTTGGCGGAAATATGGAGGATGAGGATGCGTGGACCGTGCACTATCCGGGCAGCGAGGAATTTGCCGATTATGAATTTAATTTTACAGATGATACTGCTTCTATCCGGAGATTGAATCGTGAAAGGAAAAAATATGTCCGTTCCATATGATACCGGTCAGAATATCAGTCAGGATCGAGCACCTCTGGTTCCACAGTCCCTGTTGTGGCCGTTTATCCTGGTGACTTCATTGTTTGCATTGTGGGGATTCGCCAATGATGTGACCAATCCAATGGTGGCGGCTTTTAAAAAAATTCTGCTTATCAGCCATTTTCAAAGTTCTCTGGTCCAGTTTGCCTTTTACGGCGGTTACTGCGTGATGGCGTTTCCTGCGGCGCTTTTTATCAGGCGTTATTCATACAAAGCCGGAATTGTTTTTGGATTGTCCCTCTATGCGTTGGGAGCACTTCTGTTTATTCCTGCAGGGGCGATGACGGCTTTTTCCGTCTTTTTAATTTCCTATTTTATTTTGACCTGCGGCTTGTCCTTTTTAGAGACCAGCTCAAATCCCTATATCCTCTCGATGGGTTCAGAAAAAAACGCGACACAGCGGTTGAATTTTTCCCAGGCCTTTAATCCCATCGGATCTCTCACAGGAATGTTTGTGGCACAGCGCCTGATCCTGGCCAGACTGGATGGCGCCAGTGAAGAAAAACGACGCCTGTTGATCGAGACTGCCCCGGAGCAGTTGAAAATGATTCAGAAACATGATCTGAGCATTCTGAAAGGCCCTTATGTGACCATCGGTATTATTGTACTGATCGTTTTGGCTGTTTTTCTTCTGTCCAGGTTTCCAAAAAACCGGCAGGAAGAAGGAGCGCATCTGAATCTCGGTCCCACCCTGAAACGATTGCTTGGCAACGAAAAATATGTCAAGGGTGTGATAGCCCAGGCGTTTTATGTGGGTGTTCAGATTATGTGCTGGACATTTATTATCCAGTATGCTGAAAATGAGCTGGGCATGGCTCCTGAACGTGCTCAGGGATACAATATTGTCGCTATGGCGATTTTTTGCAGCAGCCGGTTTATCTGTACCTATCTGCTGAAATATATCAGTCCTGGAAAGCTGTTGTCGAGACTGGCTGCCGTCGGCGGGCTGCTGATTCTCGGGACGATTTTTTTACAGGGCATGGCCGGTTTGTATTCTCTGGTGGCAGTTTCCGCCTGTATGTCCCTGATGTTTCCCACAATTTACGGGATCGCGCTGAAGGGATTGGGCGAGGATGCCAAACTGGGTGCGGCCGGATTGATCATGGCGATTGGCGGCGGTTCAGTCATGCCGCCCCTGCAAGCCTATATCATGGATCAAGGTGCATTCCATTTTGGTTTTATGACGCTTTCAAGCACACGGGTTTCCTTTGTGCTGCCGCTGATTTGCTTTATTGTGATTGTCTATTATGGTGTGATCGCCTACCGGAACAATTCATAGCCGGCGTTATGATCCAGTATGAGCATTATGGATCAGTCAGGCAGTGAGTTCTGTTAAATATCATTGTGATAGTTCTTTCCCCTCTGAATGATTTTGAATACTGTTCGATCGACAGAATATCACCCTCATCCTTTAACCGCCATATCTCATTCAAAATCATTTCAAAAGTCCGGTTTCCCCGGCTGAAAGTGACCATTGATTCGATATTTATCGATTTTCCTTTTTCTGACCGGGATGCTTTGATGATTCCTGGTGAATTCCATATTTCGGACCCATGCTCTTTACCGTCCAGGATCAGTCTCTCCTTGACGATCCGGTTGTCTTCCCACTCCATAATGAATGTTTTTTGAATGATCAGTTCACTGTCTGTCTGCGTCACCGTCAGTTGATAAGGCAGCTGAGCCGCACCCCGGCTGTCCAAACGGCTGCTGTCTTCATTCAATACCCAGGTTCCTGAAAAATTGACCGGTTTTTTGGTTAATTCCAGAGATAATGGGAGCAGATGACAGGCATCGCGGTATGGTGCTGCTATTTCATGATAGACAGGATCGTCCAGGTTGAGTATGCGTTGATTGTTCATTAAAATCCGGTATTGTTTTTTTAATGTGTTTCTTACCATACCGGCCCAGGTTACGTAAAACGTCCAGCCTGGCTGCCTTTCCAGAATCCCGGATCCGGGTGGATTGCCTACTTCTCCAAGAGCCAGCGGTTTTCCGTTTGCCAGAATCAGCAGACTGTCATAATATGTCTGGTTGAAATCGCTGCCGTAAACATCCAGAGCGACCACATCCAGATAATCTGCACCAGGATAATAGAATGAAAAATACATTTCCGGTTTGTTCGGACGGTCCACGCTCCACACCCAGATGAGATTGTTCAGATGATGAACATGGACATACCGGTCAAACAGCTGTTTATAGAGGTCCCGAGTACTGTATTCACCCTGTCGGCTGCCCCACCAGAACCAGTCGCCGTTCATTTCATGATAGGGTCTCCAGAGTACCGGAATGTTTGCTTTTTGAAGTTTTTTCAGAAAAAAGGCGACCGAATCCACCTGGGCACACCAGCGATTGTATAGAAAAGTCCCCGGTGTGAGCACATCCCGGAACTGCCGATCCAGGAGCTGGCCCTGAACGCTGGCTAATGAATCCGGAGATCCGACACCGGGCTGCGGCCGAAACGTAACGGGTTCATCCCATGTGGGCGGCACGGCATGCCAGCAGATATCGATAATCGAGCCCAGTTGATGCTGACGTTTGGCCTCTTCGATGATATCCGGACGTGCCAGATACGAATCCTTGTCTCCTTCTTCGGCGAATCCCATATCTGTACTCCAGACAGCCGGTATTTTTCCGATGTATTTTGCTGCAAACTGAGAATTTTTATCAAGCGTATTGGGATAATTATGCTGACCGGTCAGTGTATATTTTCCGGAAATCTTATCAAGCATTTTTAACAGCGCACGTGCCTCCGGGGAAGCCTGGGGAGTGACAGGTTCTGAGGATGCTCCCGCGTGAAGAGGGAAAACTGAAAACAACAGGAGCGTCATTGCTGTTCTGAGATTTGTTTGATTTAAAAACATATTCATGATTAACCCTTGGCAAAGAAATCATCCACTTTCTGAATACCTGCGGTTTTGGCTTCTTTCAGAGGACCGCAGAACAACACTTTGCCCTTATCCAGAAAAACCACATGATCGGCGATACGATTGATGCTGGCAACTTCATGTGACACCAGAACTACGGTCATGCCCAGCTGCTCCCTCATTTTCAGAATAAGCTCATCCAGGCCGGCCGAAGTGACAGGATCCAGGCCGGCCGACGGCTCATCCCCGAAAAGGAGTGGCGGATCCAGTGCAATGGCCCGGGCCAGAGCCGCGCGTTTACGCATACCGCCCGAAAGTTCGGAAGGCGATAAGTCGATAGCATGTATAAGCCCCACCAAATTCAGCTTGATTTCCACCAGTTTTCGAATGATGTCATCCTGAAGGCTTGTGTGCTGTTCCAATGGAATCGCCACATTTTCAGCAACACTCAAAGAGCCCAATAAAGCGCCATTTTGAAACATGACACCGATGTTTTTCAGGATCGCATTGAATTCCGGTTCATCCAGCCGGGTGATTTCCTGGCCGAATAAACGGATTGATCCCGACCAGGGCTGGATCAGACGAATCAGGTGCTTCAACAAAGTGGTTTTTCCGCATCCGCTGGCACCGAGAATGATGGTAATCTGATGCTCCGGTGCAAAAATAGAGATATCGTCCAGTACCCTGGAGGTTTCGTAACCCGAGGTCAGGTGGGCGACTTCGACGATGGGAGTATCAATTTTCCGGCCGTTTTCAACCATAGACAGTTAATCAATAATTTGAATTATATCAGGTATATCCGGATTGAATATCAGATAATGCGCGCCTTCGGGAGCATCTGGCCTTCATTCAAACGATCCGTGAGATGTTTCAATCCGACAGTTACTCATCCCATTTATATCTCCACAGGCTGACCGAAATAGAAGATTAATCCCAAAATTGAATCGGCGAGAATGACTGCGAAGATAGATGAAACCACAGAGGCAGTCGTGGCCTTTCCAACTTCAGCGGCGCCCCCGCGGACCTGGAATCCATGATAGGCGCCAAGAATCACGATCAGCCAGGCGAATACGATACTTTTCACCAGACCTGTCAGAATGTCCTTTAAAAACAGTGCATTTACGACCTGATTGTAAAAAGGTTCGAGACCAATATCAAGATAAGTCAGTGCAATGACAAAGGCCCCGAAAATTCCAATAATGATCGATAAAATAGTCAGTAGCGGCATGGCGACGGTCATGGCGTAAAATTTGGGCACCAGCACATATTGGATCGGATTCAGAGCCATTGATTTTAATGCATCGGTTTCTTCAGTAACCACCATGGTGGCGATTTCCGAAGTAATGGCCGATCCGCTTCGGCCGGCCAGCATGATGGCGGTCATGATGGGTCCCATTTCCCTGGCCATTGAGATGGAAATCAGATCTGCCACATAAATGGCCGCGCCGAACTGCCGTAACTGAGCGGCGGACTGAAGCGCAAGAATCAGGCCGATCAGAAAAGAGACCATACCAACAATGGGAAAAGCATTCATGCCAATTAGCATGAGTTGATTGGTGAATTCTCCTTTTCGTTTTCCATGCCGCTTCAACAGATTATTCACCGAGTAGTAAAATGTATCTGCGACAAGATAGAAGAGATCATGGAGATGAGTTCCGATTTCATAAAACCAGTTGCCAAAAATTTCAAAAAATGAAGGTTTCAGTGCTTGTAATTCTGCCGTTCCCTTTTCTGGCGGAAGAGAAAAAGCATCTATGGCTTGCCGCACGGGTTTTGGTGTATTGAGCCATTGAATCTCGATGCCCTGATTTTGTGCATTTTTTTCAATCGTCTGAAGCAAAACCACGCCTGCCGTATCAATTTTTTCAACCAGACCCAGGTCCACAGTGACTGCAGGCTGTGCATGCTCGGCTAACAGCTTCTGAAATTTTTTTAAGATATGGCTGACTTGAGAGATAATCAGGTCGCCTTCAATGAAAATATCGATACCGGACCATTGTACACGGGTATTCATCGGGAAGCGGCCTCTGGATTTTCTTTAAGGTGATCGGATATTTTATTCAGGAATGTGAAGGTCTCTTCATATAAAATATGACTGGCCTTTCCTGCGAGGCAATTCATACTTTTCGGATTTTGATAGGATTCCATTCGGTCGAATCTGTGACGAATGATCGAAACATTCGATTTTGCATCGATTAATTCGAAGATTGCCGCAAAATGAACGGTTACTTTTTTTCCGGTTTCATCCCGTTCCAGATTTTCGATGACTCCGGTGATGAAGTAATCCGGACGGGAAGAATATCCACGGACCAAACGTTGAAAGCATTGTTGATGAGAAGCGATTTGATAGACCATATCCGCTATACTTACAGAGGGTCGAACGGCCCAGTGGTGATAGAAATAGTAGCTTAATTCATGCGATTTGGTTTTTAGTGCAATACGGGTCTGATTGATGGCTCTGGATATCTGGAAATCCCGGACATCCACATGAATCGGCAGGCAAATCGTTTCAACTGAATCCCTCATGCTTGCAGATCCGGGTATTTCGAGGATATAGTATTTGCGGATGATGGCTTTTTTACCGCAATACAGGGCAAGCAGAGATGCGGCAATCAATACGATCCAAAACCGTTTCATATTACTTCTCCAAATTTTCATCAGGTACATTTTTAGGTTTTGTTCCCCGCACCAGCAGAGACGGGTCTTCGGTGATCATTCTGCTGAACTGGTTGAGATATTCTGTGCTTTCCCGAATCGATTCCATTGAAGTGCTGAAGTCCAGCCAGGTTTTTGATAAATTCGCATCCATTTGCAGCAGCATTTTGTTTGTTGTTGCAATGGTGATATTTAGTTCCTGGATTAATTTCAACAGATCCGCCTGACTGATGCTTTCAGAAATGTGCGACAAATTATTGACGATTTCCCTGAGAGAATCAGATTTTGCGATTTTTTCGATTTCCTGCATCGTATTTTTTGAAGAAACGATCAGTTCCTGAAAGTCTATTGTGATTTGTTCTGTATTGGCCATTGATTTTTTCAGTTCATCTTTATTTTCAGATAGCAGTTCACCCAGAACCGCCATGCTTTTTGAAGAATTATCCAAGAGCGTATTTAACTTTTTCTGGTTTTCAGGATTGGTCAGCTGGGCCAGATTATTGAGCATCAATTCCGCTTTTTCCATCATGGTTTCTGCTTTACCGGTGATGACTTCTGTGGTTGATTTTCCCGAACGGACATAATCGCCCCGTTTTACATAATCAGATTCGTTGGTTCCGCCCCGCAATTCAATGATTTTGAGTCCTGTAATGCCCAAGAGTTCGATATCTGCATACGTGTCTTCCTTGATGGGAGTGCCCAGGTCCAGGCTGACTTCGACAATCACGCGTTCGATATCTTTGGTATCGATGAAAATATTGCTGACATACCCGACAGTCAGGCCATGGTATTTCACGGCGCTGCCTTCCTGAAGACCGGTCAGCGAGACACCGCGGTAACTAATGAAATAATTATCCCGATGTTCAAAAAATTTTGGAGTAATAATAATGGTCAATGTGGCTAACAATAAAAATACACCCACTGCCAGAAAAACACCAAGACGGATTTTTTGGGATCTCGTGATCATATGGGTGGCTCCGTAATGATGATGCGAAAATTGGTTTTGTAAATATTCACCGATGCTGTGAGCAATTTATCAAATCGTTCACAAGAGTGCAAGACTTTTTTCATCCATCTCTCTGAAAAAGCTTGACATCTGATGATGGACCACTTAATTTATTATGAGCATATGCTCAAATGAAGTCAGTAATTTTTAATAATTATTATCATTATAGAAAGAGAAAACGATGCAAACAAATCCGGACAAGCAAAAACAGTTTGAAGAACAGGAACGGCGAATCAATGAAAACCTTGAAAAAATCCAACACCGCATTGTTGTATTCAGTGGAAAAGGCGGTGTGGGAAAAACCACAGTGGCCGTGAATCTGGCCTTTACATTGATTAAGAAGGAGAAAAAAACAGGTCTTTTGGATGCAGATATAACCGGTCCCAATGTACTCAAAATGACAGGGATAACAGGAAAGCCGTTCGTGGACGGACAGAATCGAATCCTGCCCATGCAGAAAGAAGGTCTGCAGGTAATCAGTATGGCCGCGATGCTTCCCGAGGACCAGCCGGTGATCTGGCGCGGACCGCTGCGGAGCGGTGCCATTTCTCAGTTTTTAGCGGATGTGATCTGGGGAGATCTCGATTTTTTATTGGCCGATCTGCCACCGGGTACCGGCGATGAAGTACTCACAACTGCTCAACGCATGCGCCCTCAGATGGCCATTGTGGTCACTACTCCCCAGGAAGTGTCTCTGCTGGACTGTAAGCGGGCCGTGACCATGGCAAAAAAACTGAATATTCCGCACATCGCTGTGATTGAGAATATGTCGGGGCTGATGTGTCCTCACTGTGAGAAGAAAATCGATCTGTTCGGTCAGGGGGGAGGAGAGCGTATGGCTAAAGAGATGGATGTCCGTTTTTTAGGCAATGTGCCTATGGAACTGGCCACCCGGGAGGGCGGGGACAAGGGAGAGCCTCCGGTACTGACCCGGCCGGAAAGCAGGTCGGCTCAGGCGTTTATGACCATTTCCGAAGCAATTGAGAATATTTTATTAAATAATCATTAACAATAATTCCCAGGCCATTCCGGGAGTATAAAAGGGATTCATTTTATATGATATAGTCAGGCAGGGTAAATGCAAAATCCAAAAGATCTTATTGATAAAAACCGGAAATGGGCGGAAACGGTCAATGCATCCGATTCTCATTTTTTTCAAAGGTTGTCATCCGGGCAAAATCCAGGAATGCCCTTGGAGATCCAGAAGAAAAAGAGAATATATTGTGTGAGCTCAATGTTATCCGGCAGGTCACCCATGTTTTCCAGTCTTCCATGGTTCGTAATGCCTGGAAATCCAAACAGGAACTGACTGTGCACGGCTGGGTATATAATATTGAAGACGGTTTTTTAAAAGATTTAAATGTCAGTGTTAATAATTTGATAAGCGCATCGAGAATCATGGATAACATGAAATCAAAGCCGGGATAAGATAATAGATTGAAAGGATTTTTAGAACAAATTATCCTTGGTATTTTTCTGATTCACTCCGCATTCTGTCAGGAGAATACAGATCTGCCGGCAGGTGAAGTGATCGAGTCGGTTATCTGCCGGAGTGATTCAAACCAGAGTTATGCGCTCTATCTGCCGTCCGCTTATACACCGGAGAAATTATGGCCGGTGATTTATGCATTCGATCCGGGCGCACGGGGAAAGGCTCCGGCTGAAAGCCTCAGCGTGGCAGCCGAGAAATACGGATACATTGTCGCCGGATCCAATAATTCCAGAAACGGTCCATGGGAACGGGCATTCAGCAGCCTGAATGCCATTTCTGCTGATACGGATGAGCGGTTTTCACTCGATCCGGACCGTATTTACACTACCGGTTTCTCAGGCGGGTCGAGGGCAGCGGCTGCCGTTGCCATGATCAGCGGTCAGGTGGCAGGTGTGATCGGCTGCGGCGCCGGCTTCTCTGAAAAGTACCCTCCGAATCCGGTTGTCAATTTTGTTTACATCGGCCTCGTGGGCAAGGGCGATATGAATTATTTAGAGATGCATTCACTTGCCGTGTTGCTGGATCGATATGAAATCACCAATGCTATTCGTGTATTTGAAGGTGGTCATCAGTGGCCGTCCGAATCATTGTTTTTAGACGCTCTGGAATGGCTTGAAATTCAGGCAATGAAAAGAAAGCAGATCCCCTTGAATGATTCTCTGATTTCAGAGTTATATCATAAGAATTTTAAAAAGGCTGAACAACTGGAGGCCAATCAAAGGCTTATTGAAGCCCGCGATCTTTTTGCGTCTCTGTCAAGAGATTTTCATGGTTTCCTGGATGTTGAAACGGTTCGAAATCATGAGGAACGCTTACGGAATTTGCCTGCGGTTCTTCAGGAGCAGACCTTGGAAGAAAAGCTGACCGGAACTGAGCGCGAGTTGCGGAAAAAATATTATGACGCTTTGAACCGTCTGGATCTCGACTATTATCGAGAAAAAGTCCGGCTTAAAACCAGGGACTGGTGGACGGAGGAGAGGCAGTCGCTGCTGAGAGATATGGAGAGGGCTCAGACTGAAGAAGAACGCTGGATGATTAAAAGGGTGATTGATCAGATATGGCGCAACAGTGTCAGCCGAGCCATGTCGTATCAGAGAGAGAAGTTGCTGCTGAATGCAGCCGCTTATCTGGAAATCTGGACCCTGATACAGCCGGATCAGGCCTATCCGTTCTATGTGCTGGCCGCATTATTAGCTGCGGCAGATCAGAGAGTACATGCGATGCAGGCGCTTGAGAATGCATACGAACGGGGTTTTCATCATGTGGAGATGCTTGAAAACGAACCGGATTTCGACTCATTGCGGGATATGAATGAATTCAGACAATTCAAGGAACGTTTAAAAAATTTGAATAAGTAATCGAGTGATAACTGATCTGAAAGGGGATGGAGTTACGTGAGCTTAAACCGGTTTTCAATGATCTTCCTCTGGCTTTTCATCTATAGCGCAGCCATGGCCTATCTGGAATCTGCAGTGGTTGTTTATCTTCGATGGCTTTATTATCCGGATGGATTTGCACTGACATTGAATCCAATTCCTTTTCAGTCTCTGGTTGTGGAAATCGCCCGGGAGATGGCCACAATAATCATGCTGTTGTCTGTCGCTTTTCTGTCTGGCAGGAATAAGGCCCAGCGTGCCGCGATATTTATCTTCTGTTTTGGCGTGTGGGATATTTTTTATTATGTCTGGCTGAAAGTGCTGCTTGACTGGCCGGCCGGATTATTAGACTGGGACGTGCTGTTTCTGATACCTGCGGTCTGGGTCGGGCCGGTGCTGGCACCGGTTCTGGTTTCTCTCGGTTTAATCGGGGTCGGAGTACTGATTTATCATTTCGATCGGCAGAGAAAACCTGTGTGTCCCACCTGGGCAGAATGCCTGCTGATGCTGACCGGATGCGGAATTATTATTGTTTCATTTATTGTTCAGAGCGGGTCGGGGCTGTCAGATCTGTCGCAGATCCGCTATCCCTGGTGGATGTTTATCGCAGGGTATATCATTTCGCTAACCGGTGTTATAATGACGGCGATTCGTATTAAAATGAACGGATAAATTGAAAAAGAGGAACCTTCTTGAAGCCGGTTCCCCTTTTTGTATCAGATCCAATATTCTTTCTATTGCACCGTATATCCAGCTACACGGTAATTGAATTCGTAGGACATGGCGCCGGACCAGCGATTGTCAAACACACCTTTATAGCGGGTGCCTTCCACAGGACCGACCGGTTTTCCGTATGTATAAAACCAGTTGACTATCGGACCGCCTGTGAAGCCCAGCCGGATCCAGTACCGTCCGGGGGACAAGCGCAGATTGCTGCTTTGAAAATTAAAATCCAGCCAGTCATAGCTCTGTCTTGAAGGAACCTGGTTTATGTCCATAAAGTCACTGGTCCCGATCACATTCCCCGGCATGCCGTTTGCGTCATCCAGCAGCTCGATCCAGATTTGTCCGCCGCCGCCGAATTTCTTCATGGCCAGTCCGATTTTTACCAGTTTCAATGGTCGTTTAAGGATAAAAATCTGAGCGTATTGAATGTTCTTTTCAGTCACAAATTCAGCAGTTTCGACCATGAAATTTTTCTTTAACATATATTCATCTTCCTGACTGCGCGAGGCGCTTCGCGCTTCAAAGAAATTGACTCCCTTCGGAAAGTCCAGATTGCCGAACAGAAACGGTTTTGAGTAGAGCAGTTGGTCCAGCTGATCCTGAGATACTTTTTTCGGAGGCGGAGGGGGCTTCACCTTGACTTCCCGGAAGGTGGCCTGTACATGCGGTACCAGCAGCATGTTTTTCGGGCCGTAATTCTGTTTTTCCATGGACAGCCGCACCTGGTCAGCCGTGAAGTTTGCTTCAATGGATTCGCGAAATGTCGGTCGGCCCCGCACACCTTTGGCCTGCCGCCATTTTACAGTGCCGTCATTCACGCATTCATTGTTATCCACACCAATTTCAAGGCGAACAAATCGATTTGATACAAAGAGCTCGGTCTGCTGCGGATCAAAAGGCACCCAGCCCAGATCGCTGAACCAGACTTCGATCCAGGAGTGGCGGCCCTGTCCCATTTTAAATGTGAATTCGCCGTCCGGTGTCTTGATGGTATAGGGTTGTTTCAGCGTGACACCATTCACAATACGTACCGGAATGCCGACATGCCGCATGAGTGCAGCGGAAAGATGTGAGTAGTTCTGGCAGTTGCCTTTACCGCTGTTGAAGCTGTATAAGGCATCGTACTGTTTTGGGGGGGTGACATAACGCATATTATCGACCACCCACGTCAGTATGCGCTGTACAGCGTCAAACTCGGTTTGAACTCCATGAACCAGAGATTGGGCTCTGGATTGAATATCCCTGTTGTCAGATTGAATTTGCTTGGTTGGTTTCAGATAATCGGTATATTCTCCCGGTACGTTATCGACAGGAAAGGAAGCCACAGATTTCAGCGGTTTAAGGTCAGTACTTGTGATGGCCGTAAAACGCATGGCCACGTCTACCGGCTGTGCAGGATTGTTCCATTCCAGATTAACAATCTGGTTTCCGCGTTTGTCGGTGCTTTTTTTCTGTTTGGATGGCTGAGGCTGTAAATCGAGCCGGTAATTTTCAATACGCTGATTATAGGTAGGAGAGTTAAAAGACTGCGGCACCACAAAACTGAGCTTCAGATATTTGGTATCACCGGCCGGTTCCACACGCTGAGTGAGCACATAATTTATTCTCGAATTCTGTCCTCCGTTAATCAAATAATTTTCCGCATGGAGTGATATCGCAATGATCAGAAAAGCGACGGTAATGATGCATCGTTTCATAGCAACCCCCTGGTTATAATCACCCAATATTTTTAAAATTCTCGTTTCAAATCATGAAACATCATATTGAATTGAAAGTCACCACGTTTGATTTTGTTATGATAAAATGATAAATAATCATGAATAAGTCAATTAGAAAATAGAATCCCGGTTCACAGATTTTCTAAAATAAATTGAGTCATGAGACGGTACAGGTGTATACGTGTGGACCCGCCGGTGATATTATGATCTTTACCCGGATAAATCATCAGGTCAAATGGCTGGCTTCGGTTTTGCAGCGCATGAACGAATTGCAGGGTATTCGAGACATGCACATTATCATCAACCATGCTGTGAATAAGAAGTAATCCGCCCTGATATTGATCTGCAAATTGAATGGGGCTGCTTTCGTCATATCCTTCGGGATTGTCTTCCGGTTTTTTCATGTAGCGCTCCGTCCAGATGGTATCATATTGGCGTAAATCGGTAAGAGGGGCTACCGCAATTCCGGCTCTCAAATGCCCAGCGCCTCTGGTCATTGCCAAACAGGTCATCCATCCGCCGCCGCTCCATCCCCACATCCCGATCCGGTCCGGATCGACATAGTTCAGGTTCTTTAACTGCCGGACAGCTTCGATCTGGTCCTGAAGGGCCAGTCCAATATTTTGATAAACCAAATTTTTAAATTCATTGCCTCTGCAGGCGGTCCCCCGGCTGTCAATTGAAAAAATACAGTATCCCTGCTGGCAAAGCAGCTGATGCCACAGGTTGCCCTGACCGCTTTGCCATTGATTGAGCACAATTTGTTTTTCCGGGCAACTGTACACATAAATGAGGACGGGATATTTGCGATGCGGCGAGAAATCAGCAGGTTTCATGAACATGGCGTTCAGCTTCAGTCCGTCGGACATTGTTAAAGTGATCAATTCCGGTAAAGCCAGTTGGTAGTCCTGTAAAACCGGGATGTCACCCGAACAGAGAACGGCAATAAGACTGCCATCCGCGTGATGCAGGGTCATCTGCGGAGGTGTTGTGATATTTGAAAATGTGTCCACATATTTGAGGCCGTCCGGAGACATGCTGATGTCATGCGATCCATTGCGGCGGCTGAGTTGGGTCAGTTCGCTTCCATTTAGACGAATGCGGTATAAATGCCTTTCCAACGGGCTTTGCCGGGTGGCCATAAAATAGATCCATCCTGCATCTTCATCCACATGCACCAGTTTTGTCACTTCCCAGTTTCCCTTTGTCAACTGTCGGATGATACGGCCCTGATTGTCGATGTAATAGAGGTGCGCCCAGTTATCACGCTCTGATATCCAGATGAATCCTTTATTTTTTTTCAGAAAAAAGGGGTTGTCCTGAATATCAATCCAGCCTTCAGGATCGGTTTCGGAGAGCACTATAAATGAACGGCCTGTTGCAATGTCCGAAAATATCAAATCCATACGGTGTTGCTCCCGGTTGAGCCGCTGAATGGCAAGTGTGCGTCCGTCAGGGAGCCAGTGAATTCGCGGAATATAAACATCTGAATTTTTCCCGATATCCATCCAGGTTGTCTGCCGGTTTTTCAGGTCGACAACACCGATACGGACAATTGCATTGGGATCGCCGGCCAGTGGATATCTTTGCCAGATAACCGAGTCGCGAATACCGGTGTGATATAACAATGGATGCACAGGTTCCGGCGCGATGTTCAATTCATAAAATGCGATGTGTCGGCTGTCCGGCGACCAGGCAAAAGCATGGCGTATCTTGAATTCTTCTTCATAAACCCAATCAAACCGTCCGATCAACCGGGTGCCGTTCCCATGATGCGTAAGACGGATTTCTTTTAAGGATTTTATATTGTAACAACTCAGATTGCTGTTTTTAACATAGGCCAGCCATTTTCCGTCCGGTGAAAAAACCGGATCCCATTCATTTTCTTCGTCATCTGTGAGCTGCTTGATTTCCCTGGCATCCGGATGATAAACGAATAAATCCCGCGAAGCAGGAATCAGCAATGACTCACCGTTCGGGAACCATATATAATTGGGCAGAATAAAACGATTTTTAATTTTCGGTTCTTCAAGAATCGGAACCATGTCAGAATCGATTAACAGATATTTTTTTCCTGTTTCAGTATCCACGTGAAAGATACTGTGGATGCCGTTGACCCTTTGATAATAAGTATAGCGATGATGGCCGGGTCTCCAGGCCGTCACCGGCCAGGATACTGTCTGAAACCTGGAAGATCCGTATATATCCTCGACCGTAAAGGTTTTTTGTGAAAAAAGCGATAGATGAAAACAGATAAGCGTCAGGAACGGCAGGATGCATTTCATGCGTATCTCACGAATTTAAAACAGTGATTTTTACCCAGCAATAATTTTAAATCAGCTTTGGGATTGTATTGCAAAATTTGGTCCACCTGATAAGTACTTGTGCAAATCAATGGCTTGATTTTTTGTTGACTGAATAAAACGATTTTCGGCCGAAGTCACAGGGGATATGCATTTATTGGACCTGATATTTTAAAAGGATATCGAGCTTGGGGATCTCGGAAAACCGGGCGCCGATTTCAAGATCTCCAGAGGTGGTCGGGTAATTTTTCAAGAACCGGTTTTGGTTCCGGTTCATCGGCTCCCAAGTGTCCCCCTGAATAATAAACGCCTCAATTGCTTCGGGGATGATCAGTTCGAAGCGAATCATCATGTTTTTTTGCAGTCTGCCGGTGACCGGAGAAATCAGCCGGACCTGATAATCCTTATATGAACGGTATATTTCAGGAAATCCGTCCGGATTGGATTTTTCTGTTTTTGAAATAAGCTGATAGTCCATGGCCCAAAGATAAGTACCTGTTTCGTGCTGTTTGCTCGTAAATATACGCAGGGTATAGTTCCCGCTCCCGGGAAACAAGATCTGAATTTGTGCTTCACTTTCTTGATTCTGGATGAATATGTGGCGCTCAGATAAATATTGATTGTTTTGTATTAACCGGGCCGTAAGCTGTGCTTTCCCGGGATTTTTCAATGTGACAGTGAGCCGGTCGTTTGCCTGAATAATCCCCTGTGTGTGGCTTTTCATTTGCAGCGCATGATGAAAGAAGGCAGGCTTCAGAAAGGGCATGGATTCGAACGATTCCTGGGTGACGGGTTTCGCGAGCAGCTGCCATTGGCTGTTTTCCGGAAAATGGGTATAGATTAAATCTTCCGGATCCGGAAGAAAAAAATAATCGTCGAATTCACGGATAAACCGGCCGGATTCATCGAAATAACCGGCCCCCCAGGTGGCATCCAGGAGTTCCCAGCGGCCGTTGATCCGGACCGCATTCCATGCATGATTGAAATCGCCTGAAAAGTGGTCACCGATCTGATAATGAACCCCTTTGGCGTAACCGCTGATTTTAATGATGGTCAGACCGGCGGCTTTTCCCAGCCCTTCTATCAGGGTCGAGAATCCGCCACAGGCGGCTGTACGCTCTTTTAATAATGTATCGGATAAACGATGCCCTGGTATGCCTGTATAATATGCCCGGGTGTCGTATGTGATATTGGCGGCAATCCATCGAAAAATGGCCCGGATTTTTTCCCGGTCGTTTCGAGCAGGCCGGATCAGGTACTTTGCCAGCGATTCAATGGATTTTTCCGCTTCGGGTGTCGCTTTCAATGCATGCCGGTCGATGTTTGTATAAGGATCGTTCGCCATCAACAGCATTGAGAGCAATAAAGTAAGTATCATTTTAAATTTTTGAATCATACCTGTTGATTAGACTGTCGAATAATAAATTGTCCAAGCAATGGTACCGCAAAAGAATATTTTCCAAATCTGTTTTTATAGATTAATCCGGCTGAACTCAGGCTGCTCAACATTTGATTGACATGGCTGCTGCTAAACGGTTTATCAACCAATTTTTTCGAAAGGGCAACAATATCCTGAACGGAGAATTCTTCATCTGATGTTTTAAGTCGGGCAATCACATATAATAATTCTCTTTGTCGATCGGTTGCTCTGGACCATCTACCTGCAAAGAAATCCGTATCCAATTTTCTGGTTATCTCTTCCATAGGGACCAAAGGTTCCTGGCCAGCTGCGATTTTGGGCAGAAAGGCATCATATGCTTCTCGGCATATAAACTGAATAAAATATGGATATCCTCCTGAGTGTCTGATAATCAAATTGACTGAATCTTCTGTAAATTCTACCGGGCAATTATGATTACTAATGGGTTTAATAATTGCATCCTTGCTATCACGTTTATTGAGACGTTTTAAAAATATGACTCGAAACATCCTTTCCGCAAATGTTCGAGAATCAACAAGCTTAGGAAAAAGAGTTGGAAGTCCCGTCAGTACGAGCATATATGGAATATTCTTTTTTTGTATTGACTGGAATGAATCAAGCAAGACACCTAACGGGTACTGTTTGTTTTGAGCTTGATCTGATAAATTTTGCGCCTCATCATAGGCGAAGATTAATCCATGGACATTTTTATCCTTTAAACAATCCCAAGTAAATTCAAGAATAAATTTAATTTTATCTAATGCCAGTCCCGGCGTTTTACGATATAAATTTAATAAAAACTCAAATCCAAGCCTGGCCTCGACGATTTCCCGTTGGTCAATTAATCCGACCTTTTCTTTCACTTGTATCGGGATACTAATATTTGAGGTCACTACAGATAAATCGGTTAAAAGTCTTAAAGCCAAATTGTCTTCAGTGATGCTCGCGGATTCAGAAAGATCAGTACCTACCCATAACCATCGGTTATTAAGTGCGAGAGGTTTGAATGTATCGAGAAGTACTGTTTTTCCAACGCCTCTCAATCCTGTTAATACCATGTTTTCAAGTATTGTCTCTTGAGATATTAACCGTAAGAATTCATTCCGTTCAGCCACTCTGCCGGCTAAATAGGGAGGCATGTGCCCAGCTCCCGGTCTGAATGGATTTGTGAAGGGCATTTTAAATACCATTCGACGTGTTTCCTAAAATTAGTTACTATTATAATATTTTATAAATTTACTATCAATAATAAATTTAGAATAAAATCTAATAGATGTCAAGTTGTTTTTAAAACGGTTAGAAGAAAATGGTAAAAAGAGCCAAAGCCGATATAATAAAACAAGCGAATCATTTTCTGCATACTTTTACTTATTTATTCCAACTCCATGGGATTTTTACTCATGACAGACAAATGATTCCGGTGTCTCACGCTGATGAAATACGCTCCGTCATTGACATGAAATGTTAAAAATGGTGTCATGCCATTGCTGGACAGAATCCAGCCGTCATTGCGGAGAAACGCGCTTTTTGAAGCGACGGCCGGACCTTCCGCGTCTATTCGAAGCTGAACAAGTACCCAATCCGTGATGTTTTCGGGAATCGAGTTTACGGTGACAGTATCTTCTGTAAAAGGTGATGTGAGGGAGATGAATCCGCTTGTTGATAACGACATGATCATGGTATCCCCGGAGGCCACATAAGGTCCTTCAAGAAAGGCTCTTATCCCGACAGAAACGCTTTGCAGGGGATCGGAATGGATCAGCTCGATTCCTTCACCGGTTCCCAGGTTCCGCGAATATTGCCTGTCCTCCGGATTGTCCCAGTGCTCATGCACACCGAGACTGGACAATCCGGTGCCGTCTCCTTCCGGATCATAAAAGGTGCCCGACGGCGGATCATCCGCCAGAGCCGCCTCATGCAGATAGTTGTCCA
>Ga0272442_10001969_pt1 | contig 30318 bp, 23 predicted proteins | sample SSMForm2O_FD_200262 | JGI IMG/M metagenome (GOLD analysis project Ga0272442, IMG submission 200262) | Marine sediment archaeal communities from Little Sippewissett salt marsh, Falmouth, MA, United States - SSM-Form-2O | ecosystem: Environmental > Aquatic > Marine > Wetlands > Sediment ...
AGTGTCTGCTTCATATAAATATTAATCAACCCGGATCAGTTGCCCTTTGCAGATCAGCCGCCCTTTGCAGGTCAGCCGCCCTTTGCAGATCAGCCGCTCTTTGCAGATCAGCCGCTCTTTGCAGATCAGCCGCCCTTTGCATAGCGGTTATAGCTGCTCATTTCACCGACAGGTTTGCGGTTCTTGCCTGCTGGTTCCTTTCCACCGGCTTTATTTTCTGAAAAGCCTGAATACCCGATGGTGATCAGCAGGGCGATCCGCCTGGAAGGAGGGATACCGAGAATCTTCCGCACCTCCCTTTCAGAAAACCAGCCGATGATGCAGGTGCCCACGCCATTCTCAGCCGCCTGCAGGCAGAAATGTTCCACCGCGATCCCTATATCAATCAAATAGAAGGGTTTGTTCTTAAGAAACGATCCCACCCGGGAGATAATACTGGATTTTTCCACTGTCACTGCGGCTATCACCGGGGCCTGGTGAGCAAAATGGTTTATGGTTCCGCTCGGTGAAGCCGCCCTCCCGAGGGCCTTCACTGTTTCAGGATCATCGGCGATGGTAAAATGCCAGGGCTGGGAGTTCACCGCGGACGGAGCGAGCCTCGCCGCCTCGACACATCGGTCGAGCACGCCGCGGTCTACCGCGCGGGAATCATATTTCCGCAGACTGAATCTCCTCTGCGCGAGTTCAATAAACTCCATGCTGCCTCCTCATCAATGTAATGTACCGATTTCCCGGCCAATGTTCCAGCTGAACCTTACAATCCCGGGAGGATAGTAATTTTTCTCCATAAAACCCAGCGTACCGTTTCCGCGGCAAAGCACCACCGTGGAGGACCTGGTACCGAAAACCGGAAAACAGACTCTGATGGATGAGCGCGACAGCCGCCTCCGCTGGTCTTCCGGAAGGTCCCCGTTTTTCTGCAGTTCCGCCTCTTCGCTGAGGTTGAGGAGATCAAAAAGGGCCGGGCCGCTCACTCTTTTCTCCGATATCATCCGCGTGAGCATGGATTTTGCCGTGACTACCTTCGGCCACGGGGTGTCGAGCACCTCGTTACTGACCGCGTGTACCCCCTTCTTCAGCGCTCCGATATTTCCGCCGCCGCTGTTGTGAAAGTAATACAGCCCGGAAACGGTTCCGAAAATCAGGTTGAATCCCGCGTATAATTCTCCGGAGGATTTTAACTCTTTCATGTACTCCATACCGGACATTCCCCCGCTGAGATAGTTCCGTACCAGGACGCCCCGGGAAGGGGCTCCGGCAGGAGGGGGTTCTGTTCCCCAATGGTTGGTGATGGCCGCGAAGCGGCCATCCCTGGAAACACCCAGCCATGTACCCCCCGCCCGCAGGTCCCTTCCCGCGAGTATCCCGGAACCGTCCTCCCACCAGTGAGCGGCCATGGCCGGCCGGCGGTAGGCTTCATCACGATTGGCCGCGATTATCAGAGGATATTCAGGGTCCGCGCCGTACGCTATCAATAGAATACACATACTTCTTATTTTCCTATTTCATACTACATGTTACAATACATTTGAAAAAGGAAAGAAAGACTGAGTGGTTCAAAGCCTGTGTTTAAACAATTAAAAACCACCGGATAGCTGATGAAGTGAAGATTTATACGTTTTTTTTATGAAAAACCGAAAAATCGGCCGGCATTGGTATACGGTCCGGGCAACCAGTACAGAAACAGCAGCTTTGCACAAGCTTTGAACCGCTCCAAAAAGGAACACATATGAAAACATTTGATCTGCGCAGCGATACGGTAACTCTTCCCTCAGGGGAAATGCGAAAAGCCATGGCCAGGGCGGAAGTGGGCGATGATGTGTACGGGGAAGACCCCACCATCAACGAACTCCAGGAACTGGCCTGTAAAATCACCGGAAAAAGGGACGCCCTTTACCTGCCCTCGGGCTCCCTCGGAAACCTTATTCCCCTGTACATAAACGGGGGACGGGGTAATGAAATACTTACCCAGAAGAACAGCCATATTCTTCATTACGAAATAGCGTCCTGCACGGCCGTCGCGGGAGTACTGCCGGTAGCCATCGAGGGAGACCGGGGTATCTTGAAACCGGAGGACCTTGAAAAGCACCTTCGGCCCGATGTATACCACATGCCAAAGGTTTCCCTGGTGGAGGTGGAGAACACCCACAATCTCGAGGGCGGCACCTGTTACACCTACGAAGAGATGAAAGCCGTGAGCGATTTCGCGGATAAACACAAGCTGCTCATGCATCTCGACGGTGCCAGGCTCTTCAACGCGTCCGCGGCCACCGGTACTCCGGTAAAAAAATACTGCGGCCTTGCGGATACCGTCACCTTTTGCCTCTCAAAAGGCCTGGGTGCCCCGGTGGGGGCCCTCCTCTGCGGAACGGACAAGTTTATCTCCGATGCCCGGAGAGTCCGCAAGATGCTCGGAGCGGGTATGCGTCAGGCGGGTATACTGGCCGCGGCCGGTATCTATGCCCTGAAACACAATGTCGAGAGGCTTCACGAAGACCATGAGAACGCCCGCCGAATAGCGGAAAGCCTCAGCCAGGCGGAATGGGCCGAGATCGATACCCGGAAGGTAGAGACCAATATCATCTTTTTCAAAACGAGAACGAATCCTGCCGACCAGGTAGCCTCACAATTGAAGAAGAAGGGGGTCCTCTGCAGCACCTTCGACCCCGAAACCATTCGAATGGTGACCCACCTGGGGATTACAGCCTCCGATACCGGGGAGATCTGCGCGATTATTCGGGGGCTAAAGCTGTAGATGGATTATATCTGTCCGCTGAGCATATGTCGGTATTCGTAATCGGCGGTGTAAACCAGGACATCAAGGCGGCACCATACGAGGTGTTCAGACCGGCCACATCGAATCCCGGCACTGTATGGGCCAGCCCCGGAGGGGTGGGCCGCAATATAGCCCATACACTGGCGCTCTGCGGCACGGATGTTACCTTATGCAGTCTTATCGGTGACGATGCCGCAGGTGATGAGCTGATGGATAAAACCCGCCGCGCGGGAGTACGGGTGGACCATGTCCTGCGGATGAAAGGTTCTCGTACCGGTGCGTACATTGCTATCCAGAACCATACCGGCCAGATGGAAGCTGCCGTATCCGATATGGAAATCATGGACAATCTGACACCCGATGTACTGCGGGCACGGGAAGATGCCATTGGGGCGGCAGACTGTATTGTCGCTGACACCAATATTCCGGTCGCGAGCCTGGAGTGGCTCATCATCTTCGCCGCGGAGCACAATGTCCCCCTCTTCCTCGAGCCTGTTTCGGTGGAAAAGGCGGGGCGTCTGAAGGGCCTTTCCCTGTTTGGAACCTGGATCACACCGAACGCGGATGAGTTTCCAGCCTTTCTGGACATCCCCGGGACGGAGTGGGCAGCTTTTCTCACCGGCATTTCCGACAGACTGGCAGCCCCCGGGATTTCTACCGCCGGCCCTTCTATCACCGGTTCTTCTATCCCCGGCCCTTCCGCCGATTCTCCCGCTTCCGTTTCTCCCGCATATAACGGCGCGGTACTTCCCATGGATCTCTCTCCCCTGATGAGACATGTCCGTTCTCCCCTGGACCACGGTCCTGAAAACGATCGTCAAAACAGCCCCACCTTTGTCGTCACCCTGGGAGCGCTCGGGGTACTGCTCGCAAGCCGCAGTCCCGGCCGGGCTGATGAAACCCTGATGGGAGCGCTAAAAGACTGCGGATCCCCTCCGGATAAGTGGTACGGATGGTGGTTTCCCCCCCTTCCCGCCCGCATACTCGATGTAAACGGAGCGGGTGACGCTTTCGCGGCCGGATTGGTGGCCGCTCTGCTGCATCCGTCACTGCGATGGAACACAGCGCGGGCTGTGTTCTTTGCCCAGGCAGCCGCTGTTCTGACCCTCGAATCGGAACATACGGCGGCGGTTGATATTTCACTCACTGCAATACTGCGAAAACTTGCTGACCTTCATGTAATGGAGAACCTGAAAGGAGACCTGATATGAAACAATTCCCCCGCGAGATCGATATTCAGGAAGAGGTCCTGGCCGCGCTCATCAAAGGAGCAGGGGTGGTGGCCCTCGAATCCACCATCATTTCCCACGGAATGCCCTATCCCGAAAATGTGGAGACCGCCGCCGCCCTTGAGTCGGCAGTGAGAAGCAGGGGAGCTGTGCCGGCGACTATCGCCGTAATCAAGGGCAGGATAAAGATCGGTCTCTCCGCCGGGGAGATAGAATATCTCGGCAGGGCCGATACCATCCGTAAAGCCAGCCGGAGAGACCTCCCTATAGTCGTGGCACGGCAGCTCGACGCCGCCACCACCGTCGCCGCTACCATGATATGCGCGGCCATGGCGGGTATCAAAATCTTCGCCACCGGAGGTATCGGCGGGGTACACCGCGGTGCCGAATCCACCTTTGACATCTCCGCGGACCTTCAGGAACTGAGCAGGACCAGTGTGGCGGTGATATGCGCGGGACCCAAGGCTATTCTGGATATTCCCCTGACCCTCCAATACCTGGAGACCCAGGGAGTTCCGGTGCTTGGATTCGGGACCGAAGAGCTGCCGGCTTTCTATTACAGAAAGAGCGGTTTGATGGTAGATCAGAGGCTTGATTCGGCGGCTGAAACCGCCGCTGTTCTCCACGCGAAATGGCGGATGGGTCTCACCGGTGGTGTACTGATCGCCAACCCCATCCCCGAGAAGTATGCCATGCAGGGCGCGCGGATTGAAAAAGCCGTTGACGCCGCGATTATAGAGGCGCGCAGGCTGGGCGTCAGCGGCAAGGAACTGACCCCCTTTCTCCTGAACCAGATCAAGGAGATCACCGGCGGTGAGAGTCTGCAAGCCAATATTGCTCTGGTAAAAAACAACGCGCTGCTGGCCGCCGATATCGCGGTCCGGTATTCCGAACTTCAGCCATGACAGCGTCCCTGCGGTACGGACAAATACCCGGCAGGCGGCGCCGGTAAGGTCAGTTCATCCGGACGGACCACTTTCCCCGGCGGCGATGAGCCCCTCCAGGTCCACTGGTATATCGAGTTCACACACTCTGCCGTACCGCACATACACAAGAAAACTCACCGCCGGCAGCGAGTAAAGTTCCGCGGCTGCCTGCCTGTAGGCCTCCATCTGCGCGGCGTATTCCTCCGGATGAATGATATGGTCCGTTTTAAAATCAATTACCGCCACCTGGTCCTCCCGGATAAGCAGCAGGTCTATCTGCCCGCGGACCATCAGACCGGCCCCGTGTCTTTCCCCGGTAACAGGCCGCGGGCCATCCACTGGATCTATATCCGCTCCTGTTTCATCTGGACCAAGCCGCAGAACAAACGGGAGCTCGGACTCCGCCAGCCCTGTTTCAACGGCGGATTTCGCCTCTTTACCGAGATCAGAGGCGAAAAAGGAGGCGGCCATGGTTCTCGCTGCGTCCTCCAGCCGGGCGGTTTCCGCCGGGTCCATCGTCAGCAGGGCCTGAGGCAGGGGAGGCGTGCCTGGTTTGCGCGAGAGCTCATATTCGATGCAGCTGTGGACAAGCTCACCGAAGGCCGCGGACACCTCGTATTCGGAGAGCAGATCATCCAGCCCCGTGAGGCCGCCGCCCGGGCGCAGCTCTTTACCCGCGAGATCACCTTTTGAGGCAGGGTCTGCCGAAGGGACTCCTCGCCCGATCTGACGGCCTGCGTATATATCCCGGCCCGCGCGTTCCCTGCCTGTCAATCCTTCCTGACCCGCGCATCCCTGACGGTCCGCTCCCGGTCCGGAATATTTCCGGTAGAGCCCGTTGAGCTCCGTGGGTGTCCAATCACGTTTGGGAAAATCCCGGATGATGACCGCGGAATCCAGCATATTCCGGTATACCCGCTCCGGGTCCTGTCCCCTGGAAAAGCTGCTCTGTCTGTTCACGCTCTCGCTGCTGAAATCGGGTATCGGTGCTATTTCACATCCCAGGGGAGATGAGAGATCGAGGGGTGAATCTTCACCATTCCAGCCCAGCGCCTGCAGCACCATGTTGAGCAGAACATTCTGCTCTTCCGGCTTCGCGGTATTTCTGTTTTTTGAATGATGATAACCGGAAAGGACCAGGTGATCCTGCGCCCTTGTGCATGCCACATAGAGCAGTCTCTTCAGCTCCGCCGTGTCCTGCTGTCTCATCTTCTCTCTCGCCATTTCGGTGAAATAGTTTTTCCGCTTCCCCTTTGTCTGGTCTCCATTTTCGGGGAGGTTGAGGACCAGCCCGTACTGGTCATCCCAGACAAAGAGTCTGCCTTTATCCCCCGCGCCGGAATTACCCGTATCGGCCACGAAAACCACCGGAAATTCCAGCCCCTTGGATTTATGGATACTGAGCAATTGTACTCCTCCGCTCTCACGGGGGATCAGGTCAAGGTCTTCGAGTTTTTTATAATCGCCGAGGTTCTCCCTCACGAAATCAAGAAACACGGCGAGATTTTCTCCCCTCGACTCACTCCTGCGGGCCAGGGAAATCAGTGCGTCGTAAAATTCCAGGTAGAGGTGATAATCGGGGTTTCTGAGTACCACGTACCTGTAACCGGCCTCATACCAGAGATACCGTATCAGGTGCGCCGCGGAGAACCGGGCGGACATGGAGAGCAGCTTATGGTACACCTGCCGCGCGCGCAGGTATTTGTCCCGGTCCTTTTCAGAAGGGAAAAAATCCTCCTCCCCGGTATGCGAAAAAGCCTCCTGCTCTTCCGTTTCGCTGTCCATCAGGATGCTGAAGACAGTATCATCGGAAAGATGGGCGAACGGCGAACGGAGAAGCGCCGCGTAGGCGGTCCTGTCCCGCGGATATACCAGCAGCTGGAGAAACTGATAGATATCATTCACAGGGGCTTCCTGAAAAAGACTGCGGATACTTTGAACGGTATACGGCACTTTCAGGCGGCGGAGATACTTTTCAAAGTGTATCTGGTTGCTCGAACTGCGCATGAGGATCGCCACGTCATCATACACCGCCGGGCGGACATGCTCCTTCCCGCCGGGACCGGAACCATCCCGGACCTGCAGCTTTTTCTGTTCCACCATCTCCCTGATATACTGCACCACCGTCCAGGCTTCCGCCTCGCTTGATGTGAGCAGCTCCTCTTCATCGGGGATTTCCAATTCTCCGTCCGGATCGTAGGCTTTATAAAAAAGCCGGATGACCGGCAAAAAAGCCGTATGGGCAGAGGGCGCGGCCAGGGGGCTGAAGCGGGCCTCAAAATCATTGGAATCTTCATCCCCGGCCGGCATTATCCGGGAAAAAAGCTTATTGAAAAAACCGATCAGGGCCGAATGGCTCCGGTAGTTGCAGCCCAGCTGGAGGCTTGTTCCCCCAGCCCGGAACATCTGCTTCTGCAGCCCTTTCAAAACCCGCACGTCCGCTCCGCGGAATTTATAGATAGACTGTTTCTCGTCTCCGACGAAAAACAGTTTTCCCGGCTGCAACTCCTCCGGACCGGGATCACCGGCAGTATTAAGTTCGGCTTTCTCCGCCAGCAGAAACAGCAGCTGCCGCTGAACATCATTGTTGTCCTGAAACTCATCGATCATTATGTGGGTGAAATGCTGCTTGTAATACCTCCGCAGATCGAGATCCTCCCGCAGAAGCAGTACGGCCATTTCCACCACATCCCGAAAAGTCAGGACCCCGGAGCTTTTTTTCGTCCTCATCACACGGTGCTGGAACTCGCCGAGAAGGGAGTATAATCCGCGGTATACGTCTTCATCCAGAAACAGGGCGATAATCGGCACCAGCTCCTTCACCGCCTCCTTCCACGAACCGATTCTTTCGCGTCCCTCGATCAGCAGGGGATCTTTCGGTTTGCCGCCGAAACTGTTCACGGGCAGTTCAGCAGCCTGACGCAGTCCCTGCCAGTCATTCTGCTCAAAGAGTTCCGGAGGAGATCCGCAGCTCTGCAGGAGGGTCCGGACCTTCCACAGACTTTTTTTGTCGGCGGGAATGTTTTCGGTCAGAAACCACTCCCGTACTTCCTCCAGCCGGCGGGTAATCCCAGCGGCCTGAACACGCAGATACTCCCTCTGCCGGTCGAACATCCCGGGGAAATCACAGCTGCGTGCCAGGTGGAACTCCTCGTCCGCCAGGGGAATAAAAAACTGCTCCAGGACCTGCTCCATTCCGAAGTCCCGGACAAGCCGCCTGAGAGGTCCCTGTCCCGCGTGTTCCAGAAGAAACTGCAGGGAGGTTTCCGCGTTCATCCGTGCTGAGGCGTACTCATCCTGACGAAAATCCCCGGACACCCCGAACCGCGTGCTTCCGCCGCGGACGATACGCGCGCAGAAACTATCCAGTGTGGAGATCTGCGCCTCATCGAAACCGGCGACAGCTGCCCGGATACGTTCTTTTTTCTCCCGGCTGTCGGCAGCTTCTTCCTCACGCAGCAGCAGGCTGTATATCCGCTCGTACATCTCAGCGGCGGCCTTGCGCGTGAACGTGAGGGTGAGGATACTATCCGCCTTTGCCAATCCGCTTTCTATCAGGTACACGAAACGGCGGGCCAGGACCGTGGTTTTGCCGGAGCCGGCCCCGGCTGTTACGACGGTATTGCCGCGGGTAAAAACAGCTTCCCTCTGGGAATCATCCAGGCTAAGCATCATGTTTTTCCCCCGGCAGCTTTAATGAATACCTGGCGCGGCAGACAGCTCGATAATCGCAGCCGGCACAGTGGACCGGTATTCTGAAATCCCCTGCCCGTATCCTCCCGGCCTGGAACACTACCGCCGACACGATCCGTTCGGCCTGCTGGTGAAACTCCTCCGGCAGCAGTCTCGGTTTCCGTCTCGGCGCGGGGAGTACCGGCCCTCCGGGCTCAGCGAACACCTGTGTGTATTTCCCGTCCCGTATACTGTAATAACAGGCGGCGGTCACCTGATACCCGTTTCGGTCCGCGATGCTGGAATAGAAGGGCAGCTGTGAAACCGCCGGCAGATTTTCGGTCTGGTATATCCGCGATAATGACGGGACCATTCCCTTTTTATAATCCACAAGGACCGCGGACCCTTCTTTTTGTGAAATCCGGTCTATCCGGCCCCACATGCCTGTCTCAACATCACAGGGTGAAGAAAGTTCCATCTCGGTGCCAAGCAGTTCGAACCCGTCAAACTGGCTGCTCTCCTGATATATAAAATCGCGGACCTGCCTGCCCGTGCTTCCCGTGAACCAGTTCCAGGCCGGGGGAATAAAATCCATTCCGCGCCGTTCCCACTGCGCAAACTCCCGGGCACAGATCTGTTCGGCGAGTTCAATGTACAGATCGGTGTGACCGGCCTGCCAGGCGCCGTCCCGGCGCTGAACTTCGGTATACAGCACCGCGAATATCCGGTGAAGAATACTGCCCATCAGCCAGTGGTCGATGATCATGGCCGAATATTCCTCCTCAGCCAGTTTCACCCCCTTCTGCAGGAGATACGCGAAGGGACAGGCACTGTACAGGTCGAATGAGGTTGGAGAAAACCAGATCCTCCCGTCCCCGGCCCCTTTTTCACCCCTGGCGGTCTCCAGCATATGGGCGGAGATCCGCGTATCTTTAACAGGCATGGCGGTATAATCGGTACCTTTCGGCGCAAAGCCGGTCCCCCGTATCGCTTCAAAACCGTATCTCTGCTGAAACACCAGACGGGGGGGCATCGGTGCTTTTCCGGACCAGAAATCTTCCTCCTCCGCGAAGGGATCACTCCCCGTCAGTTTATCCGGCGCGGAGATTTTTCCCGCGGAGAGCAGCTCGCTGGGAGGCAGCTGGGGCCCCGAAAAACCCAGGTCGCTGCAGCTCATGCCGATATGACCGCCCGAACGGCTGTACACTTCCAGAAAGGCCGAAGAGGCATCGGGAACATCCCTGTCGAGGAGCAGACTGCGGTAATCATCCCTCAGGAAGCTGAAATCCTCCCTTTTTACCCTCGTTTCACCCTGTCCCGTCCCCGGAATAAAATGGTATCGGGGAGTAATCCCTGCCGAAACACGGTACCGGTACACGGGTATCGCGTTTCTACTTCCTGCGGAGACGTAAACGCGCCGGCTCATCAGCGACGTCCACAACGAGTACGGAGAAGGTATCCCGATATTCTTCAGCCGCGCAGCGGCATCCTCCATCTCCCGGAGGACATGGAGGGAATACTGCAGGACCTTCTCCGCCTCCGGCGTCCACTGTCCGGTATCAAAAAAGGTATGGAGAAAGGTATGTACATGGCCGTGAAGTTCCCCCGCGTCAGAGGCGTGAATCATCCGCGTTATCTGTCCCTTCAGGTTCCTGTAGAATTTTAGAAGATCATCCCGGGAGCACTGTTTCAGTTTCCGCGACAACGCGTCCCTCACGGTACCGTCCTCCCTCCAGTTGGACAGGTGAAAGTGCCGGATGGCGAAACGGACAAGTTCACGCGCTTTCTCCCCCTCCCTCCAGGGATAGGCAGGTTCGAGCAGGAGGAGCTTCAGGGTATCGATATGCATACCGCCGCGGTCCAGATCGGACAGACGCTGAAACAGCGCTCCCGCGGGATATTCGCTGAGCATCCTGCCAGCGCGGAAATCCAGAGGGATGTCCCGGATGACCGCCTCTTCCTCCAGACGGGCTTGCCAGCCTTCGTAATCCGGCAGCGTCACGGCTATATCGGCGGGATGTATACCCTCCTCAAGCAGACCGTGCAGCCGGGTCACGAGATAGTGGAGCTCCTGCCGCGCGTCCCTGAACCTGAAAATTTCCGCCGTATCAGCGGAATCCTGCCTGTTCAGAGGATGGACGAAATATGTACCGGCCTCGGAAAGCAAAGCGCGGTATTCATCAAAATCATCGATCAGTTCCGGGTAAAAAATATGAAAACAGCCTGCCGAATCCCCGCCCTGAGAGCCGCCGCCCTGAGGACGCACGTACGCCGGATCAAACAAAGCCGAATCATCAAGAAAGTTACAGTACCGGTAGTACAGCAGGCGGATATCCTCCGCGAGGGGCGGCGGGATATGTATGGTTCCTGTCTCCAGAGCGCTTACCGCCGTCTGCAGCTGCGGAAGCGCCGCTGCCAGCTGATGCTGAAAAACCGACGGGTCATCCACATCGGAGTCGCCCGCTAAAACCTGCAGAACGGGTCCGCTCCGGGAGTGTTCCTCGAGCAGGGATGCACAGAAGAGGGTTCTGTACAGTGCATTTGAGGGAAGCCTGTCATGCCGGGGGGAAAACTCCCTCTCCTTCAGACGGTCCCAGGAGATGAACCTGTCGCTTCGTACGGCCCTCATGCCTGACAGAAGCAGAGCCTGCCGCAGACGATATTCACCCGCCACTTCCGAAGGAAAGACGAAAATGTGAACATTGTCATCGATATGCCGTGAAATGACCTGTGCAACCGGATCGTGCAGCAATATACTCCCCATTTTGTTGATGCCGGCTCAGGATAAAGGCCCCCCGGAGGGGCCGTTCTTTTCCCATTCGAGCACCGTCAGGTTCGGTTTGATACCCATGCCCTGGAGACGTGTCAGAAGCCGCGTCCGCATTTCCGCTCTGTATCTCCAGGCATCATCAGCCGAATCCGTCCAGGCCGTGATCCAGCACTTTATTGAATCCTTATCCATATCCATCACCCAGAAGCGCGGATTTTCATGGGCGTTTTTACTCATGAGATCATGGGCCAGGTCCAGGGAAACAGCCTTGACCGCCTCAAGGTCCGCGTTCCAGGACACCCAGAACTCTACGTGGGCCCAGAAATATGAATCATACAGTGAATAGTTTATCACTTCCTTGTTGAGCATGGTACTGTTGGGCACAATATAGCGCCGCCAGTCCCACAATTTCACCACCGAGTGAGTCATGGTGATGTCTTCGATGGTACCGTATTGCTGATCTATATGTACCGTATCACCCAATTTGAAAAGCTTTGAAAAGGAGATAATGATCCCCGCGATGACGTTTTCGATAAATGGCCGTGCCGCGATACCGACGATGACACCAGCGGCTGAAATAACCAGTGATATCATGGTCCTGGGAACCATCCCGATGAAGGGAAAGGCAATCAGGATAAACCAGATGAGCAGGATCACTCCCGCAGCAATCTTCCGGATGATCGAAAACCGCCCGCCAACGCTCTCGACGGCCGCTTCCCTGGCCGCCTTGACCTGACCGTTTAGGGGGGCGTGTGTTTTTATTGAGCTGAATTTTTTCAGCTTGCGGATCCGCTGCAGCTTTATATTCTCCCACCTTCTCAGCAGGAGCGGAAAGGCCGCGAGGAAAAGTAAGGCCGCCAGCGTGACCGCCGACAGGTATATGAATTCGGATTTCTCGATTGGTATCCATTCCACAATTCTACTGCTATCACTGAACATGGTTTTTTGCAAGCTTCAGTATACCTGTTTGGAATAATTTCCGGTCTTCTTCGGTATTCTCCGCGGTTGGACACGGAAAAACAAATCTTTCATACTTATAAACGGAGGTGGGAAGATGGATCTTCAATTAAAAGACAAGGTCGTACTGGTCGCGGGGGCCAGCCGGGGACTGGGATACAATACCGCCAGGATAGCCGCCCAGGAGGGCGCGATAGTATCCATGGGCAGCCGCGGCAGGGAAGATATCGAAGGCGCCGCCCGGGAAATCAGCCGGGAAATCAGTGAGGAAACCGGAAGCCGGGTATCCGGTTTTCAGCTTGATATGAAGGATGCCGATTCCATCCGCTGCTGGATAAAAGATACGGAGGACCTCTACGGCACTATCGACGCGGTGCTGGTAAACGCGGGGGGGCCTCCCGCCGGTATCTTCGCGGACTTTGACGACAACCAATGGGAGGACGCCTACCGGCTGACGCTGCTCTCCGCCGTCAGGCTGATCAGGGAAACCGCCGAAGTGATGAAGCGCGGCGGGGGGGGTTCAATTCTCACTCTCACCTCCATCTCGGTAAAGGAACCCATCCCCAGCCTGATCCTCTCCAACGTGATGCGGTCCGGGGTAGCGGCCCTGGTAAAAACCGTCTCCAGGGAATTCGCCCCCTTCGGCATACGGGTCAACAACATCATCCCCGGGTATTTCAACACTGACAGACTCCGGAAACTGGACGAATCCGCCGCAGTAAAAGAAGGGACCACAGTGGAGAAGATCAGTTCACAGCGGCAGGCCAATGTGCCGCTGCGCAGATACGGAGAACCGGAGGAGTTCGGCAGGGCGGCGGTTTTTCTCCTTTCACCGGCGGCATCCTACGTGACGGGACACTCTTTTGTCATCGACGGAGGGCTGCTCCACTCGCTCACGTAGGAAAATACAGAGAAAGGCGGACATATTGCTCCGTTGATAAAACAAACTTCTTTTTATTGCTCTCTCCCGCGCTGAAGTGTACAATTGGGGCCAAGGAGGATCGTCATGCCCCAAGAATCACGAACAGCCAGAAAGCGGGAGAAAAAAACAATTACCCCCAGGAAGTGGTTTGTCCGGCTGGTGAAACCGAATATTCTCAGGTTTTTAAGAATCAGATACAATATAAGCGTAGTCAGCAGTGAGGCGGTAAAGACCCTGGAACCCCCGTTTATTATGGTGGGCAATCACGTGAACTTCTGGGATCCCTTCTTTCTTCATATGGATATCTCCCCGACTATTCAATATATTACCTCGGACAATATCTTCAGGACCAAAATTCTCGGCACCGTTATGCGGCTTCTCGGGTCCATTCCCACCTCAAAATTTATGAGCGATATTGCCACTATCTCGCAGGTGCTGCGAATATTAAAACGGAAAGGAGTTGTCGGGGTATTTCCCGAAGGCCGCCGCACATGGGACGGGCGCATGCTCTGGCATGTTCCCACCGTATCCAAGCTGATACACAAGCTCAAGCTGCCGGTGGTGGGAGTGATCATCAAGGGCGGTTATCTTGCCAAACCCCGATGGGCCCGGCATATGCGGAAAGGAGCGGTGGAGCTGGAGTACAAACTGGTCTTCACGGCGGAAGAACTCGCCTCCATCAGCGCGGAGGAATGCCGCGTCCTCCTGGAAAAACGGCTCTACCATGATGACATGGCCTGGCAGAAAGAAAAGATGATCCCCTTCCCCGGAAAAGCCCTGGCGGAGCACATCGAATCAACACTCTTCGCCTGTCCCAAATGCATGAGTTTTAATTCCATCCGCTCCAGAGGAGATGAGGGGACCTGCAGTGTCTGTGGTTACAGCTTCAGACACAATGAATACGGATTTCTTGAACCGGGAAGCAGCCCGCTGGTCTATGACACGGTATCGGAATGGAACAGCTGGCAGCTCGCACACCTCAAGGACTTTATATACAAGCAGGCGGACCCTGACAGGATACTGTTTGAAGAAGGCCCGGCGGCGCTGCTGCGGGGATACCGGACGCGCCCATTAAAACGGATCAATACCGGGCGGGTATATTTTTCACTGCGGGGAATCGAATTCCATACTACCATCGGCCGTACGTTTGTATTTCCAATAGAAGAAATTGTGGGGGAAAATGTGCAGGTTGGGGAAAAGCTGGAGTTTTACTTCGGGTCGTCACTGTACCGGCTCGATTTTATCAGTCCCCGCGTGTCCTCGTATATGTGGTACCAGTGTATTTTTCTCCTTCACCAGAAGATCCGTAAGGCTGCAGCTGAAATCGACGACCAGGTGAACGCCTGATTCAGCACCCTCCCCGGTTCATTGAGCGGTCGGAAATCTCCTCCAGCCGTTTGATCTCAGCTGTCTTTCCAAGCTTTTTTAACTCATCGAGGTACTTTTTGGCCGCTTTTCTCGGGTTTTTCGTTATCCTCATCTGGATCCGGTGGTCCGTCTCAAGCTCCCTCTCCACCCTCTCCACGGGAGCGGTTTCCAGATAGAGCCAGCAGTCCAGGCAGCAATGGGCGTCGAGAAATTTCTTCAGGCTCTCCACATCATACCATCCGAACTGCTGTCCATAGACCAATATCACTTCATTTTCCTGTGTTGTTTTTTTTGTACCCTCTTTCGTCATTCCTTTTCTCCTTGTCTATATCAACCCGAGATGGAGTTTCCTGTACTCCCCGGGACTTATTCCTTCCAGATTACGAAACACGCTGCTGAAGTAGTTGAGAGACTCGTAACCGCATTTCTCCGCCACATCCGCCAGATTCAGGTCCGGGTACTGGATCATCATGTCCTTGCTCATGGCGATCCGGTAGGAATTGACATACGCGATCGGCCTCTGGTCCAGCGCTTCCCTGAACAGATGGCAGAGATGCTGGGGCGTCACCTGAAGCACCTCCGCCAGTTCATCAATGGTGATGAGTTTGTGAAAATTTTTTTCTATATAACTGAATACCGGTCCGAGTCTCGAGTACTTTTTTACCACCGGTTCATCCTCGGCCCTGTGGATATACTTCATCATGGTTATGAGAAAATCGTAGACCAGAGAGGAGCACTCCAAACCCTTGAGGTTTGAATCCGAAAGGAGGTGATAGAAGGCTATCCTCATCTTGTGTACCAGCTGCTCGCCATGCACCACCGAATATACTCCGGAGTCCAGGAGGCCGACCGCTTTCAGGATAGGCTGCAGATGTGATCCGTTAAATGTGAGCCAATGGACCTTCCAGGGGTTGGTAACGGAATAATAGGTATGCGGTACCCGGGGATAGAGAAAAATACCCTGGTCAGGACCGATCATGCACTCATGGTCCCCCACTTTCAGTATCCCTTCACCCTCTTCACACTGTATCCACTGGTAATGGGGATACCCCCGGGGTCTGCTGTGAGGATCCATTTCCTGGTGGAAATCTATCCCTACACCGACCAGGTAACAGGGAAGCTTTAATTCCATTTCTGTAATGACGCTAAAGGCAAACTTTCCCATAATTGCTTAGTCCAGTATACCCCGATCTTAAAATATCCACAATTAGATTCAAATCTTATGATTGACGGTTTACCGGTGAGGCGGGATAATTTTCTTACACGAAGAAAGGAGGAATTTTCACATGAATAGAAAAATACTGCTGACAGCAACATTGGTTGTAGTATCTGCCGCTCTTCTCATAGGTTTCATCGGATGCCAGAAAGAGGAAACCGCCGCTGCGGCACCCGAGCAGAAGATTGTAGTCTACAACTCTTACTGGAGCGATCCGGAACCTTTAAGGGTCGAAAGCGAACTCATGAAGATGTTCAATGAACAATACCCCGAAGCCAAGGTGATCCACAGCACCGTTGCCCACGAAGATTTTAAACAGGCCATACGGGCATATCTGACCTCATCCACCCCGCCGGACGTCCTGACCTGGTTTGCCGGAAACAGGGCCCGTTTCTTTATCGACAAAGGCCTTATCATGGACATCAGCGACGTATGGGAGGAAGCCGGATGGAATGATAGCTATTCCAAGGGTTTCCGCGCCCTCAGTACGGTGGAGGGTAAACAGTACTTTCTCCCGGGCAACTGGTACTGGTGGGCCGTCTACTACAGCAAATCAACCTTCACGAAATACGGCATAGAACCCCCGAAGACCTGGGACGAGTTCCTTGCAGTGTGTGAGAAACTCAAACAGAACGGTGTCACTCCCATCACCATCGGCACCAAGTACCGCTGGACCGCCGCCGCGTGGTTCGATTATCTCAACATGCGCGTGAACGGCCCTGAATTCCACATCAATCTGATGCTCGGTAAGGAAAGCTACAATGATCCGAAAGTCCTGAAGGTCCTGAACGATTACTGGAAACCCCTCATCGACAAGGGATACTTCATCGACGATCCGGCCTCTTACTCATGGGCCGAAGCTATTCCCTTCATGGCCAACGGTCAGGCCGCCATGTACCTGATGGGCGATTTCATCCGTGATTCATACCCGGCCGAAAAGGTGGATGATATAGACTTCTTCAGATTTCCCATCATCGATCCCAATGTTCCCGTGGGTGAAGACGCTCCTACCGACGGCTACTTCATCCCCGCCAACGTGCAGAACCCCGAAATGGCCAAGGCACTGCTGAAATTCTTCGGCTCCAGTGAAACACAGGAATTCATCGCCAAAGAACTCAAACGCCTCGTCACCAACAACGACGTAGACCCGGCCGTATACAACCCGAACCAGAAAAAGGGTGTTGAACTCATAAACGGCGCCGACTATGTGGCGCAGTTCTACGACCGCGACACCACTCCCGAGATGGCCGACAAGGGCATGAACGGCTTCATGGAGTTCTGGGCGAAACCCGGACAGGCGAAACAGATCCTCGATCGGCTTGAAGCCGACCGGGCGGATTTATTCACGGAATAGCTTCTCTTTCTCAATCCATACTATCCTCAGGGCCGGCCGGTGGACGGCCGGCCCTCTTTTCAGGGGGCACGCGAAATGACAAAAAACCGGCTGAGATACGGTCTCACACCCTATCTTTTCCTGGGTTTACCGGTCCTGATTTACCTTGTCTGGGTCATCGGTCCGATGCTGTACAGCTTCTACCTGGCCTTCACCAGCTGGGACGGCTTTTCACCGCCCCAGTTCGTGGGTCTGAAAAACTTCACCCGCCTCTTTCACGACCGGGTATTCTATATCAGTCTTTCAAACAATATTGAATGGATAGTTCTGTTCATGACCGTCCCCATCGTCCTGGGTCTGACCCTCGCGATGATACTCAACGGAAACATCCCCGGTGAAAAGTTTTTCAAATCAAGCTTTTTCATGCCCATGGTTCTCTCCCTCGTGGTATGCGGACTGGTATGGTCATGGCTCTACAATCCCGCCTTCGGTCTGATAAATTCGCTCCTGCGGTCCATCGGACTGGACCGTTTCGCCCGCGGATGGCTCAGCGATCCCGATGTGGTCATGGAATCTGTAATCACAGTGGCAATCTGGCGCCAGGTTGGTTACGTAATGATCCTCTATCTGGCGGGTCTGCAGAGCGTTGATCCCGATCTGGTCAACGCCTCCGAGGTGGACGGGGCCAACGCTGTTCAGCGCTTTTTCCATGTTATCCTGCCCCAGCTGGCGCCTATCACCGTGATAGTGATCGTCATCAGCATCGTGGACTCCCTGCGGGCCTTCGACCTGGTATCCGTGATGACCAGGGGCGGCCCCTTCAACTCTTCCAGTGTGCTGGCCAATTACATGTATATCCAGGCCTTCAACAACTACCGGATGGGCTACGGTGCCGCAATCTCAGTCATTCTGTTTATCATCAGTCTGGTATTCATCCTCTTCTATCTGAACAGGATAGCGAAGGAGGAAGGCAATGGCTAAAAAATCACAGCTTCCTTTCGCCGTGAAAGCACTGCTGTACACTCTACTGGTTATCACGACCCTGGTATGGCTGGTCCCGGTATTCGTCGCGGTCATCACCAGTCTCAGAACAAACGATGATATCCTGCTGAGAGGTTTTCTGGTATTTCCCGAAAAAATATCGATCCAGAGCTTCGCGGACGCGTGGAAACGCGGCGGTCTTCACAACTACCTTCCCAACAGTTTTATCATTACCATGCCGTCTCTGGTCCTGACCCTGTTTCTCTCTTCCCTCGGCGCCTACGCCCTGGCCCATTTTCGCTTCCGGGGACGCAGTTTCTTTTACTTCCTCTTCGTCGGCGGCACCATGCTGCCCTTCCAGATCCTCCTGATTCCTGTCTTCAGACTCTCGGACGCCCTGGGTATCTACGATACCTATTTCGCCCTCATCGCCATTCATACCGCCTTTCAGCTCGGTTTCTGCACCTTTGTTTTGCGAAACTACATGATGACGGTACCTATTCAGATCCTGGAGGCCGCCCGCATCGACGGATGTACGGAGATCGGTATCTGGTGGAAGATAATGATGCCCCTGACCATCCCCTCCTTCGCCGCTATTGCCACCCTGGAGTTCACCTGGATTTTCAACGACTATTTATGGCCCCTCATCCTGATCCGTACCGCGGAAAAAATGCCCGTTACATCAGGACTGGCCATCCTGCAGGGACAGTATGTGCAGGACTGGACGGTCATTATCTCCGGGGCCCTGATCGCCACAATCCCGACTCTGGCAGTTTTTATCTTTCTGCAGAGATACTTTATCGAGGGACTGACTCTGGGATCGAATAAATAAGGGACCGCCCAAGGAGTACATCATGAAACTGTTAAACGGCTGTTATACCGTATACGGAAACCCCATAAAGAGAAGCCATTCCCGGTCCGTCGAGCGGTGGCAGAAGATGTTCATAAAAAAATTCAACTACGACCCGCGGGAAAAATACACCCTCAAGGTGGAGGAAAACCCCTACCTCGGGCCGATATTCGGATTGAAAAATATCGTCAGGTCCGACGGAACGGAGGACCCCGCCGGCGGGACAGCCGGAGGGGAACCCGGACGTCATCCCGCTGAACTGGACAGCCCTGAGGCGGTGGTGATCAGTACCATCCGGATGGGTTTCGGACACTACCGCATCGCCATGGCAGGGGCCTCGGCCGCAAGGTCCATGGGCTTCACCCCCTACTGGCTGGACCTTCTGTCCATTCCGGGAATCACCAGCGATGTAATCAACTGGTGCAATACCTGGTACAGCAGATGGTCCCGGATCAGTCAGAAGAGCGGATTGTTCAACCGGTATGTCTGGGAGCCCGTGACCACCGGTGAGCCGACCCTGCCGGGTCTTTCCGCCTTTCTCAACAGCTGGATAGTGGGCTGGCCGTGGAGGTTTCTCAAAACCAATATCAAGGACTACAAGATGAGCGAGCTCTTCGGTCCCCTCCACCAGGCCCTGCCCGCCGATATTCCCATCCTCACCGCCCATATGTGGAACTGCATGGGTGCTGTTTCCGGCGGGATGACCAACGTGGTGGACATGATGTTCGACAACTGGCCCATGGCCTTTCAGCTGACCGAGGGCGCCAAGCACGCGGTCCAGTCCCCTTCGGCTTACTACGGCTTCCGGACCATGCGGGGCTTTGATGAAAGCGGGAAAGTACTCTCGCCGCTCCCTTCGGACGCCATCCATTTCACGGGACATCACGTCGACCATGAACTGGTGGAACATATCGAAACGGACTGCGCGGCCCGTCTGGAACGGATGAAGACCGGAGAACCGCGGAGGTTTCTCGTTACCATGGGAGGGGCCGGGGCGCAGAGGGAGCTGTTTCAGGCGGTCATCGAGCATTGTATTCCCCTCATCAGACAGAAAAAAATCGCCCTCTTTGTAAACCTCGGCGACCACAAGGACAACTGGGACTGGCTCAGCAGCCAGCTGAGCGCTCATTCCGGGCTTATCACGACCCATTTTACCTGGGAAGACACCCGGAACTACGCCGATGCCATCCGCGGCCAGTCGGCGGAGGGTCTGCATGTTTTTCTCCATGACAATATCTTCCACGCGGTATACGCCACCAACTATCTCATGCGGGTCATCGATGTGATGATTACAAAACCCAGCGAACTGGCTTTCTACCCGGTACCGAAAATCTTTAACGCCCGGGTGGGGGGCCATGAAATGTGGGGAGCCGTGCGCGGGGCGGAGATCGGCGACAGCACCATTGAAACCCGTTCCATTCCGCATACCCTGCAGGCCGTCGATCTGCTGAGCTCTGAAGACGACCTCCTCGAAATGTACTGCCGACAGATAGTAAAAAACAAACAGATCGGCATCTATGACGGGGCCTACAACAGCGTCGCCCTGGCTACCGGTACGGAGTTCAAGCGCCGGTGAAGCATAAGATAGACCCGTCTGGATCTGCGCCGATGAGTGCTTTGACGCCCCCGAGTATTTCCGCGCCGATGAGTGCTTTGACGCCCCCGAGTATTTCCGCGCCGTCGGTGCCTTCGATACCGGCGCACATACCAGCCCGATGAACATCGGTATCTTTTCCGACTCCTACCTCCCGGCCCGAAATGGTGTTGCACGGGGAATTTACCATTTGAAAACAGGCCTCGAGCTGCGGGGCCACAAGGTGGTCCTGGTCACCATTTCGGGGCCGTCCCGCTTCGGCCGGCACGGTGGTCCCAGCCTCCCCGGCTGCTCCGACCGCCATGGCAGCCACGGGCGGACCCCCCGCCTTGACTACCCCGACAGCCCTGAATTCGAACGCCCTGGCTTCCCTGAGTTACCCGACGGCCCCGTGTGGCCCGCCCGCCCCGACTACCCCGATAGCCCTGGCTTCCCTGAGTTACCCGACGGCACCGGGGACAGTCCCCGTATCCGCCGGATACATTCTCTGCCGGTAAAACCATCCCTGGATCTGCGCGTAGCCTTGACCAGCCCCGCAGCCATGGGTCGGATTATTCGCGAGGAAGAGCTTGAGATCATCCACACTCACACGGAGTTCTCTATCGGGCTGGCAGCCCGGGCAGCGGCAATGCATGCCAATCTGCCGATGATACACACTTTTCACACTCTGTATGAACACTACAGGCATTTTCTGCCCCTCGGGAAATGGCTTCCCTCAGAATGTATACGCCGGCGTACAGCATGGTTTCTGAAACCATATCAGGCCGTCGTCTGTCCCTCCCTCAAATCACAAAATTACCTGCGGTCTTTCGTCCCCGGAGATACCACCGTGTATATCCCCAACGGTATTACCGTGCCCCCTGAGGACACGCCGCCAGCCGCCGCGCCTGCCTTAAGCATCCCGGCCGTGGAAGGCCGACCGCCGGACAACCAGCCCAAGGATATCAATCCCCGCGAAAAAATAATCCTCTATGTCGGCCGGCTGTCGCCCGAGAAGAGGTCCCTTCAGCTTGTGTCACAGATGCTTCCCCTGCTGCGGTTGCGCCCCGATCTGAAACTCATCCTCGTGGGAGACGGTCCTCTGAGACATGCGGTGAAAAGAAAAATCAAAGAAGCGGGGCTGGAGAAAAGCGTGCTGTGCACCGGCTTCATATCCCCTGAAAAGGTCCAGGAGCTGTACAGGCGCGCCGATCTTTTCATCACCGCCTCCTTGAGTGAAAACCATCCCTATACGATCCTCGAAGCCTGCGTCGCGGGGCTTCCTTTCGTGGTCAGGGACGATCCGGCATTTTACGGCCTGGTGGAAAACGGAAAAAACGGATTCACCGCCGCCACCGATGCACAGATGCCCGCCGCAGTCCTCAAGCTGCTGGGAGATACCCGGCTCCGGCATAAATTCGGGGCCTGCAGCAGGAGTATCGCCAACCGCTACGACAGGGATAAATATATCACTATGATAGAAAATCTGTACCGTCAGTGTCTGAAACAAACCGGTAAAGAGTAGACATCCGCCGCCTTTCCCTTCAGAATGGGCCTCATGCGGATACAGAATACTGGAAATCGTGGACGCGGCGCTTCCCTCATCATGACGGCACTGGTTTTTTACGGAATATTGGCCGTCGGAGCTTTCCTGTGGCAGTGGATAGCTGCCGGTGACCCGCTCCTTATTTTTCGGATAAACGCGAAACGGCCGCGGATGGGCGCGGAAACAGGCCTGTTGCTGGGGGCCTTTTTGTTTAACCTTGTTTTCGATTACGCCGGACCGCGTTATTCATCTCTCCTGTCCCGCTTTCAGAACAGTCTCCGTGAGATTATCGGTCCTCTCCTTCCGCGGGATATTTTTATCCTGGCCGTGCTGAGTGCCTTTGGAGAAGAGCTTTTCTTCAGGGGGGCAGTCCAAGCGTCCCTCGGTTTCATTCCCGCCACCCTGCTCTTCGCGGCGAGTCACTACCCCCTCAAAAAGGAATTGTGGCTGTGGCCTCTCTACGCACTTCTCATGGGATCGGTACTGGGAACACTTCGAATCCTCGGAGGGGACATCTGGTCGGCGGTACTGCTGCATTTTTCGGTGAACGCCGTCTCCCTGGGGCTGATATCGGGAAAATCACGCAAATAGACGCAGCACTCCACGCACATATACGACCCCGATGGTCCCCGTGACGGCGAGTTTCATAACAATAGCCATCAGGGTCCCTCTGAAAACTCCCAGAGCCGCCCTGAGGGGCTGTGAATCAGCCCTCTTCACCAGGAGTTCCCCCGCTAACGCTCCCACGAAGGCCCCGAGGACTGTCCCAATGAGGGGCAGAAAAATTGTCCCCAGGAACATTCCGATTACGCTGCCCCACACCCCCGCCTTTCCCGCCCCAGAGCGGCGCGATGCCAGGGCTGGCAGAACATTGTCCAGGACCGCCGCGCCCAGAGCGATACTCCCCATCAGCGCCAGGAGCCATACCGGATAGACGCCCCAGGCCCCCGTCCATGAAATGAGCAGCAGGGCGATAAACGCCACAGGGGGACCCGGCAGTACCGGAACGATACAGCCTGCCAGTCCGGCTAAAACCAGGAGTCCGGCCAGAATGGACATGGAAATTGAAAATATCATAGTTAATTTTTACACAGCCGGGAAAAGAAATACAAGGCCGGAATCAATTTTGATGACGCCAAAGGCGGAATTTCATATTCGCCGTCACCTGCTGCGACCGTCTTAACTATTAGAAGTCAATCGTGAATATACAATCAGGATTTGAATCCCTGCTCCTTATGTTTCTTTTCGATCTCTACAGCTAATTTTTCCAGAGCCTTGTAATCGCTCTCCGAGGGAAACCCTTTGCTGAGAACCGGCTCAATAATTTCTGCCTTAAGGTTGGAAATCATTCCCGCTAATATCTCTACAGTTTTCCCTCCCCATCCGTAAGAACCGATGATGGAAACAAACTTTGCCTTGGGACGTAATGCATTTGCCAGATACGCCCCGTACACGGCATTCGGGTGCGGTCCCGCGAGCACAGTAGGAGTTCCGATGACAATAGTTCCCGCGTCAACGAGGGCTATAGCCAGTTTCCCTATGTCAGTGACGGCGAGATTGAACTGCTCGACCTTTATTCCTTTTTCCACAAGAGAGGAAACAAGAAAATCAACCATGCTTTTTGTACTGCCGTGCATGGAAATATAGGGCAAAACCACCGTATTTTTTGCCGGGCCCGCTACCCAGTCTTTGTAGGCATCGATGATAAATGAAGGCCGTGGATATAAGGGACCATGACTCGGGGCTATGATGGATATTTCATAGGGCCCTATTTTGTCCATATTTTTCCTGATGATCTGGTTGAAGGGCATCATAATTTCCGCGAAGTACCTTTTTGCCGCTTCGTACACCCGGCCTTCATCGCTTACGTACAGATCAGATGTTGCAATATGAGAGCCGAAAAAGTCACAGCTGAACAGGATTTTATCTTCCCTGAGATATGCTGACATGGTTTCGGGCCAGTGGACCCAGGGCGTATATATGAACTCGAGGGTTTTGTCTCCAAGTGAAAGCGTCTCACCGTCGGCTACAGTGATGATGGACTCCTCCTGTATGGACAATAAGTCGGTAAGCATATCTTTTGCTTTGACGCTGGTGACTAACTTTGCCCCGGGATACCGCGCGAGAACAGCCGGAATGCTGCCCGAGTGGTCCTGTTCGGCATGAAGCGAGACCAGGTAATCAAGCCTGGATACGTCTTCCAGCTGCGCGAGCAATTCAGAGCTGAATTCCGGTTCAACCGTATCGATAAGAGCGGTTTTTTCACTTCCCTCAACAAGATAGGCATTGTAACTTGTTCCATCCGGCAGAGGAATGAGCGAGTCAAAAAGGCGCGCGTCCCAATCCACAAAACCCGCCAGGGAAATCCTGTCCGCAATCTTTCGTTTTTTCATATTAACTCCATCCTCCTAGTATAGGGTTTTCCCATACCTAAGTAAAACTATTCATAAAAGCACATTTCATCCGGGTTTTTACGGATGAGGATCCGCGGCATTATAAATCACGGGCATCTGCCCCTTCCACGTTTCCCATGTCTTGTCATCAGTGATCAGCTCGGCCATAAAGTGGGCGACGTTTATCCGGGATGTTTTGCCCGGATTAAAAATCGCGCTTCTGACCGGTGAAGGATGCGCCTCGTACCTGCTTACATTTTCCTCATCCGTCAAGGTGTCCGGACGGACCGCGACCCACTCCACGGCCGCGTCGTTCTGACCAATGCCGGTCCGCAGATAGTCAGCAGCTTTCTCATTGTCCACCTGCGGCGGCAGCAGCAGGCGAATAAGCCCCATCACGAAACTTTCCCCAAAGGACCTCCGCTCATTGAGATCGCGGTTACTGTTGCCGGTCGTGTTCATGAGTACATACCTGACCGGTTTTCCCGGCTTATTCGCCTTGATCGCATTACATAGCCGGCGGGCCGCCTCCGTCACAAGCCTGCGCGGACGGCCGTATATCCCCTTCAAGGTTATGTTGTGTCCGAGACAGGAGGCCACCGCGTCACACCCGCTGACGTGCCGGGCCATCTCCGGGTCGCTCAGATCCAGGACACTGGCATGGATTACTGTCAGGTGATCACGATTCTGCGGGAAATCAGGCAGCTTATCAGGCGACCGCACGATTACCTTGACATCCTGTCCCCGACCAAGCAGCTGTTCTACCAGGAGCCTTCCCGTCGCCCCGGTCGCGCCTACTACAAGAATTTTCATTGACATACCCCCTCTTGTTACAAAAAAATCCAATTGCCTGAATCAGGTCACCCAAAGGAAGCGGGACCCGATATTCCCCGTTACCGGACTTATCCTCACCGCTCAGACGATGATTTCAAACCTTGCTCGACGGTGAAGACGGTAATCCGCCGCAGCCCGGTAATGGCTCACAGGTGATGTAAACAGTATACTGCTTACTATGTATTTCTCTTTTTCGCTCTTATTCATAAACTCCAAATTACAATTGCATCAATATTTCCAAAGATAGTAATAATTGGGGCAAAGCAGACCTGAAAACTATTCCATCCGGTTGAATGTGAGGCGCGGTGCTCCGGTTTAACATCGAAATTTGAAAATGCTGTATGAAATGTCCGGGAGAAACCTTGATACAATCTCGGGGAACTGACCCTATTTTTCTTTCAGCACTGAAATTATCGACGCAATCATAAGCCCCAGACCTAATCCGCCTATCATACTCCCGATAAACGCGAAAACGGATTTTTCCAACAGGAAAAATCCTATCCCGAGTCCCATCAGCAAACCGCCGCCGATGGCCCATGTACTTTTGTCCGTTTCCTTTTCGCTCTGCATATTGTTACTCCTCTGTTGATTTTCCGATCATATCGTGATCACCACCTTGGCCCGGGCATGGCCTGTCTCGACATAGCGTATCGCTTCGGCAAGCTGATCCAGTGGATACCGCCGGTCAATCGCCGGAATGATCCTGCGGGTTTCGAGAAGTTCCCGCAGGAAGAGGATATCCTCTCTGTTCGGATCTTCGCTCGAAGCGGATAAAACTCGTTTCCCTCCCTTCTTCGAAACCAGTGGTGCCGTGATGGTCTGCAGAAGCATTCGGCTCATCGAAGTAAAGCCGACTATAACGCAGGTTCCCCCGGGGTTCAAGGTGCGCATCAGGTCCGGGACGGTGCGGTTTCCGACATTATCAATGACCAGATCATAGGTCCGGCTGTTCCTCGTGAAGTCTTCCCGGGTGTAATCGATGACACTGTCCGCTCCGATGGACCGCACCAATTCCAGGTTCCGTGCGCTGCATACACCGGTGACTACGGTATCGAAGGATTTGGCAATCTGCACTGAAAACGTACCGACCCCGCCTGCCGCTCCGTTGATGAGAACCTTCTGGCCTGCCTGTATATTTCCCCTGCCGCGGAGGCCCTGCAGCGCGGCAACGGCAGCCGCCGGTACCGTGGCCGCTTCCTCGAAGCTCGTACCGGCCGGTTTCAAGGCGACAAATCCGTCTTCCGCGACACAGGCATATTCGGCAAAGCCTCCCAATCCAAAGCCCAGGCCGCCAAAAACCTCGTCTCCCGGTTTGAACCTGCTCACTTTTTCGCCCACCGCCTCCACGCGTCCGGCTATGTCGTAACCCAGTATCCTGGTTTTAGGTTTTAAAAACCCGTACTGCAGGCGGACGAGAAATGGTTTGCCTCTCAAGAAATGCCAGTCGAGCGCGTTCACGGACGCGGCCTGAATCCTGACAAGTATTTCGTTGTCTCCGGGAACAGGTTTTCCCACCTCTTCGAGACGTAAAACATCAGGACCGCCGTACCTTCTGAATACCATGGCCTTCATACTATGCGCCCCCATTCCAGTTTTAATTTCATGTTACCTGCTCCTTTGTGCAATTTACTCCTGCCTGTGTCTCCCGGGTTTTTTATACAACTTTTTGTGAATGCTTCAAGTCTAATGCAGTGCGAAAGCTTTGTCGAAGAATAAAGCGGAGCGAAGCAAGTATATGCCTGTATCGGCTGTCCCGCACCGGTTCTCCTGTGCTGAATAGAATTCACAGCCGCAGCGACAGCCTCCCAAGGCCATCCCTGTCACCGGCGACGGAAAGAGACACAGGACCTGGCTCAGGAAGGAACAATGACCTGATTCCTGAAAACACCAGGACAGATGTCCTGAAATGAACAATGCAGCCTTATTGGATGACAATTTCTGCTTTGTTCCTAATTATTAAACCGTGTTGAGCTCAGCAGATAAGTCTGCAAGTTATCTTTTATTCCCGTTAATCCCAGTTTTTTACGAATATTGGTTCGATGAATTTCTACTGTCCGTACTGAAATATTGAGGAAAGACGCGATTTCTTTTGTTGACAGACCTTCCCGAATCATGTCAGTTATTTGTATTTCCTTACCGGTAAGATCTGCATACAGCGTCCCCAATTTTCGTGAATACCCGGAGGTGATATTGGCAAGATTCGAAGAGATAATGTTCAGGTACAAAGCAAGTCCGTCTTCCAATCCCGCGTTCTTTATTTTTTCAACATATGGGACCACCTGTCTCTGCAGAGTTAGGTTCAAGCTCTGTTCAACTTCGTAAATTTCCTGATCCCGATGTTTCAGCAGAACGTTCAATGTGATATTGGCCTCTTCAAGGTGATTCTTTTCTATGTTCAGTTCCTTCTCCCGTTTTCTTAACATCAATTCCGTTTTCTTGAGTTCTGTAATATTTGTAATGACCGCGAAAAACTCTGTAAAAATTCGGGAGGAATCCGCTATAGGTTTAGGTGAGACAAGAGTATCAATTTTCTGCCCGCTTCTATCCTGCCATTGCATTTCAAAAGCGGGCAGATCATCAGTTTCCTGCTCAAACAGATTCTTGTTGAAAATCCTGCTGTTTGCTTTGTCCATAAACTGAGACAGGTTGATTTTTCTCAATTCATCCTGCTTCAGCTGAAGAAGCTCACAAAACCGGTTATTGGCATACTGAAGAGTTCCCTTTCTGTCAACAATCAAGAACCCCTCTGTCATGGTTGTTAATAATTCCCTGTAACGCTCTTCGCTTTCTCTTTGGGCCTCAACGGCTTTTCGCTTTTCCCGTTCCAGTCGTCTTTCCGAATCCACATGCCGGAGTTCTTCCTGCTGATGGTGAATTACTTCTTCCTGCTCCCTTTTAAGATGTTCGATACGCTGTTTGTAAAACAGCCCGACAACACCCGTGATCATCATCGCGCATAGAAATAAAAACCACCAGGATTGATAAAAGGGCGGCTGTATCGAAACAGGCAGTGAATAGTTTTCTCCTGATTCCGTATTCCTGATCTTGAAAGTGAAGCGTCCGTCCGGGATTTTTGTATAGAGTATATAACGGCTGCTTGTAACAGCAATCCACTCGGTGTCATAGCCTTCGAGTTTATATTCATAATGCTCTTTCTCGAGAATTGTATAATCAAGGGGGGCCGCTTCGAACATAATTGTATTCTGATAGTACTTGAGGCCTGCTTTTTCCCCTTTCTGTATATCCGTCAGAGAAAAAAGCCGGGCGTTCTCGGGAATCCGGGGCTCAACATAGATAGACAGCCGTGCGGGCTGCGGATTCCATACACCGTCATTGTTCGAACCTCGGACCTCCAGGATATACATTCCTTCCGTGAGATTGGAGTATTGCCCGGTGCGCTTTGCACCGATGTTACGCCAATGTTCGTCCCAGCCAATAAGTTTATACTGATAACGGTTCATGGCGGGAAAGCGAAAATTCAGGGCAGAGGCTTCGAATTCAAAATAATTTTTATCATGTGGAAGAATGATTTCTTCTGTAGCTTCGAAGGCCTTTTTTGTTTCTATGGGAATACCATCCTGGCTTAATTCTGTTATATAAACAGGGGGAAGATAGGGATTGTCTTTTACCTGTTCCGGCAGAAACCGGGTAACTCCCCCAATTCCGGAAAACCACATCGCGTCTTCAGAATCGATCAGTGGACGATTCTGCCATGGCAGTGAGGTCCCGTCTGCAATACCATCAGCCCGGGTATATAGTTTTACACTATTATTTTTTGGGTCAAACTGTACAATCTCACCGCCTGCGTTACTGCTTACCCAAAGCGTCCCGTTTTTGTCTTCCAGTATCCCGGTAGAACCATGCGCAGGCCAATCAGTCCCGGTAAGCGCATCGAATTCCCAAAACTTTCTTGTTTCCGGATAAAAAAGACCTGGGCCTCCGTTCTGAAACGATACCCAATGCCGGCCATGTGAATCGCGGAATATTCCTACCGGGTCTCCGATATTGATTCCCAGTGTATGTCTGTCAATAACATACTCGCGGCGCGGATCAAAACACTGAAGCCCCACTCCGAAGGCCGAAAGCCAGATAGTACCATCATCATTCTGTGCGAGAACAAGCACCTGGCGGGATCCGATAGATAAAGGATCATGGGCTTTGGGGAGGTAATTGGTAACTTTGCGGGTAATTGTATTGACCTTTACCAGGCCTCTGTCCGGTGATCCATACCAGAGTATGCTCGGATCAGTTTTGTCCTGGATTCCATTCCATAACGAGCCTGTCACCGGTATGAGCGCGGTCACCTTTTTCGAGAGGATATCAAACTGGATGATTTTATCTTTCGCCGTAATCCACAGATTACCTGCATTGTCATCGATAATTGTGCTTTCGTTTGATGTCTCAATGTATCCAGGGAGATTGTAGACATCAGCAAATGAATGACTGTCGGGGCTGTAGCGGTATAACTGACCAGTAGTTCCTATATAAATCCAGACTGAGCCATTGTGATCCAAGCAGGCACTAAAACTTGAATCAACGGATAATGTATTCATTCCGGCCTGATCAAAGGGAAGAATAGTGAAACGATAGTTCTCCGGATCAAATCGGTAAAGAAAACCCTGAGAACTTAATATGTATATGGCTCCCATTTTATCCTGAATTATCTGGGTTTGCTGGGTTTCACTTATATTGATCTTCTGATTTTCTATAGAATTGCCGGAAAAGGGGATGACCTCTCCGGAACCGGTGTTCAGCAAGTTAAGACCTGATTCGCTTGTCGCAATCCATAAAACATCGGGAATATCCGGAAAGAAATTAATATAATTGATCCTGTTGCTTCCTAGACTGCTTTGGTCCGAATGAAAGCTTTTAAATGTACCGGTAGCCGGATCGAGGCTGTAGACAAAGTCGGTGGAGGATCCGATCCAGAGATCGCCTTCAGGGCCTTCACATAAAGAGTACATATTTGACG
>Ga0272442_10001970_pt1 | contig 30317 bp, 27 predicted proteins | sample SSMForm2O_FD_200262 | JGI IMG/M metagenome (GOLD analysis project Ga0272442, IMG submission 200262) | Marine sediment archaeal communities from Little Sippewissett salt marsh, Falmouth, MA, United States - SSM-Form-2O | ecosystem: Environmental > Aquatic > Marine > Wetlands > Sediment ...
TCCTTGTGACCCATACGTAGTCGTCGTTGGCGCGGAAGGTCTTCTTCCTCAGGCTTATGATGTCGGATATGTCGTATTTGCCGGGGTCTCCGTAGGGGGCCATGCCCATAACCTTGTATTCGCCGTCATTCACCTCAAAGCCCATATACTCGGTTATGGTGGAATAAAAGAGGCCCAGGGTATCGGGATGTATGATCTCCTTAATCTTTGTTATCCTGCCGCCGGCCCCTTTGGCAAAGAGAGTCGACGTAAATTCCCCTGCTCCGTCTATTGACATAATGGCGGCGTCCTTCATCCCCGAAAGGTGGTAGGCGCTTGAGGCGTGGGCTATGTGGTGCTCCACGAAGCGGCGCTTGACCGTCTTCGGTATGCCGCATTCGGCTAAGGTGCGCTCGAGTCTCTCCTCCTTGGCCCTTAACCTTGCCCTCTGCCTCGTAATAGCCTTAATGGCGTGTGATGTCCTAGGCACAAAACACCTTAAGAAATACTCGAATTTTTTCTTCCTGTATATCTCATGCGACCAGGGGTAGGCCACGGCGTCTATCTCATCCGGCCTCGTACCCGATTTCTCCAGGCAGAACCTGATGGCGTTTACCGGAAATGCTCCCATGGCGTGCTTTCTTCGGGTAAACCGCTCCTCATCGGAGGCCGCAAGTACCTTTCCGTCCACTATGATGGCAGCGGATGGATCATGCACAAATGGTGTCGCTATTCCCAGTATCTTCATTTTATTCGGTTTCCGGTTGATGGTTTATGGTTTATGGTTGACGCTATCCCTGGTTTTTGCTTTTCCCCGGGATTTTTTGCTTTTTCCGTCAACCGTTAACCATACACCGTCAACCACTCTTTTATCCGGTAACCGTTCACCGACAACCGGTCTTTTTTAATCGCTAGACGCTTTATTTAAAAATCCGGATGCGGCCTCCAATACCCTGGATGGCTCTATATTCTTAAGACATATCCTGTCCTCACACACGGGGTATCTGAAATGCCTATAGCACGGTCTGCAGTCCGCATCGCCGGTCACCACTATATCTTCTCCGCTCCTGCCCGAAGGCCCATAAACCAATTCGCTCACAGGGCCGAATATGGATATTGTCTTTACGCCGAGTGCGCAGGCCATATGGAGCGGCCCTCCGTCGTTTGTAATCAGAACAAGACACCTTTTAAGGAGCGCGGCGAATCTCTCTATGTTTAAGACGCCGCAAGTGTTTATTATGTTCTTCTTTACTCTAGAGCCGATGAATGAGCATATGACTTCATCCTCTTCGCTTCCGAAAAGTATGATCTTCAACCCGTATTTCACAACAAGACTGCCGGCGACTGCAGCAAACTTCTCCTTAGGCCACTGTTTTCTATATGCGTCAGTGCCCCAGCTCCCGCCGCCTCCGGGCGCTATGCCTATGACCGTCTCCTTATATCCAACGCCCTGCTCCTTGAGGAAGCCGTCTGCCCAGCTCATTTCCTCATCGCCTGTAAAGAGCTCCGTCTCGCCGCTTGAAAGGGCCCCCTCATCGGCGTACTTAAGAAGCATCCCATAGTAGTCTATCATGTGCCTTGAGTGAAAACCGTTCATCTTCACAGGATGAGTGAGGAAGCGTCCTCTGCCCTTATAGTCGAAACCCGCCAGCTTCCTTACGCCCAGAAGTCTGAGAAGTAGACTATATCTGGAATCGAGCGAAAAATCAAGCGCCGTATCGAACCTTTCCTTCTTAAGAGAACGCGCAAGTGAAAGGAACTTCCCGGCGGCGCCCAAAGGCGAAGACCGGAATTCTTTCTTGAGGTCGCCTCTCGAAAGCGCGAAGAATCCGCTTACGGCGTCGTTATGGCGTATGATGCCTTGCGTCCTTTTATTGCACCAATAATAAACTGTATGGCCCCTTTTTTTCAGGGCCCTTGCCAGAGGCGTGGTAAAAAGCAGATCCCCTATCCCGAACGGATTTACGAATAGTATCTTCATTTTTTCGGTTTTCGGTTAACGGTTTATGGCCTATGGAGCGTCTATCGACTAAGGCTATTGCATTGCTATTTACTTGTGCTCCTGAGTCTCTCCCGGCCTCCGGCACGTGTGTCGCGGGCATGTTCGAAATCCCCGGCGAGGATTTCTTCACTCCGTGAAACCGCTCGCTCCCGCAACCATTCATGCACGGGCGGTCCATGCCCGCTTGCGGTTTCACAGGGCCCGCTTACACACGAGCCGGATGCCACTTGTTCTCCTGTCACTTGGAACTTTCTTTCCGTCCACAGTCCACCGGTTTTTTTCCGTCAACCGGTTACCGTTCACCGACAACCGGTCTTTTCTAGACGCTAGTCGCTAGACGCTGCTTTTTAAAGTCAGACTCACATACTAGACGCTAGTCGCTAGACGCTGCTTTTAAATCCCCGGCACGCCACGGCAAATCCCAAAAAAGTAAAGAACAAAGTAGTAAGCTGCAGGGAATAGAGATTCGTCTCCATGAGGCTGTGAACCAGATATGCCGCCAGACCGGCCACTAACCCTATCTGAACGGCCTTTACGAAATTATCACCCTTTTGGTTTATGCTTCTGTTCGAAACGGTAAAAAAACGGAAGATAAGAAAGAGAAATGCCGAAAGCCCCAGTATGCCCGTTTCCACAGCCATCTGAAGATAGCAGTTATGGGCATACGATATACCGTCAAACTTATCGATGTCGCAGTAGCTTTCGTAAATGCTCATAAACGTATTATAACCATGGCCTATGAAGGGGTGATCCAGAAACATCCTCCAGCACATCTTCGTAAGCTCCGCCCTGTGGAAGATGGCATTGCCTCTTGCCGTGTAAAGGAAAAACGTATCGGGAGCCAGCGCCAAAAAGACGCTTACCAAAAGAAGCAGCGCCAATAAGACGGATAAAAGTGCGGTCTTCGCCCTCTTGCCCCTCTTCCATACAATGAAGAGGCCCGCGGGGACCACGGCAAGCCACGCCGCCCTTGTAAGACTCAAAATAAGAGTGATAAAAAGGAGCGCGCTCATGAGAGATCCGCAAAGTCTTATGGTCTTCTCCCTGGCATCCATAAATACGAGGGAAGCCGTAAGCGGCAGAACGGTTATTACCCAGGCGGCGAAACCCGTCGGGAACTTGAACGTCGCCTTTATTCTCCCCATGCTCCACAGGGGGTAACCTCTTATGAGATCCCTGCCGGAAAAATACTGCCACAGGCCGTCCAGGCTTACCACGGCGCATGTTACCAATATGGAGATCGTTATCTTTCTTATATCGCTTTTTGTCCTCACCGTATCCACTATCGCGAAATAGAGAAGCGCGTATTCCAAAATCTTACCCGCAAAGCCCCTTAATGAGGTCCATAAATAACCGCTGTTAATAAACGAGAGAGCGGCAAAGATTAGAACCAGGTATATCGGCAGGTTCAAAGGCGTTGCGGGAAGACGAAGAGACTTTTGCACGAATAGTTTCTTGACAAGCCATAAAGATATGGCGAGGGCCGCGGCTACCTCGGTCATACTTATGGATATGGGTATGGAAAAAACCAGGAAGCAGAGGTCCGCTACGATTATCCTGTCCACTATGCCCGAAAGGTCCTTCATCCCTTCCTCTTTTTCTTATCCGCCGCTATCGGGACTATCGCCAGACGCAAGCCGAAAAGGCACAATAGCACAAATGCGAATATCATTATGGTCCAATCGAAATACCTGCCCAATACCGTCATCGCCAGGGCCGCCAATCCCAGGGCAAAACCCATTGCATACAGAAATATAACGGCTCTTTTATTCCTGAAACCGAGGGCGGCAAGCCTGTCTAGCGACCTGTCGTGGCCCTTCTTCTTCAGGCCTTTCATGAACTCCACCACGGCCAAGCGGAAGAACTTCCTGCGGGAGATGCCCTTGCCTCTCTTTATCCGGGCCCCTCTCACCGACTCCATGATGGCTATCGCGAACCTATGGGAAGAATGGTCCTTGCCGCCGGCGGAAACCGGCCTACCCTCCATAAGCCTGGTTAACGTCACCAGCGTTATATCGAAGATGGGATAGCCCAGTATCAGAATAGGGATCGCCAAGGAAGTCGTGACGCTCGAGGTCTTCCAGCTCCCGGCCACGGCTATAGAACCCAGTACATAACCCAGAAAAAGGCTGCCGGCATCTCCCATGAAGATTTTGGCATTTGGAAAATTATGTTTAAGAAAACCGAGGCATCCGCCCATAAGTGCCAAGGCCGTTACCGCTATCAGCATATCCCCGTTAATGTAGGCGAGGATACCGAAAAAGAATGCGGCTATAGCGCTTACACCGGCGCAAAGTCCGTTTATATTATCAAGAAGATTAAAGGCGTTGGTTATGGCCACTAGCCAGACACAGGTAAAGGCCATACTTGCCCAGGTAATCTTCAGGAAGGCCACCCGTACACCCAAAAGCACCGCTATAAGAGCCGCCACAAACTGGCCCAACAGCTTCACGCGAGGAAGCATGCCGAATTTATCATCGGCCAGGCCTATAACCATCATCACCGTCCCTCCCACGAGCATCCCCAAAAGCATTCTGTCGCAGATTGCGGTAAGCGTAAGAGAGATGATAAAGCCGAAATATATGGCGAGCCCGCCCAGAAGCGGCGTGTTCCTGAGATGGACCTTCCTTTTGCTGGGACGGTCCACTATGCCGAGACCTCCGGCTATAAAGCCCATTGCCGGTGTCACCAGGTATGCAAACGCCGCCGAAATAAGTATTGCCGCCGAAAGGTCTATCAGGTTCATATCAGTTCTCTCTGAAATACTCCACGGTCCTGGTTATAATCTCATCTATCGGCACCTTAGGGTCGAATCCTATCAAATCCTTTATCTTCGATATATCGGGCTGTCTGTGCTTCATGTCTTCGAACCCTACCTCATACGCCTGTTCATAGGGTATGTTGATTATTCGGGAGGCCGAACCCGTTGTTTCCTTCACCTTGCCTGCCAGATCCTTTATGGATATGGAGTCCGGATTGCCCAAATTGAAGATTTCGCCTACCGCCTTATCGGTCCCCATAAGGGCCAGCAGGGCATCTATCACGTCGTCGACGTAAGTAAAGCACCTCGTTTGTGTGCCGTCGCCGTATACGGTGATAGGCCGGCCCGTAAGGGCCTGTCTGATAAACCGCGGAAGAACCATGCCGTAACGGCCGGTCTGGCGCGGGCCGCAGGTATTAAACAGCCTCACTATCACTACCGGCAGCTTCTTCTCTTTATAATAGGCAAGGGCGAGAAATTCGTCCAGGGCCTTCGTGCACGAATAACTCCACCGGGGTATAGTGGTGGTTCCCAATACCCTGTCATCGCTTTCCCTGAATGCCTTTAAACCGTCCATATTTTTCCCGTATACCTCGGACGTTGAAGCTATGATGACCTTCTTATGGCCCTGTCTGTTGGCGCAGTCCAGCACGATCTCCGTGCCCGCCACATTCGTTTTTATCGATTCGAGGGGATTATCTATTATGTATTTCACCCCTACGGCTGCTGCGAGATGAAAGACGGAGTCGGCCTCCCCGATGAGTCTCTCCATAAGAGAGGTGTTCATTATACTGTCGACATAAAAACTAAAACCTTTCCTATCCCTTATGGCTTCTATATTCTCCATGCTGCCGGTAGAAAGATTGTCGATGACGGCAACACTATGTCCCGCTCCAAGAAGCGCCTCCGCCAGGTGCGAGCCTATGAACCCCGCACCTCCGGTTATGAGTATCTTCATCTTATTCTCCCGTCCTTTGTTAAGATCAGTTCTTCCTTATTCCCTTTTTTCTGGTCTCCGCGATATAAAGCTTCTCGAGGGCTTTGATGAGCCGTTCACGCGAATGGCTCCCGGCCATTCGCTTCCTGCCGTGGCAGCCGAACCTCTCTCTCTTTTCCCGGTCTTTCAAAAGCGACACCACACTAGCCGCAAAGCCCTCGGTATCCTCAAGCTGTACCAGATAGCCCGAAGACCCTTCCTCCACAATATCGCGTACGCCGCCCACGTCGGTCGAGACCACAGGCACCCCGCTTGCCATAGCCTCTATAAGGGATACCGGGGTCCCTTCATTAAGCGAGGTAAGACAGACCACATCGAATGCTTTGTACAGGCGCCAGATGTCTTTACGCCAGCCGGTGAAGATGGATTCCTCTTCTATTCCAAGAGCGCGACTAAAGGCCTTGATCTCCCCGCTTAACTCACCGTCGCCTACTATGAGAAATTTCACGGAACCCGCAGGCATCATCTTCTTTATCCTCGCGGCGGCCTCGATAAACATCCTGTGGTTCTTTATATGCGCGAACCTCCCTACGATTCCTATCACAAAGGAATCGGGCGGTATTCGAAACTCGGACCTCACCTCATCCCTTGAACTCCCGCCATCGCTCTCCATAAAACGTTTCAGCTTGAAGCCAAGCGGCACTATCTCTACTTTAGCGGACTCGCGTATCCTTAGATGTTTTAGGAGTTCCTCCTTTTGGGTTGGGCTTACGGCTATAATCCTGTCGGTGAAGCGGGCCAATACCCTTTCCACCATAAGAAAGACACGCGTCCTGAGCAGGCCAAAATAACTATGGAAGATATGGCCGTGGAAGGTATGTATGACAACGGGCACCCTCGCCATGATAGCGGCTATCCTTCCTATCGCGCCGGCCTTCGCGGTATGAGTATGTATTATATCCGGCTTCTCCTTCTTTATGTATCTGTAAAGCTTAAAGAGACATCTCAAATCCCTTAAGGGGTTGACCTCCCTCGTTAACTCCTCCACCAGAACCGGCTCTATGCCTTCTTCGACCAGAAGATAGCTCATATCGCCTTCATCCCTGGAGAGGGCGCCTGTAAAGAGCGTGGAGACAAAGCGCTCTTTATCCAGGTCCGCTGTAAGCAGCGACGCCTGGATAGCCGGTCCTCCGATATTAAGGCGCGTTATCACCCTTACTATCTTTATCTTATCCATCTTCTTTGATGAGCCTTGAGTACAAAGTATCGAGTTCTTTTACGGTCTTTTTTATGCTGTAATTCTCCCTGACGAATCTTCTGGCGTTGACGCTCAGGGCCTCTCTGAGCGAGCTGTCTTTCAGCAATTCTTCTAATTGGCGAAAGAGCCCTCCGGAGTCGGCAGGTTCTGTCAGGAGTCCCGTATCGCGGTGCCTCACCACCTCCGGTACCCCGCCTACTCCGGTAGCTATTACCGGCATTCCCGCCTCCATCGCCTCAAGCAACGCATTCGGCAATCCTTCCCATAATGAAGAAAGCACGAAGACATCCCCCGCTTTGAGGAACTTCCCAACGTCCTCGCGCCTGCCCAGAAAGAGGATATAGTCTTCGATGCCCAATTCCGCCGCATAGCGCTTGAGTCCTTCGCGGGATTTTCCTTCCCCGATCACCGCCCACTTAAAGCAGGGAACGCTACGCCTAAGGAGAGCTGCGGCATCAAGCAGTGTCCTGTGCCCCTTCTTTTCTTCCAGGCTCGCCACGGTAACGATCAACGCCTCGCCCTCTCTCATGCCCAGTTCCCGCCGCACTCCGTCGGCCGCCTCGTTCTTTTCACCCGGGGTCTCAACGCCGTTAGATATCACAACAAGCTTATTAGGCTTCGTAGTACCTTTACGGGCATGGACGCGTGCTACCTGCCCGGAGACGGCGGTCACACTCTTTACGAGAGAATCCGTAAGACGGAGTATGATTTCTCTGATACGTCCGCCTATATTCTCATTCCGCAGAGAGGAAATCACTATCGGCACTCCCGCAAAACGGGCGGCTATCCTCCCCGCGATATCGGCGTGGAACAGATACGTCTGGACTATGCGCGGCTTCTCCCGCCTCAGTATCGAGAGCAGTTCGAGAAAAACCTTCATCTTGCAGCGCCGCTTCGCCGATAATGGATAAACCGAAGCGGCCGATTCTCTCAAGGGGCCATAAAGGCAATCGGTCCGGTCGCCAAACGATATTACCAAATGTTCGTAATCGTAATCCCTGAAGTTTCGCAGGACCTTAAGAAGCATCATTTCGGCTCCGCCCGGGCCGAGTTCCGTAATTATGTGCGCCACTTTTATCTTCTTCATCGACGTCCTATTCTCTCATAAAGGGAAAAATATCTTCCCGATATCTCATCCCAGCCGTAAGATACCGAGCTCCTTCGGGCGTTTTCTCTTAAATGCGCCGCGAGTTTTCCGTCCCTAAGGACCCTATCTATCTTCTCCGCGAAGCACCGCGCGTCTCCGGGATCGCACTTTAAGCCGTTCTCGCCGTCTTCTATGATGTCGTCCACGCCCGGGGAAAAGGTAGTCACTACCGAGGACCCCGCAGCCAGGGCTTCTATTACTGCCTTGGCGAAAAGCTCTATACGGGTAGGGAAGACAAAGACATCGGCGGCCTTATAAATACTTATGATCTCAGGCGCCGGCACCTGCATATCACGCCCGTCACCGAATAAAGGCCTTATGTCTCTCTCCGCAAAGACCCCGCGCATGCCCATGGATTCCGCTTTATCCACGAGCCTTTTGTTGCCTTTTCCCGCAAGGAGCCATTTAAAACGCACTCCGCTTTCTAAGAGACGGGAGGCTATCTCGGGTATTATCTCAAAACCTTTTTTCGGGTGGTTTCTCCCGATTGTAACCAAGAATCGTTCTCCATTTTGAAGGCCGATGGCGTCTGCGACCCTTTGATTCCCTTCCCCGCCAGAAAACCTTGCAAGATCGACGCCCTGGGGTATCAGCTCTATCCTATCTTCCGGAACCCCCAAAGACAGATAGTCCCCTTTTGCCCTCTCGCCCGGGGCAATGACGGCGTTAAACCTCGGGTATTTCACTCTGATTATACGGTCCACATCCTTCTTCATGCGGTACCCGTAACCCAGGTCCTCATGCAGCTGTATGTCCTCGCCCGAAGGTCTCAGGACGCAGGGAATCCTCTTTTCGTTAAAGAAATCCACTGCCGCGGCGCCCAGGGGGTACCCCACGGTAACCTGCCATAGGTCAAAGCCATATCTATCCTGAAGAGATCTGATCTCCTTTCTAAGAAGCGCCCCGCCGGTTTTGAAATTGAGAAGACCTAACTTCGTCAAAAAAGGATTGATATGAATCACCCCGTATCCCAGATCCGTTCCGTTATCGAGCCCCGGGGTAGTAGTCACAACAAAGCTCTCATGGCCTCTTTCCGCGCTTCTTTTTGCCAGATGGTGAACACACATCTGCGCACCGCCCAATGTGGGAAAGTAGTTCGATATAAGATGCGCTATCTTCATCTTGCCTTTCTTAGGCGCCGTTTATGCGACATCAGTCTTTTGAACCTTCTTTTCATGGTCCGTGCCACTTTATCCGGTGTAGCCATCTTGGATTTGAGAAGTATCTTTCTGAAGGTCAGGCGGCCGGTGACATCTGTTGCGAGGTCCAGCACTTCGTCAAGAAGCAAGGAATATCTTCTCCTGTCTATCCGTGTCATAAAAAACGAATCCGTGCTGTGGTGCCCCATCGAGTCATACATAGAGTAATCGTAATCCCCGGGCATAAGCTTATTCTGAAGTACGTATTCGTACAATTCGGTGCCAGGGTAAGGCGTGAAAGTGCAAAGGTTAAGCGAATCCGGCCTAAGTCTCCGTATAAAATCCATAGTCTGTCTTATATCGGCTTCTGTCTCGTAAGGTATGCCCACCATAAAATACGCGTGCAGCCAAAGCCCCTGCCTTTTGATAAGCCTGGCCGCCTTCATCACGCTTTCGGTAGTTATACCCTTCCTTATACGCTTCAGTATATGATCGCTGCCCGATTCCACCCCTATTCTGATACGGTTGCAACCGACCTTTTTCAGGGCCCCAAGGAGCTCTCTGTCTATGCAATTAACGTTTGTCAGGCAATCCCATTTCAGGGACGAGCCGTATTTATCCCTGAGAAGCGCCGAAAATTCCATAATGGCGCTTTTGCTCGAGGTAAACGTATCGTCCCAGAAACCGAAGGAACGCACTCCGAAACGCTCCACAAGATACTCTATTTCCCCCAGGATATTTTGAGGCGAACGCATCCTTACCTTTCTTTCCCACAGGGGAACCGAAGCGCAGAAGGCGCAGTTGAAAGGACATCCCCTGCTTGCCACCATAAGCGAAAGCCTGCCCCTGGAATAAGCTTCACTTCTGTAGAGAAGACTTCTGTCGGGATAAGGTAACGTGTTAAGGTCTTCTATCCTAGGAGCCCTTCCGGTATCGCGCACCCCGCCGTTCTCCCTATATATTATTCCCTTTATCCGGTCTATCCTCGGCCCTTCCTCCCAGAGAGAGCGTAAGAAAAGAGGCACGGTCTCCTCGGCCTCTCCGGTAAAAGCGTAATCTATGAAGGAGTTCTTCTCCATGATCTTTGCGCCCGTTATAGTGACGTGGGGACCTCCCGCTATCAGTATAGAATCCGGTAAGATGGATCTGGCCATTTCGAAGACCTTGATAGAGGACGAATAGGTAGGCGTCATCACGGTAACGCCCACCACATCAGGTCTATATTCCTCTAAAAGGGCCCTCAAATCCAGCCATGCGCGGTGCGTCCGGTCCTCAAGGGCCCGGCGGTAAATATACTGGCTTCTGGCCCTGTTGGTGTTGGTGTAGGCGGTCACCCCTCCTTCGAAGTCCGTATCCGCGTCATAAACGATAGCCTTGTGCCCTAAACGGTCCAATGCCGTGGCGATATACAGCAACCCCAGCGGTATACTCTCCACCGAAAGGCCCTTAAGCCGTTCGTAAGGGGGATTAATCAAAAGTATGCGTCTTTTTTTTATCTTCTTATCTTTCATGACAGCCATTAAGACCCTTTTATTGCCCGGCTCACATTCATAGCCGCAACAGCCCAGGTATTATTTTTAAGCAACGGCTTTCTGTTCGCTTCGCGTTCGATGCCTCTCTCTATTTCCCTTTCTATCGTCCGCCTTATAGAGACGGCGGATAAACCGGTCGTTACATAGGATACCCCGTCTTCCAGAAGGTCTTTCGAGATATAATGCCTTCTCGCGGAACGCGGTACTACAAGCCTGGCCCCGCACATAGCCGCTTCTATCGCCGCCAGCCCCGCGCTCTCGGGATGGGTAACGCAAAAGAGGTGGCACTTTCTGTAAAACTCAAGCATCAACTCATGAGGTACTTTCCTCGCTCTGATAAAAAGCGGCTCGGAGTACTCCCGGTCGAGGTCCCATTTCACTACCCCCTCGTTATTCTGGCGGTAGACATCTATGTCATATCCGGGACTGCGCCTCTTTATCTCTTTCAAGGCGTAAAAATATTCCTTTGAGCAATCTGCGCCGCCCGTGTACCAGCTGTGGTCGACAAAGATATTCACCTTACCCTTCTCAACCGGCTCCGGATAAGCTACATCGGTATCGGCCGGCCATCCCATTCTGACGACCTCGGTGTGTCCGCCGAAAATCCTACTCGCCAGCCGGGCCGCGTTCCATCTGGGAGGCCTTACGGTAAAGAGGATATCCTCTAAATAACGCGCCCTGTAAGCGCCGTCGGCCACCGAGCATAGCTTTCCGCGGAACCGGCGCCGTATCTCTCCGTATACGTCCTTCATACCTTTTTCCGGAAGGCGCGTAAAACCTGTTTGAAAAGTCGACAGACAGGCATAGGCGTCATTATGGGACAATATGCGTCGGACCTTATAAAAATCATAGACATTAACCACATCAAAGTAACGCCTCAGGTACTTAGTAAGAAAATATGCCGTGACTGAAGCATGGGAATTTATGTTCCCGGCCTGAACCGGCGTATCGGCCTTCCACCATCCTCCCCAGACTATAAGCTTCATGCCATCTCCCTCTAATCCGCTAATTTTCCTGAAGCCCTATCCTTAAGCACAAAGGCCAGACTTGAAGATACGCCTAACGACGCCGGCAGCGAGACTGTCGGCACGACGGGAAACTCGGAAGGCGCGTACAATAGAAGCGGTCTCATAGCCATTATATCAAAGCCGTTGGACGCAAAGAGGGCCTTCCATGAAGCCGGCCTGAAAGAACGGAAAGACTCAAGGAATCCCGGACGCCAACCATGGCCGGCCGGGAAAGACCTCTTACTGCCGGCTCCCGTTTTAGTCTCTTTGCGCGCGGCACCCCTGCCTCCGGTAAACCTGGTTAAAATCTTCCTCACCCCGTTGTAAACTTGAGCGGGCAGCGACAGAAGAAGCCAGATCTCGGTGGGTACGGTGAATACGTATAAGCAATCCTTATCTCCCACCCGCTTGAGTTCGCGAAAGAGGGTATCCGTGTCCTCTATATGCTCAATCACATGACTCGAAAAGACCATATCGAAGGAGGAATCGGCAAAGGGTAGTCTTGTGGCGTCGCAGCAGACTACCCGGGCGGTTCTGTCGCGCCATTTTATGCTCGATGCCGTATAAGGGTCGGATGCCACCAGGTGCCCGAGCCTTTTAAGGTAAGGCACCTGATACCCCTTACCCGACCCGAATTCAAGGATGTTTTTATCCCTTTTATCTTTTACGTAAGGGGCCAAAAGATCCATGACGGCCTCTATTTCCCTTCTCCTCTTTCTGGTTCTGTGTAAGCCCTCCATGTATGCGGCCAACCCCATCACAAGGCCCTTTCACTCTCTTCAAGACACTCTTTAGCAAGTAATGAATTCACTCCCCTTGCCTCCGGATTAAGAAAGGTAACGGCGGGATATCCGTAAATGCCGCCGACCCCCTTTGGATCGCGGAAATAACCTATATAGCGTTTGAGTCTGCCGGCGCGGCTCCTTTTGTGGAGGCTCTTCCTTTTAAAGGCATCGCCGAAGACCCCTGTCCCGTCATGCGTCTTCATGTGCCCCTTATAGAGCTCTCTTCCTATTTTGTATTCAAGCGGTACCCTCATCCAGAAATCCATAAGTTCCGCATCCCACAGCGGTATCCGCCATGCATAGCCCCGCAACTCCGAGTTCCTGAGGGCATTTACGATGAATTTAGCCTGCCTTTCGTTCCACTCCCAGCATTCGTAAGCATCGGCCGCCTGCTGGTCCGAGCTAAACCTAAAATCTTTGAAGAAGCCCTCGAGGCCGGTGCGGATACAATCTGCGGCCTCCTTATGCCGGGTCCCTGTCCAGAAAGAGAAATGCTTCTTCATTATACTTTCAATGACGGCGTCCTTGGAGAGGGCGGCACGCTTTTCGGAAAATATATATCTTAAATGGCCGCCCGAGATAAAGTCGCCCGTATGGCCGGGTATTATTACCGTCTCTTTATCCATATCAGAACGCGCCGACAGCGCCTCGAGCGCAGGGAAATCGTCTACATTGGGAATGGATGTTAGATTGCCAGCCCTTCGCAGGAACTCCTTCCACTCGACGCTTCTGGCAATCTCCCGCCATGTCCCTCTCGAATAAGGAATATAAAGCCATTTATAACCCAGACGGCCGGCTACCTTGCGGCTTAAAGCCGATTCCCAGTTCCCTGCTATGCCGTATGAAAAACAGATCACCTTCTCAAAGCCAGTCCGCCTGAGCATTGCGGCGATAAGCCTCGAGTCCATACCCGCGCTTAAAGGGATGAGCACCGTCCTTGCCCCTACGCTTTCTCTCAGGCGGGCAAAGACCTTTAAAAGAAGCTCATCATAAAGTTTGACACCCTCATCCAGGGAAAAACGGTCTTTCTCATCGCTGTAATAAATAAAATACCTCTTTACTGAATATCCCCTTCCCCCTTCATCGTACTCTTTGCCGCAAAGGATATATTCACCGGCCTGAAGCTGATAGATGCCCCTTATGAGCGTCTTTTCCCCGGAAACATATCCGGACAGTAGAAATTCCTGACGGGCACAGGGATCGGTCTCCTTTAGGCGAAGACCCCTTTTTATGGAACGGGCCTCATCCGATATACAGAATCGGTTTCCGCAAGAGCCGTAAAAAAGCGGCATGCTCCTTATCCTGTCCACGGCCGCGAAGAGCCTACCCTCTTTTTTTGCTATGACGCAAAAATTACCGTTAAGCCTTTTGACCAGTGACGGCAGGCGTGAAAAGTCGTTTTTCATCTCCTTAAGAAAGAGTCCGGCCAGATCCTTTGCCGCGTAAAGACGGCCTTCGAAAAAAGCCGACCCGGCCGTATTTGCGCTGGCCCGGCCTTCCGCGATATCAGACCACTCATACGCGCCGCCCACCGTCACATCATATATTTTTTCAACCGGCCGCGGCATAGTCATAAGGATTAACCCTTTATCCCCTTCCTGACATTCTCTATGACATAATCGGCCTGCTCTTCGGTCATACCCGAATAAAGAGGCAGGGCAAATGTCTCTTCCGATGCCCTTTCTGCTTCGGGGAAATCCCCTTGTTTATAACCAAGGTCCCTGTAGCACTCCTGAAGATGGACCGGAACCGGATAATAGACCCTCGCCTGGATGCCTTCCTCATTGAGGTATCTGACCAACGGATCTCTTTTAGGCTCATCTACCCTGAGCATGTATAGATGATATACGGATCTCGCATTCTTCTGCTCAACGGGCACTCCCGCAATATCCTTTAACGCCTCGCTGTACCTGGCGGCTATCCGCCGGCGGTTTTCGTTCCACTTTTCCAGCCGTTTGAATTTTATGGAAAGGATAGCGGCCTGCAGATTGTCCAGTCTTGAGTTAAAACCTATGAGGGAATGGTGATATTTTTTCGTAGTCCCGTGCACCCTCAGTAACTTTAACCGTTTGTAAAGCTCGTCGTCATCGGTCACTATCATGCCGCCGTCACCGAAAGCGCCCAGGTTCTTTGAGGGAAAGAAACTGAAACAGCCGGCTACACCGAAAGACCCTACCTTCTTTCCGCCGTATGATGCGCCTATAGCCTGAGCGCAGTCTTCCACAACTTTGAGACCGTGCCTTTCGGCGATACCCCCTATTCTCTCCATGTCGCAGGGGTTACCGTAAAGGTGTACGGGGATAATGGCTTTTGTGCGGGGCCCTACTGCCTTCTCCGCGGCCTCGGGGTCAATATTGTAAGTCAAAGGGTCTATATCGGCAAAGACCGGTTTTGCCCCTACGCGCGATACGGCTTCGGCCGTAGCTATAAAAGTAGCGGGAGTCGTTATAACCTCATCCCCCTCCTTAAGGCCGAGCGCGTAAAGGGCGAGTATCAGCGCCTCTGTCCCGGAACCTACGCCCAGGCCGTATTTTGTGCCGCAATATTTGGCGATATCGTTTTCGAAATCTTCGGTTTCGGGGCCCAATATGAACCTTGAGCTGCCGGCTATATCGGTCATGCAGGCGTCTATTTCATCCTTCAGCTCATCATACTGGGTTTTAAGGTTCATCAAAGGAACCTTCATTGATTACTCCTTTCTTCTGCTGCGTATGCCCGTCTTTAAACGGCATCAGGCATTATCGAGCATTATGCTTCTATGCTTGTTCAGTCTTCTGGTTATATAACCCTTCTTCTCAAGTGCCGAAAGCCTGTCTATAGTCACTTTGTATGAATTTATGTTACAGGCCTTCTGGATCTCCCTGATATACGGACTCTTCGAATAGCGCACCATATAGTCCCGTATGAAATTGTAGACTTCCATCTGCCTCTCGGTTAAAGCGTACTTTTCCATAAGCCCTCTCAATTATTAAAATTAGTATCTAATTACATCAATTAAAGTGAAATATTACCATATTTAGAACGCGGAGTCAATCGTTTAAATATTGCACATGATAAATATATACGGCGGAGGGTTACTCGCAAACTAACGCTTGCGGTTCCATCTCAAGATAGGAGATCTTGAAGCAGGCACATCGTCCTTACGTACGTCGCAGGGAAGCATATCCCGCCATTTCCTCTTGAAGATAGCGCTGTTCTTGTTGTAAAGCCTGAGGTCATCGGGGACAAGGTCTTTGTAAAAATCAGTACGCCTGGTAGTGCCGCCGTTACCCACATGGAAGGCCAGGACATTGACAGCCACATTCCTGTAACCGGCCCTTATGCTGGCCAGCGATATGTCCATATCGTAAAAATGCATCAGACCGTAAGTCTCATCGAGGGCGCCAATTTCTTTTATAACGGCTTTTTTGATAAGAAAACACATCCCGTCGATTACCGCCACATCCGCGTACTCTTCGGCCATCGGAGGATTCAACCCGATACTTAACAGATTATGCTTCAGCGTATCCTCGTCACAGGAAGCGTTTCTCCTTATGTGCTGCCTTCCGGCGAGGCAGGCGATGCCGACCTTTTCTTCCTTTTCCATAACCCCCGTCATCTTACCGAGCCAACCCTTTTCGAAGATGACAACGTCATTATGCATCTGGCATATATATCCGTACTTGCTTCTTTCTATGCCCTGATTGACCGCAATGATAGGTCCCAGGTTCTCTTTATTCCGGATGTAGGTGACATCGCATTCCCGCCGGACATCCTCTATGTACCGTCTTGTGCCGTCGGTAGAGCCGTTATCCACTATGACCAGTTCATACGGAAGGACCGTGTTCTTCCGTATGTAATCCAGGCACATTCTCGTAAAACCCTCGAGATTACAGACCGCTATAACAATGCTGACGCCGTCTACGGCCATGACCTACCCCTTTCTCGCCTTTACCAGATACTGTTCCGTAACGAGATGTGTCATCTTTTTTCCAGTGAGAAAATCCAGCGCCCTGACAAACCTCTTGCACCTTATATGCCTCTTTACCTCTTCTATCCTGTAGCCGGTTCCGCCGAAAAGCTCCGTTATGCTCTTTAACGTAAAGAATCTAAGATGCGCCCTGTCCATGATTCCGGAGTCTTCATAATCCCACTTGTCCAAAATAAGGTTTTTGACGATCCGGTAATGCGATATATTAGGTATGCTGGCTATCGAAAGGCCCCCTTCCGCCAGATAACGTCTATAGCGGGCAAGGAGGTTTGCGGGTTCCCTTAGATGCTCAAGCAGATCGCCGTAGATGATGCAGTCGAAGTAGCCATCCGGATAATCGGGCGTAATCTCTTCGGCGTCGCCCACTATCACTCTATCCAAAAAATCTTCCGCTTGGCGGGCGGCCTCTTCGTGTTTCTCTATGCCCACAACTTCGGGGAATCCCGCTCTCTTAAGGACCCTGGCGAGGCCGCCCGAACCGCATCCCACCTCAAGTATCCTCTTTACATCCGCGGGAATCAGTTCCGCCAGATCCTTTCTCTCGCTTCCGTAATAGTCTGTCTGCGGCATCTCGGTCCGGGGTTCCTTACGACCTATAGGCCTTCCTGCACCAATCTATGGTACGCCGGAGACCTTCGTCAAGGCTGACCGTCGGCCGCCATTTAAGTTTCTTCTTGGCAAGGGTGATGTCCGGCTGGCGCGTTTTGGGATCGTCTTTTGGCAATTTTTTAAATATTATCCTTGTTTTCGTCCCGGCAATTCCCGCCATCTTCCTGGCCAGCTTAAGTATGCTTATCTCCTCGGGGCTCCCTATATTGACCGGGGAATGCACCCCGGATTTCAGGAGCCTATAGATGCCTACAATGAGATCGGAGATATAACAGAAGCTCCTGGTATGGGAGCCGTTGCCGAAAATCGTGATGGGTTTTCCGGTGAGGATCTGCTCTATGAAAGTCGGTACGGCCCTGCCGTCCGACCTCCTCATCCTGGGGCCGTATGTGTTGAAAATACGCGCAATTTTGACATTGAGCCTGTGAGTATGGTGATAGGCCATCGTAAGGGCTTCGGCAAAACGCTTGCTTTCATCGTATACACCCCGAGGTCCGATGTGGTTTACATTGCCCCAATAATCTTCCGGCTGAGGATGGACGGCGGGGTCCCCGTAGACTTCGCTTGTAGAGGCCAGAAGGAATCTGGCCTTCTTGGCCTTTGCCACGCCCAGCGCGTTATGCGTGCCAAGAGAACCTACCTTAAGCGTCTGGATAGGGTATCTGGAATAATCTATGGGGCTGGCTGGCGAGGCGAAATGAAGTACATGCGAAAGCGGACCGCCTATATTTATGTACTTGGTGACGTCGTGCTTCACGAACCTGAAGTTCTTCCTCTTCAAAAGATGCGATATGTTCTCCGTGCTGCCGGTTATGAGGTTATCCATGCATATAACGTAATAACCTTTCTCAACCAGATAGCCGCATAGATGCGAACCTATAAACCCCGCTCCTCCGGTTATCAACACCCTTTTTTTCATAACGCCGTTTCCCGACTTTTGAGCCAAGGCGCGCATCACATACTGACCGCGTGGCTCCTGAACCATTCCAATGTCTTTTTAAGTCCCGTCTCGAAATCGACTTCCGGCGATATGCCGAGCAGCCTCTTCATTTTCGATATGTCGGCCATTGTCTGCCGGACATCCCCGGGTCTGGAATCTGCGTACTCGGTTTTTATGGAAGTCCCCATAAAGCTATTAAGCAGCTTTATGATCGTAAGGACCGAATGCGTCTTCTGGCACGCCACGTTTATGGCCTCTCCGGCCACACCGTCGGCCTCGGCCGCAGCCAAATTGGCGTCCACCACATTATCTACATAGGTAAAATCCCTGGATTGCTTCCCGTCGCCCTCAATAACCGGAGACTCATCTTTAAGCATCTTGTAGATGAATATCGGTATTACCGCCGAATATTTGCTCTCGGGATTCTGCCTCGGACCGAAGACATTGAAATACCGCAGGCTGGTAACCTCCAGGCCGAAGGTCTTGGTAAAGGTATATCCATAATGCTCGCCCGCCAGTTTAGATACCGCATAAGGAGATATGGGTGCCGGTATATAGGATTCCTTTTCGGGAAACTCTTCGCAATCCCCATAGATTGAGCTTGATGAAGCGTAGACCACCCTTTTAACTCCCGCCTCCTTAGAAGCCATAAGAACGTTTAGGGTACCGTTTATATTTATGTCGTTTGTCAACGTAGGGTTATCCACTGATTTCGGCACGCTTCTCAGCGCTGCCTGATGCAGTACGAAATCCGCTCCCTCTACGGCCCGCCTTACCGCAGCCTCGTCTCTTATGTCCTCTTCAATGAGTTCTATTTCCGAAAGGAAGGGCTCTATGTGTTCCCGCTTGCCCGTTATGAAATTATCTATAACCCTTACCTTTTTACCGTCCTTCACCAGCCTTTCCACTATATTGGAACCGATGAAACCGGCCCCTCCCGTAACTAAATAAACCATTTCACTCTCCTGTCCCGGCGTCTGGTCCAGACAAGATCCGGGTTCATTTTTTTAAAGTCTCACAATTTTTTTTGATTTAAGCCCGTACCGGTTAAATGCATTTCTGGCATCGAAGATGAGTTTCGAAGAACCCAAAACCGCTTTATAATCATAGGATTCATGGTCTGTGGCAAGTATTACGCAATCCTGTTTTTTAAGTACGCGCTGCGATAGGCGCCTACTTCTCATCGCCGACCCGTCAAGTTTTATCCGCGGGACATGCGGATCGCTATAGTTCACCACTGCCTTCTCCTGAATCAGCTGTCTTATTATCTCTAAAGAAGGAGACTCCCTCGTATCGTTTATGTCCTTTTTGTAGGCCACTCCCAATACCATAATCTTGGAATCCTTGACGGCCTTGCCTCTTTTATTCATTGCCCTTATTACCTTGTTTACCACGTACCTGGGCATCGAGGAATTGATAGTATCCGCAACCTCTATGAAGTTGGACCTGAAACCATGCAGACTGGCCTTCCACGAAAGATACAAAGGGTCTATGTTTATGCAGTGGCCCCCTATCCCGGGGCCGGGATAGAACGACATGAAGCCGAAAGGCTTGGTTCCCGCGGCCTCTATCACCTCCCATATATCCACATTAAGCGCTTCACTCATCAGGGCCATTTCGTTGACCAGTCCTATATTGACGCTTCTGAAGGTATTCTCAAGAAGTTTCGCCATTTCGGCCACCTTGCTCGAAGAAACGCAAATGACCTTTTCCACGATGTTCGAATAAAGCTCTTTGGTCAAAAGGGTCGATTTTCTCGTCACGCCTCCCACCACTTTGGGGATGTTCTCCGTATTGAATATCCTGTTTCTCGGGTCTACCCTCTCGGGTGAAAAGGCCAGAAAGAAGTCCCGATCCACTTTGTAAGAATCATCTGCGAATTTGGGCAAAAGCATCTCTTCGGTGGTGCCGGGATAAGTTGTGCTCTCCAGCACGTAAAGCTGGCCTCTTTTTCTGTTGGCGATAATATTTTCTATGGAAGCCATTATCATGGATATGTCCGGCTCCTTGGTCTTGCTTAAAGGAGTGGGAACACATATGATGATTACATCAAGTTTCCTGGTAAGAGAATAGTCCGAAGTAGCTGTGAGGCGCTTCTTCGATACCAGTTCGCCGACGGATTCCGTGGCAACGTCCATAATATAAGAAGCCTTGGTCTTTAACGTCTTTACTCTCTTTTTGTTAAGATCTATGCCCGTGACGCGGAAACCTTCCTCGGCAAAAGAAACAGCCAGGGGCAACCCCACATAACCGAGCCCCACTATGCCTATTCTGGCGGTTTTTTTCCTTATCTTATCTTTTAAAGTTCCGTACATCATATTCCTTTAATCCCAGTTCCCCCGAAATATAATCCTTGAGGGCGCCGCTCCACTCCCTGGGGCTGTTTCCGGTAAGAGAGCCGTACTTTTCGGTACTAAGCATAGACATGCTTGGTCTCTCCGCGGCTCTGTTAAGTTCGGCGGAGGTTATGGGGATTATCTTTCTGTCGCTTTTGCCCGAGAGCCTCAGTATCTCTTCGGCATATCTGAACCAGGTACAGCTTCCTCCGTTGCAGAAATGAACGGTACCGGCAAATGTTTTATTCTTCGTAAGGAGGTTTATCATCTCGAGTATAGCCTCGGTAAGATCCTTGGCGTACGTAGGGCATCCGAACTGGTCCATCACTACGCGAAGCTCCCTTTCCTCCTCCGCCTTGGCCAGTATTATGTCAACGAAATTCTTCCCGTGCTTTCCGAAAAGCCAGCTTGTCCTCAAGATCAGGTATCTGTCTAAGGTCTTTCTTACGGCCTCTTCGCCTTTAAGTTTGGAGAGTCCGTAGGCGTTTACCGGATTGGGCCTGTCGTCCTCCTTGTATGGGTCTTTTCCCATGCCGTCAAAGATGAAATCCGTAGAGACATATATCATGACGGCGTTCGTCTCCCTGGCGCCGAGAGCTACGTTAAGGGTGCCTTCGCCGTTTACCCTTAATGCCTTTTCCTTGTCGAGTTCGCAGCCGTCTACGTCGGTCCAGGCTGCGGTGTGGATTACTATATCCGGACAGACTTTCTTAATTACCGATACGGTCTGGCCCCTGTCGGTTATATCGCATCTTTCGAAACCCACCGCCCTAACGGGCGATCTCCCTTTGACTTGGTCGATACCCGTGACGGCAAAGGAACCTTGAAGGTCCGATACTAATTCCGTTCCCAGCATGCCGGAGGAACCGGTTACGATAACTTTCTTATTCATTGCGCTCTCTTTTTCTCAACCTTAATGCAGTTTTGCCGATGCGGCCTTTTTCTTCAAAGGCTCCCACCAGTTTCTATTCTGTTTGTACCATTCTATAGTCAGTTTTAGGGCCCTTTCGAATCCATACTCGGGTTTCCACCCAAGCTTTCTGATCTTGGAGGAATCCATAGAATAGCGCTTGTCGTGACCGGGCCTGTCAGCGACAAACTCTATTAGATCCTCGCCTTTCCCGAGATATCCGAGTATTTTGCGGGTGAGTTCGAGATTAGTAGTCTCGTCCCCCCTGCTCACGTTGTAGACCTGGCCGGTCTTGCCTTTATGCAGCGCCAGGTCAATCGCAGAACAGTTGTCCAGTACATACAGCCAATCCCTTACGTTTGAGCCGTCGGCATATAGGGGAAGTCTTTTATCCTGCAGGGCATTTGTGATGAAAAGAGGTATCAACTTTTCCGGAAACTGATATGGGCCGAAGTTATTGGAGCTTCTTAGTATGACTACAGGAAGCTTATAGGTTGTATAGAACGAAAGTGACATGAGGTCGCCTCCTGCCTTGCTGGCCGAATACGGACTCCTGGGATTAAGTGCGCTCTTCTCAGTAAAGCTTCCGCCCTCTATACTGCCGTAGACTTCATCCGTGCCTATCTGAACGAACTTGGGTATCTTAAGCTCCCTGGCCACCTTGAGGACCGATAGCAGGCCATGGACATTGGTCCTGACAAACCCGTTAGGGTTATTGATGGACCTGTCAACGTGGCTCTCCGCGGCGAAATTCACCACCGCATCGCACCCCGACGCGGCTTCCCGCACTGCATTTGTATCTTTTATATCGCACTTTACAAAAGAGTATCTGGGGTCTCCGCTTAGATCTCCGAGATTTTCTATATTACCGCAATAGGTCAGCTTGTCTAGGTTGACTATTTCGTAACCGTCGTATTTTTGCAGCATGTAACGTATGAAATTAGAGCCTATAAAACCTGCCCCGCCGGTAACAAGCAATTTCATCCTCCGTCTTATCTTCATGCGGACGCTACTCCTTTCGACATCTTTTTCTCCCGCTTCTCTTCTCTTTTCCTGACCAGTTCCCCTGCCCGCAGGAGTGATTCGAAGGTGCCCGAATCCGACCACCATCCCTTCATTATGTCGTAGTGCATCTCCCCCCGTTCTATGTAATCGTTATTGACATCCGTTATCTCAAGTTCCCCCCGCCCGGATGGCTTGAGTCTCTTTAATATCCCGAATATCCTCTCATCGTACATATAGACACCTGTCACTATGTAGTCGGACTTGGGACGCTTCGGCTTTTCAATTATGGATTTGATGCGGCCGCTCTTCATCTCCACGACGCCGAACCTTTGGGGATCGGCCACCTTCTTTATGAGGATCCTCGCCCCCCTTTTCTGCCTCCTGAAATTCTCTATGTATCCCTTTATGCCCTTCTCTATTATATTATCTCCGAGAATGACTACTATCTTTTCGCCTTCGGCGAAATGTTCCGCCAGTTTAAGCGCGTCGGCTATCCCGCCTTCACCCTCCTGGTAGGTATAATTTATATGTTTCAGGCCGAATGCGGAGCCGTTGCCAAGAAGCCTCAGGAACTCACCGGCGTGTTTTCCTCCGGTTACAAGCAATATGTCTTCGATGCCGGCATCCACCAGTGCCTGGATCGGATAATAGATCATCGGCTTGGAATATATGGGTAAAAGGTGCTTATTTGTGACTTTTGTCAAAGGATACAGCCTGCTTCCCAGGCCTCCGGCAAGGATTACTCCTTTCATATATGATCACCTCTTCCAGTCGTAGTCTATATCGTTATCAAAAGCGTCCACACGTTCTTCATCCGGTTCCTTGTGGTTATAGGGTTTGGTCACCGTATTTATCACTATTGCCTCTTCCTCGCCCACGCATTTAAAACCGTGGTACACCAGAGGCGGTATCTGCACCAAAAGCGGCTCATCTAAAGTTATGAGAAATTCGTTCACCTCCTTGAAAGTGGGCGAATTCTCTCTTGAGTCGTAAAGGGCCAGGCGCATCTTGCCGTGTACACAGGTGAAGTTATCCGTCTGCAGTTTATGGTAATGCCAGGCCTTAACTATGCCGGGATAGGCAGTGGTCATATAGACCTGCCCGAACTTCTCGAATATATCGTCGTCCACCCTCAATATCTCCATCAATCGTCCCCTTTCGTCGGGGATAACCTTAAGTTTCTTTGTCCTTACGCCTTCTATCATCTCTATCTCCCCATTCCTTTATATTTGAATCCCAGTTTCTTAAGTGCAGCCGGATCAAACATGTTTCTGCCGTCAATCACAATAGGCTGTTTCATGGACCTCTTCACCCTTCTGAAATCGAGCTCCCTGAAGATCGGCCAGTCAGTGACTGCGGCTATACAGTCCGCGTTTCTTATGGCAGCATAGACGTCTTTGCTGAAGATAACTCCTTTAAGAACTTTCCTGGCGTTCTTGACGGCCTGCGGATCGAACGCCTTTACCTTGACGCCCTCATTAAGGAGGACCTTTATGACGTCAATGGCCGGCGAGAATCTTATATCGTCTGTGTCGCTCTTGAAGGCCAGGCCGAGTACCGCCACGGTCTTTCCCTTAAGCACCCAGAGAGACTCCTCGATCTTTTTGATAAAAAGCAGTTTCTGGTATTCGTTCACCTTCTTTACCGCCCTAAGTATCTCGAAATCGTACCCGAGTTTCTCCGATATCCTTATGAAGGCTTCAAGATCTTTGGGGAAACAAAAACCCCCGAAACCTATGCCCGCCTCCAGGAAATTCCTTCCGATGCGCCTGTCCAGCCCCATGCCCTGGGCCACCTTAACTATGTCGGCCCCGCAACTTTCACAGACATTGGAAACGGCGTTTATAAAAGATATCTTGGTGGCTAGAAACGAGTTGGAGGCATGTTTTATTATCTCGGCGCTCTCTATGTCCGTGATTACCATAGGGGCATTGAATTCCCCGTATAATTCATTTAATTTATTGCGCGCCCTGGCCGAAGATACGCCTATTACAATCCTATCGGGGTATAGGAAATCGTTTATGGCCTGCCCCTCGCGCAGAAATTCCGGGTTGGAAGCCACATCGAAGGATATCCTTTTTCTGTTATACGAAGATATGGTCTCCTCTATGCGCTTTCCGGTCTGAACGGGTACGGTGCTCTTTTCTACTATCAGCCGGTATGAAGGCATATTGACGGCGATCTTACGCGCTACGTTTTCTATGTAGGTAAGGTCGGCCTCGCCCGTATCTTTAGGAGGGGTGCCTACGGCTATGAAGATGACCTCGGAGTTATTAACCGCCGTCTTTACGTTGGTGGTAAAGATGAGCCTTTTTGCCTTCAGGCTGTTCGCTATAAGCCCTTTAAGACCGGGTTCATATATAGGCACGGAACCTTTCTTGAGTCCCTTTATCTTCTCTGCATTGATGTCAACGCACGTTACGTTGTGCCCAAGTTTGGAGAAACAGGCCGCGGTTACAAGTCCTACGTAACCCGCGCCTATAACGCTTATATTCATGAATTCCTCCCTGATATAAGTCTATGGTCTATAGCTTATGGAGCGTCTAGCGGTTAGAGTCTAGCATTTAGAAAAGAAAAAATCCATGGTTTTTACTAGACGCTAGACGCTGCTTTTAATACCTTCGCAAACCACTTCGGCCCTATGAAGAGCCTTTAACCTTATCAGCCGCCTTGCTATTACGGGAGAATCGCTGTAGATGGTATCGAACCTCTTCTTTTTCTTAAGTGCGCGGAAGACGCAGTTCAGGCCGAAGAACATCTCGGGCAACGTAAAGACCTTTATATATGCGTGCCTGGGCAGATCGATTGAGAGGCCTTGCTGGATGAACAACCATATCCAGCATCTCTTCTGGGCTTTGTCGTAGGCGTTCTTTTCAAGACCGAAGGTCTCCTTTCCGGTAAAGATGTACAAATGCCTTTGCGGGCTTCCGTATTTCTCGTAAAAGATCTTCTGGTTTTTTCTGAAGAGCTCATCGAATGTACCTGTCTTTCTGAAGGATGAGTGCTCCAGATGAACTACGTAGGCCCCCTGGGCTATAACTACCTTATACCCCTTCTCTATGGCCCGTATCGAATATTCCGTATCCTCGAAATATCCGGGTCCGTAGTCCTCCGGCCATAAACCCACTTTTTCTACTGCGCTTCTGGTTATCAAAAAACAAAAGCCTATCGCGGCGGCGGTCTCTATATATATGCCTCTGTTCCTGCGGTAGTTTTCGGCGGAGACATCATCCCAGCTTTTGCCGCGCGGTTTCTTTGCGCCGTAATTACTTAGGGGATTGACCACGCCGACTGAATCATTCCTTTCGGTCGCGCCAACCATCTCTTCAAGCCAGCGGTCCGTCACGATTGTATCGTTATCCAAAATGCATACATAATCGGCGTCGGAGGCGCGTATGCCCTGATTTGCCGCTTTCGAGTTCCCTAGGTTCTCCTCATTGCGGATAACCCGTATATCGGCATCCGTCCTTTTGGTGAGTGACGCGAGATACAGACGGGTCTCATACTTTGAAGCGTTATCTACTATTATGATCCGGTAAGGAAACCTGGTATGGCGTATTATGCTTTCTACGCACTGTTCGGTTATATCCTTTAAGTTCCATACCGGGATAACTATGTCGCAACGTTTGGTCTTGTTCATGGTTTTTACTAACCGCTATACGCTGTTTTTCTTGTGCTCCTGTGCTCTTGTAACTTGTGCTCTTACTAGTCTATAGTCTATGGACGTTATTCGGTTTACGGTTGACGATAGCGAGGGATTTTTTCCGACAACCGGTAACCGTCCACCGACAACCGGCCTTTTCTAGACGCTAGACGCTATACGCTGTTTTTATTGTGCTCTTATTACCATCCCTCTTTCACCGTCTCTATTATCTTTGTAACATCCTCATCGCTAAGCCCCATATGAAGCGGTATGGAGACATATTTACTCTCTAGTTCATTCATAACCGGCAGATCAAGGCGTTCCCCGCCGAATATAGGGTACACATCGCAGCGTATATGGACCATGTGCGTATCTATGCCTTTAGAGCGCATCATCCTGATGAAATCTTCCCTGCGTTCGACAAGTATCGTAAAGAGCCAGTTAGCGCTTTCCCTGTCCGGTTTCTCTTCCAAAAGTCTGATGCCTGTTACGCCGGCAAGCTCTTTCCTGTAACGCTTCACTATATCGCGTCTCCTGTCATTGACCATCTTCAGATCGTCAAGCTGCACGGAGAGTATGGTCGCCGTGACATCGTTCATATGGTACTTAAATCCGGGTTCCTCCACTTTAAACTTCCAGTATATGTCGCCTTTGAAATTCCTGTCTATCCCGTACCACCGCAGTAGCTTGGCGCGCTTGTACGTATTGGGGTCTTTGCACACAATTATGCCGCCGTCGACGGAGGTGATCTGTTTTATGGCCTGAAATGAAAAACACGTATAATCGCCCACGGCCCCTATGTACCTGTCCTTGTACCTGGCACCCAGGGCGTGAGCAGCGTCTTCGATTACAGGTATATTTCTTTCGCGGGCCATCTCGAGAACCTCATCCATATCGCACGGCATGCCCGCCCAATGCACCACTATTATTGCTTTAGTCCTGTCGGTTATCTTCTCCCTCATGCTTTCCGGATTCACGTTCATGGTGTCCTTTTGTATATCCGCAAAGACAGCCTTCGCCTTCTGGTGCAGAATGTGCATATTGGTGGCCGAGCAGGTCATGGGCGTAGTAATCACTTCATCGCCCTCGCCGACATCGGACAATATAAGCGCCAGATGTAATCCCGCAGTACAGGAATGCAGAGTGAGCGCTCCGCTGAGACCGAACATATCTTCGAATTTCCTCTCCACCTGGTCAACCGCCGGCCCCTGGCCTATCCAATCGGTCTTCAATATCTTCGAAACCGCCCCTATGACTTTATTCGACATATAAGGTTTGAACATCCTTATGGCTTTATTCTTCATCTGAAACTCCTAACTTGCTTGCCGTATCCCGGGCTCTGCCGTTATAGCGTTTAGCCTTTTTAATCTGAAGCACCGAGTTTCCTGCCGCCCGGATCAAACATGGAAAATCGGGTAAGTCTCAATTTTTGCAGGAGGTATTTCGCCGCCGTCCATAATATCCCGAATCCGTAAACAACGGAACGCCCGAAAGAGATGGACGAAGCCGTCTTGTCGTAATTGGTGGGGGATGTTATCTCCCCGATCCTGTATCCGAAATACGCGGCCTGCATAAGTATCTCGTTATCAAATATAAAATCGTCGGAATTCTCCAAAATGGGAAGGTTCAAAAGGACGCCTCTGGTAAACGCGCGGTAACCCGTATGGTATTCCGAAAGCTTAAGGCCGGTAATCACATTATCTATCAGCGTAAGGACCCTGTTGGATATATACTTGTAAAAAGGCATGCCCCCTTTTAGGGCCATCCCGCCCAGGATGCGCGAGCCAAGTGCTATATCGAAGACATCCGAAGCCAATACCCCCGCCATTGCGGGTATCAACCTGGGCGGATACTGGTAATCTGGGTGCAGCATTATTATGATGTCCGCCCCTTCTTTTAGCGCCTTTGCGTAGCAAGTCTTCTGATTGCCGCCGTAACCCTTGTTTTTTTTATGGGTATAGGTAGTAATACCCAAATCCTTTGCCTTCGCCGCCGTCCTGTCGTTGCTTCTGTCATCTATCAGGATGATCTTGTCAACTATGCCTTTGGGAATATCTTTATGCGTCTTTTCAAGTGTCTGCTCAGCATTGTAGGCGGGCATTACAACGACAATTTTTTTGCCGTTAAGCATCTTTATCACCTGTTGCCATAAGCTGACTTTTTATATTGTTTTATGAAAACGTTACATATTATACACTTTTTTGTTGAGGATGTATAGAAAAAAATGTATAATGAGGCGTCAAAAACAGTGGAGTCGGGATGGAAAAAAAAGCGCATACACTTAATTTGATGCTAATTATATCATTATCATTACTCTTTAAATTGGGACTGTTCGGCTATGCCGTTGTGAACGCACCCTCAATGAAAGAGATGCCCGATACCCCCACATATGTAAAACCCGGTATAAATATAGTGGAAAGAGGCATCTTCGGCACTATTTCCGATGACGGAAGGATAGATTATGAGATAACGAGGACCCCGGGTTATCCCTTCTTTCTGGGATTACTTCATAAAAAGCTGGGTCTCTCATTTGACGGAATAATCCTGTCGCAGATCTTGCTTATAACCCTGGCCGGCTACCTGGTCTACCTGGCAGCTGCCCACTTCGGCCGAAAGACCGCTCTGATAGGCGCGGCGATATTCCTCTTCGACCAGCCGACAACTCTGGCCTCCCTCATGCTCCTGACCGAAGCGCTCTACACCTTCTTCATAGCTGTCTTTGTATATTTCTTCTTTAACTATCTTAAGCATGAGAAGACTATATCGCTGGCATTGACCGGTATTACCGTTGCCCTGGCTACCTTTATCAGGCCTATAAGCTACTACCTGGGCATAGTCCTGGCATTCGGCGTACTATGGTTTAATCTGTCGCGAAAGCGTAATCTGAAAAGAGCCGTAATTCACGTTCTTGTTATGATAATAAGTATCTATTCGTTCCTGGGCATATGGCAATACCGCAATTACCGGATTACCGGAACCTCTGATTTTACGAATATCGACGATGTCGACCTGCGCCATATGGGCATACCCCACAAATACGTCCGTGAAGGCGGCGCCGGCGGAACAGGCAAGGGTCCGGTGAGATATTACGCGGAGTTACTGGCTGGCTCCACGATGCAGTTCTTTACCCTGCCCGGAACCTTCAAGTACTTCAGTTCGAAAGCGTTAAGAACCTTCTCAAAGGTATTCGGCTACCCCTGGGTAATATTGGTGTTAGCTGGTGTCATCTTCGCCCCGTATGCCAAGCCCGCTAACCGCTACCTTCTGCTTGTTGTCTTATATTACACCGCAGTATCCGTTATAGTGGTCGGCCTTGAAGCCGGAAGCCGTTTTAGAGTGCCTGTAATGCCTTTAATCTCCATCCTCTCGGCTCAGGGATGGATATGCATAGCTTCTGCTATCTCCCGAAGTGTCAAAAAAGAGCACAATTAAATAGCAATGCAATAGCCTTAGTCGATAGTCCATGGTCGATGGATTAAAAGATCGGTTGTCGGTGTACGGTTACCGGTTATCGGAAAAACAAAATCCATTTTTGCCGTCAACCGTTAACCGAAAACCGGCCTTTATTTAGCTCTTGGCTCTTGGTTTTTACTAATCGCTAGTCGCTATACGCTAGACGCTGTTTTTATTGGCGAAGGCCGGGGCGGGGACCGCGATATGTCGTCCTAAAGAAGAAGGGTATGTCGGGAAAGGCCTTTAGCCTGAAGATCAGCCAGAAGGTATAGTCCTTCTCATCCTCTATCCTGCATGTAAATTCCGAAGTCCAGCAATGCAGGTCCTTCGTTATCGTGTACTGCTGCTCCTGGAATTGCTTCTCCTGGAGCTCGTACCTCTCGTAGATGCTGAACCCCCAGTGGCGTTTCCAGTTTTCCGGATTAACGTCAAAATTGTAGTAGCCGGTTATCTGGGAATTTTCGTGTTTTTCGTATCTGTATCCCATGCCGAATTCCCTGTCTTTTGCCTTCGTTACGTGAAAATCGGCATTAAGTGCGTCTATCTCCTTGTTCCCCCTGTCCAGATGGGCATCGGCGTCGATACGCAGCCACGGATACGGTCTTACCTCGAGATCATAATCTATGTCAAGGAGCTTATTATCCTGGCTGAAGTCGTCCAAAAACAGATACTCGGTCTTTACGATAAAAGACAAGAGGTCCACGGTCTTCCAGGCGCTGTTCTCCTTCCTCCTCTTGGTCTGCAGCTTATGCTGCAATGAGAGCTCCACGCTGTTCCTGCGCCTTAGCTCGTCTATGCTGTCGAACTGCAGTAAATCCTCCGGATCCGTTTTGGGTTCTCTGATATAGGCATACCTCGCCGAAGGTATGATAAGGTGGCGCAGTTTGTTTATATCCAGATTCAG
>Ga0272442_10001972_pt1 | contig 30298 bp, 43 predicted proteins | sample SSMForm2O_FD_200262 | JGI IMG/M metagenome (GOLD analysis project Ga0272442, IMG submission 200262) | Marine sediment archaeal communities from Little Sippewissett salt marsh, Falmouth, MA, United States - SSM-Form-2O | ecosystem: Environmental > Aquatic > Marine > Wetlands > Sediment ...
CACCACGTCCTGGAGTTCGACGTTCTCGATCCGGGCCACGGTTCTCTCACACCCAAGAGAGCGGGCCGACTGGCAGGCAAGGACGTTCGCGCCGTCATTGTCGGACACCGCGAACAGGATGTCGGCACGTTCAACACCGGCACGCTTGAGGACACTCGGGTTCGCACCATTTCCTTGAATCACCTGCGCGTCAAGACGCTCTCGGAGGAGCACAGCGCGATGAGGATCTGCCTCGACAATGGCAACGTCCTCCCCTTCGGCGACGAGTCGCTCTGCGAGATGAGAGCCATCGGCTCCTCCCCCAACAATCACGAACCGCATAGATGCCACTCCCGAGCTATCACAGACCGGAGCGTAGCGGCGGCATCAGGAGGCGTGTTGTCGACCTCCACCCATTCGCTGCGCCCGGTTCACGAGGGTGATCGATGTTGTGATGCCCGCGATCAGGCCGATTGCACCGCCGAGCACAACCGCGGTGATCAGTCGGTCGAGCGCATCCGGGAGAACGGTGGGAAGGATCGGATGTGTGAGCACGCCGACGCGCATGACTCCCCACGCCGCGAGACCGACACTACCGATGAGAACAACCTGAGACGCTCCACGACCGGACTGCTTCGCTTGGACAAGCGCCAGGATGCCCACAACAACGATCACCGGTGGTCCGAGGACGTCGACACCGAAGATCCGACCTTCCGGCGGTTGAGCGGCGATAGCCGCGAGCCCGGCAATCAGGGCCGCGATAGCCAGGCCGAGCAGGAGAACGGCTCGCGACCGGGCACCCATACGAATCGAAACCGCGGCAACGGCGACAAGCGTCGCGACCGTGAGTGCGAACCACGGCAGCGCGGTAGTTGAGGGGATCCAGGTGAGTGTTCCCACGATCGCTCCCGCTTCCGCGTTGACCCGAAGCGGCAACGTCCAGTCGAAGATCTGCACGGTCTGGGTGCCGTTCGACTGATTCACGGATGCCGGAGGTGTGGGACTCATCCAGTGCGTGCGGTGATCGTGCCAGCTGTAGGTTCCGTCCGCTGAGACGGCTTCCCAGCGAGGAACGGCTTCGGCATCGGCTTCAGCAGGCAGTTCCACATTCGCGTATCGGTCATCGTTCAGGTACTTCGAGGGCGACCGTTGATTCACATTCACCGTGCCGTCCGGATCGAAGCGGATGTACTCCTCGCCTTCATATCCGAGAACCTCGAGCGTCACCCCGGACTCCGCCGTCAGGCGAACAAAGGCATCACCGCCGACGATCTCGACCTCCATCACACCAGGACCCTCGACGAACACCACGTGTGACCGATAGTTGGTCGGGGTCGCAGGATCGGCAGAGGCCGGCGTTGCTGCGAGCAGCACCATCGCAGCCACCGCCAGCCCAATGACAAGGATGTGTCTCGTTCGAACCATCACCGCACCACGATGGTGACTTCACCGGAGGGGTGCAGCGTGCAAACCCCCTCGATGATTCCCGTCGCCGAGAATGTCTGCACGATCCGCTGACCTGGCCCGACGATGTATGGCCCGACTTGATGCGATGAAGCGTCATCGTTCTCGATGACAATCCGGTCACCCACACCAACCTCCAACCGGCGCGGGAACAGCACGATCTCCTCCCCCGCATCCATCTGGGCTTGGGTCCCTTCCGGGACGCTGATGTTGATAGTCTGTAATGCGGCCGCCCGCGGGGCGACATGCACGGCAATCGCAGCCCCGAGGCTCACGAGCGCCAGCGCACCGGTCAGCCAGAAGAGCAGCGGGGAGGATCGCATTGCGGATCGCATGGTCATTGCAGGTGCATCTCCATCGATGCGGCTTCTCCCCCACCAGCCGGTGTTGCGACGGCGACGTCAAACGTCCAATCACCGGAGAGCGGCAACACGGCGCGATAGGAGAGGAAGTGATTGGGCCCCGCCCTCAGTACAGGAAGATCCAGTGGGCCGACGTCCATGGCTTGATGATACGCAACCACCGATGTAGGCCCCAGCACCGACTCCCGACCCGATATGTCAAAGCCGTAGATGTGCAGTTCGTTGACACCCGATCGAGCCGGATCGAGCGATGCCTCGAGCAAGAGATCTCCGGTTTGCACAGCGGCACTTGTCCCCGACCCCTGGACGCGGAACGCAATGGGAACGGCAACGGCAAGAGCGATCGCGAAGGACACAGCGGCCGCGACCGGTCGGCCGGCTTCGATCGCCAACCAGAGGGCCGTCGCCGTCGCGAGACCGACGCACATCAACGGCCACGGGAGACGCACCAACCAACTGAGCCCCGCTGCAACCCAGAGCCCGGCTATCGCAACCACGGCTACCGCTCCCACGGCAACCCAACCTTGGTGGACGGAACGGCCGAGCAGCAGAATGAACGGCATCACGCCCATGAGAAGTGTCGCGGTCAGCCATGCTCTTCCCGGTGCAGACGCAACTGCCGAGAGGACCGCGCCGAGGTCGAGAATGTCGGGGAGAGAACCATCCGATGGCACGCCATAGGTGACGCCGGCGAGCAACGAGCCGATCCCGGTCACGAGCGCCGCGACACCAACGCTGACCGCCGGCGATTCCGATGGTCCACGTCCGAGCCACCCCACGGCGCCAACCAAGAGTGCAACGGCGCCGGTCGCACCAATCGCTGCCGCGATCACCCTCAAACCGCCGAGCGCTCCGCTTGCTCCCGCGATCTCGCGATCAACGGCGATGCTGTTGTCGCCTCGCGGGTCGACGAGGAACATGTACGCCCCGGCGATGGCAGCACCCCCGGTATCCGTACCCTTCCAGTCGACGAGATAGCTTCCCGGTCCGGTGGATTCGACGAGGGCCACAGCCAGAGCCTCATCGACCGCTGCATCGGACGAGGAAACCAGGTCGCCGTCCTTGAAGAGGCGGACGCGAATCACCGAGACTGGCTCTCTGAAGCTCAGGGAGATCTCCTTGGGCGCACGAACGACCACCGCATCAACTCCGGGCGACGCATCGATCAAGCTCGCAGGCCCGCTGCTCGCCGACGCTACTGCGGAACCCGTCACGACCATCGCAGATGCCAGGACGGCGAGGAGCAGGCCGCGAGTCATCCGTATCGTTCGTTCAGGATGCTCTCGAGAGTGTCCGCGGTGAGCTGCGGGTCCCGGTCGGCACTGAAACCGAGTTCCCATATGATCAGCCCACGGTCGTCAACGACGTAGACCGTCGCCGAATGGCCAACGTCGTAGCTTGTATCGCCCGGTTCGTGCTCCTCGACCTCGTACAGAACCCCGAAGACCTCGGACGACTCCGCCAGGCTGGTGGCGTCTGGAGCCAGAAGACCGTGGTTCCGCTCCGCGAAGACATCGAGGTACGTCGAGATCGCTGTTCCTTCGTCCCTATCGGGATCCACACTCACCATCCCCACCGAGAACCGGGAGGCATCGTCCTCCGGCATGGCGTCAAGAGCGTCTGAGATCTCGGCGAGTGTCGTTGGGCATACGTCGGGGCACGAAAGGAACCCGAAGTACATGAGGAGCAGCTCGCCTTCAGGCGCAACCGGCGCAAACACCGCGCCGCCTGGATCCGTCGAATAGTCGATGAACACGGTCTGGGAGACGTCAGGAGCGGGCAATCGGCTGTACCCGACGCGATCTTCGGGGGCCATTGTCGAATCCGAACATGACGCGCCCATCAGCGCAACGAGCGTGGCGAGAACGAACAACCGGGAGATCAACGGCTAACCCTCACTGCCCGACACTTCGGCCACCTCAACCGAGGCGGTGATCTCATTGCGCCAACCTTTCGGTTCGCAGTTCTTCATTGGGTCCTCTCGCGAAGGGGCTACGGTTGAACAGCTGCTCGGCGATGATAGTGACGAGTCTTCGGTGCCCTGTCGCCCGGCGGTAGCCTGGTCGGATGAGCACAGACGAGGAACCCCGTGAGGTCGGAGTCGGCCCGTACCCGAAGCCGTGGCCTGAGGATCCTCGTCTGGACCCCGAGTTGTTGGCGGAGGGCGACCGCCGCAATGTCGTCGACGCCTATCGCTATTGGTCGAGGGAGTCGATCGTCGCCGACCTCGACCGGCGGCGCCACGGCTTTCATGTCGCCGTCGAGAACTGGCAACACGACTTCAACATCGGAGCCGTTGTGCGCAACGCCAATGCGTTCCTCGCCGCGGAGATACACATTATCGGCAGGCGGCGCTGGAATCGCCGGGGTGCCATGGTGACCGACCGCTACCAACACATCCGACACCACCCGACAACGGAAGCCTTCGTTCTCTGGGCGCGGGAAGAACGACTTCCGGTTATCGGTATCGACATCCTGCCCGACTCGACACCCATCGAGACAACCGATTTGCCTGAGCGATGTGTCCTCGTTTTCGGTCAGGAAGGTCCCGGCTTGTCACACGCAATACGTGAGGCGAGCGACGCCGTCTGTTCGATCGCCCAGTTCGGTTCGACCCGGTCGATCAATGCCGGCGTCGCCTCAGGAATCGCGATGCACACCTGGATTCGCCAGCATGTGGCTTTCGACGTCTGATCTGGCCGGACCGCCGTCGGGCCTCCGTATTGCCATGACGGTCTCGCCCGATCTCGACGCTGCATGTGCCGGTCATACGAAGCCGAGTGTGATGATGCCCGCGACGCTCGACGCGAACAGGCCGCCGCGTGGTGCGGCGGCCCATCGGTCGTGTATTTCGTTCGCCTACGGCTCGATGATGGGGCCGTCGTATGCACCCTTGAGGAGCTTTTCGAGTGTCGAACGCGCCGAGGCTCGTTTCGCGTAGCCTTGACTCGCCGCCACGATCTGGCCGTTCGAAGCCTTCACGCGGAACGCCCACTTCCCATTCTTCTGCTGGTACAGCTCACCTTTTCCGGCCATGTGATTCCCTCCTTCATTGCGGAATCACCCGCACCCTAGCTCGCGAAATCCCGCGGTAGCGGTCTTCGGACTTCCGCGTGCTCTCAGGTGTCGTCTTCGGACTTCAGATCGAGCGAGGCCGAATTGATGCAGTACCGCAGGCCGGTTGGGTTGGGGCCGTCATCGAAGACATGTCCCAGGTGAGCCCCGCAGTTTGAGCAGGTCACCTCGGTGCGCACGGCGAACAGACTGCGATCCGGCTTTGTGTCGACGACGCCTTCTGCCGCCGGCTCCCAGAAGCTGGGCCAGCCGCTCCCGGAGTCATACTTGGTATCGCTCGCAAAGAGCTCCGCCTCGCACACCACACATCGGTAGGTGCCGGCCGCTTTGGTGTCCCAGTATTCACCCGTGAACGCCTGCTCCGTGCCGGCCTCCTGTGTGACGTGGTACTGCATCGGCGTCAGCTTCTCGAAAAGCTCGTCCTTGTTGTTGTCGCTCATGGGCCGCGAGGCTACCCGCCTTCTCAGATTGCGGGGACGATTCCCAAAGCGTCGGGTACACCCACCAATAGCGATGCGCTCGATCGAATACGGATGGAGGGCTGGCCTCCCCGCGCTACCGTCCGGTCATGGATGTCAGCAGGATCGACCGATCGCTCGAGGTCCTTGCTGCGAACCGTCGTCGCTGGGCCCGCCTTCCCGTCTCCACGAAGATCTACCTGCTCGAAGATGCCCGGCGGCGCGTTGGCGGAGTTGCTGCTTCGTGGGTCGAGGCAGCGAGAGTTGCGAAGCGGTTGACTCCTGGTTCCCCCCTTCTCGGCGAGGATTGGACGAGTGGCCCCTACGCACTGGCCAGCGCCGCCGCTGCATATGCCAAGACTCTTCGCAGGCTCGGGCGCGGTGACCCGGTCGTACCCTCCGACATGATCCGTACACTCCCGAACGGACAGGCCGCCGTTCGGGTCTTCCCAACCACCACTGAGGACAGGCTCCTCCTCAGCGGCCACACGGCCGATGTGTGGATGCAGCCCGGCCTCACCGAGCGTGACGTTGAGCGTCGCGCGGCCGCCTTCTACCGCGAGCAGGAGCACGACGGTTCGGTGGCCGTCGTGCTTGGCGCCGGCAACATTGCCTCCATCCCAGCGCTCGACCTCCTCACCGAACTTTTCACTCATGGCTCCGTGGTTGCCTTGAAGCTCAACCCGGTCAACGCCTACCTCGGCGTGTTCTTCGAAAGAATCTTCGGCTCGTTCGTCGACGGTGGGTTCGTGCGACTGGTGTACGGCGGCACGGAAGAGGGCACCTACCTGACCCATCACAGCCTCGTCGACCGTATCCACGTGACGGGTGCAACGTCCACACACGATGCCATCGTCTATGGAACCGGGTCTGACGCTGCCGCCCGCAAGGCTGCCGACAATCCCGTGATCGATGCGCCGGTCACGAGTGAGCTCGGCGGCGTCGGGCCGACCATCGTCGTCGGCGGTGAGTGGTCGGATGCCGACCTGCGATACCAAGCCGAACACATCGTCAGTCAGAAACTCCATAACCACGGGTTCAACTGCGTTGCGTGCCAGATCTTGATCCTGCCCGAATCCTGGAGCCAGGCAGACGACTTGCTCAACGCGATGCGATCGGTCGTCGCCGATCTCGACGAGCGGTGGGCCTACTACCCGGGTGCAATCAACCGCCAGCTGGAGGCGCTCGAAGCGCACCCCGAAGCAGAGATTCTCACGGACGGCTACGCCCCGGTGACGTTCATCACCGACCTCGACCCGGGTGATCCGAACGAGGTGTGCTTCACAACAGAGTTCTTTGGCGCAGTGCTCGGCGTGGTCCGACTCCCTGGGGTCGACACCGGTTCCTATCTGCGAAACGCCGTCGGATTCGCCAATCAGGTGCTGGAAGGCAATCTGGGCGCAAACGTGATCATTCACCCCGCAACGATGTCGAAGCACTCCGAGGAATTCGAGGATGCCCTCCGCGACCTCCGGTACGGCACTATTGCGGTGAATTCATGGGTTGGTGTTGCATTTGCGATGACCCGCGCAACGTGGGGTGGTTTCCCGGGCAACCGCCGCAACGACATCCGCTCTGGGAACGGGATCGCCCACAATGCTCTCATGCTCGATGGAGTCGAGCGCACCGTGGTTCACGGCACCTTTGCACCGTTTCCACGTACGATCCGTCAGGGTGTGTGGCATGCGGAGCCGTTGCCCCCGCACTTCGTCACCAATGCCAGCGCTGCGGTCATCGGCGAGCGATTGACGGAGTACGCGGTGACGGGATCAACCAAGCCGATCCCTGCTCTCCTCGCGGCCGCGCTCCGAGCCTAGAGCACCGGCTCGATCCCGGCTCGTCGCAGCGCTCCGACTACCGGCTTCAGCGGCAGTCCGACAACCGTGCTTCTCGAACCGCCGATGCTGCTCACGAAGCGAGCCCCATCACCCTGCAGGGCATACGCGCCGGCTTTGTCGAGCGGCTCACCGGATGCGGCATATGCCGTAGCCTCCGCGGGGTCGACAGAGCGCATAGCCACGAGTGTTGTCTCAAATCCGTCTTCCAGAATCCGTGCACCCTCCCCCAGCGCCCATCCTGTGATCACCACGTGCGTCCGGCCGCCGATCGACAGGAGCATCTCGACCGCCTCCACCTCCCCCTTCGGTTTGCCGAGGATCCGCCCGTCGAGGACCACCGTTGTGTCGGCGCCGAGCACAACCGTGTCGGCGCCGGTGGCGCAAGCAAGCGCCTTCTCGCGCGCCAGGCGCATGACCATGCGATCCGGGTCCTCCCCCTCGATCACCGTTTCATCGACGTCGGGCGATTCGACCTCGAAGTCAAAACCGGCGGCTCGCAAAAGGAGCTGCCGCCGCGGCGAACTGCTTGCAAGGATGAGCTTCTTCATGCGCCCCATGTTCGCATGGTCCTGCGGCGATACGGTACGGTCTGGCAACACCCTTGGAGAAGTGATGCACCGCAAGATCTTCGATCCCGATCACCAGCTCTTCCGCGAGAGCGTCGAGCATTTCGTCACCACCGAGATCATCCCCAACCACGCCCGTTGGACAACGGAGGGCAAGGTCGACAAGGCGATGTTCCGCGCTGCGGGACAACAGGGACTCCTCGGAATGGCAATCCCCGAACAGTACGGCGGTGGCGGTGCCGGCGATTTCCGCTACAACGCCATCATCGATGAGGTGGTCACGGCGTCCGGCGCCGCTGCCTCAGGGCTGTGTATCACGCTTCACAACGACATCTGCATCCCATACTTCCTCACGTACTGCAGCAACGAGCAGCGCGCTCGTTGGTTTCCCGGCCTCGTCTCGGGCGACCTCATGACGGCGATCGCCATGACCGAACCCGGCACCGGATCCGATCTCGCCGGGATCGCGACAACTGCGGAGCGCGAAGGAGACGACTACATCGTGAACGGCTCCAAGACGTTCGTAACCAACGGCATCAATGCCGACCTCGTGATCGTCGTCGTTCGAACAGGACCGGATCCGCATGGCGGCCTGACTCTCCTCGTCGTCGAAGACGGGATGGACGGATTCGAGCGCGGGCGCAATCTTGACAAGATGGGAATGCACGCTCAGGACACATCGGAACTCTTCTTCACCGATGTTCGGGTCCCCGCCGAGAATCGCCTTGGGCCGGAAGGGGCGGGGTTCATGCAGCTGGTCGCCAACCTCCCGCAGGAACGCCTCAGCATCGCCGTTGGTGCTGTGGCTGCCGCAGAGGCGGCCCTGTCCATCACCATCGCGTATGCACGGGAGCGGACGGCATTCGGACGACCGATCGGCCGGTTTCAACACAACCGGTTCCTTCTGGCCGAACTCAGGACCGAGGTTGACATCGGCAGAGTCTTCGTCGACCGCCTCGTCGAGGACCATGTGGCCGGGCGACTCACAATCGAGCAGGCCGCAGAGGCGAAGTGGTGGACAACCGAGATGCTCCGCCGCGTCGTCGACGCTGGTGTGCAGATGCACGGTGGCTACGGATACATGATGGAGTATCCCATCGCTCAGGCGTATCTCGATGCTCGCCTCCAGACGATCTACGGCGGCACAACCGAGATCATGAAAGAGATCATCGGACGCGGTCTTGGGCTGTAGCCCTACCGGCTCCAACGATGGAGGCGCGGGACGCGCCGCTCAATCGAACGCTGCGATCCCTGTGATCGATTGGCCCAGCACCAGCGTGTGTACCTCGTTTGTGCCTTCGTAGGTGTACACAGACTCGAGGTTGTTCATGTGGCGGATCACCGGGTACTCGAGCGTGATCCCGTTTGCGCCGAGCACGCTGCGTGCTTCTCGCGCGACCTCGAGTGCTGTTCGCACGTTCTGCATCTTCCCGAAGCTCACCTGTTCGGACGTGAGCGTCCCGTCATCGTGCTTTCGACCGAGGTGAACCGAGAGCAGCATTGCCTGGTTTACCTTCACCATCATCTCGACGAGTTTGCGCTGCGTCAGCTGATACGACGCAATCGACTTCGAGAACTGGACACGGTCCTTTGCGTAGGAGAGCGCTGCCTCGTAGCTGGCGCGTCCGGCACCGGTTGCACCAAAAAGAATGCCGAATCGTGCCTCGTTGAGGCACGCCAGCGGTCCCTTCAGCCCTGTAACGTTTGGTAGCACCGAGTCGGCGGGCAGGCGGACACCGTCGAGGATGAGCTCTGAGGTGACCGACGCGCGAAGCGAGAGCTTCTGGTGGATGTCATTCGTGGAGAAGCCGCGTGTGTCGGTCGGCACGATGAATCCGCGAATGCCATCGTCGGTGTTGGCCCACACCACGGCAACGTCGGCGATACCGCCGTTGGTGATCCACATCTTGGTTCCGTCGACAATCCAATCGGAGCCGTCACGCCGGGCCCGCGTCTTCATCGAGCCCGGGTCCGACCCGGCGTCCGCCTCAGTGAGGCCGAAACATCCGATGACGTCACCGGCTGCCATCGGAGGGAGCCACCGCTGTTTCTGCTCCTCCGAGCCAAAAGCCCAGATTGGATACATCGCCAACGAGCCCTGAACCGACACGAAGCTGCGCACGCCCGAGTCTCCGGCCTCGAGTTCCGTGCAGGCCAGCCCGTAGCTGACAGCATTCGTACCAGCGCACCCATACCCCTCGAGGTGCATCCCAAAGAGGCCGAGCGATCCCATCTCCTTTGCGAGCTCTTTCGGGAAGGTGCCGGCTTCAAACCACTCCGCGACATCGGGAAGGACCTTGTCACCGACAAATTCACGCACGGTGTCGCGGATGAGGCGTTCCTCGTCGGTCAGGAGGCTGTCAATCTGGAGGAAATCGTTCGGGGTCTCGCCCCCGGGGCGGATGCTGGAAATCATCCCAGCAGCCTACCCGTCGGATTCACCCGGCTTGGCGCCGTCCCCCCACCACAACGTGCGCTGCGGGAATGCGATCACGAGGTCGTGCTTCGCGAACGCGTGGGTAATTGCGCGGCCGACGGCGTTCTTCGCACGCTGCGCCTCGAGGATGCCTGGTGCGTGCCAGAACCACAGGATGAACTCGATCGCGTGATCACCCATCTCCGCGATGAGGGCTTCTGGAGCGGGATCGGGATAGGTCGTGTCGCAGGACGCGGCTGCTTCTTCGAGGATCCGCCCAGCCAGGTCGACGTCGGTCCCGTAACGCACACCGACGTTGAACGTCGTGCGGCGCGCTCCGAGTCCGGTGAGGTTGGTGATCGGTTCGTTGATCACGTCCCTGTTCGGGATGAATACACCTTCGCCGTCCATCGTCTCGATGCGAACGGTTCTACCGGTGACCTCCCTGACGATGCCCTCTCCGGCTGAGGTCACGATCTGGTCGCCAACAGCGAACATCGGGCTCCCCTGCAGCACCAAACCAGCTGCGAAGTTCTGCATGACGGTCTGCCCGGCGAAGAAGATGATGACGGCGAGGATGAGGATCACCATAAGCGCAGGCCCCATGTCCACGTTGAGGAGAACAAGCGCGTACACCACACCAAGCAGGATGACGACCCATCCGGCTGCACGGGCTATCAGCAGCGCCCCCTCGGTCGAGAGGTCGGGGAACTTGCGAAGCACCGTGCGGAGGAAGCGGCGGACCAGGCGGGCAATCAGGATTGACAGGAGCACAACGCCGAGAGCCGCGACAAAATCCCAGGGCGTCAGGCTCTCGGTGTCGACAAGGCTCTGGACATCGTCGGCGGAAGGCACTTGGCTCCACACGCTCATGCGACCGCCTCCGCGAACAGCTGGCCCTGGCCGCCCACCACCGTACGGGAAACCCCGCTCCAGACGAGACCGTCCATGAACGCCCAGCTCTTGCGATGAATGGGGGTGGGCCCCGATGCTGCGAGTGCGGCGCGATGACGAGGGCCCGGGTAACCCTTGTTCCGATCGAAGTCGTAGGCCGGGTAGGTCGGTGCTGTCGATCTCATCAGGCGGTCACGCGTCACCTTTGCGAGAATCGATGCCGCTGCGATCGTCAGCGACGTAGCGTCCCCGCGCACGATGGTCCGCACCTTCGGCGATCCAACGAAGTCCCACTTCCCATCGAGCAAGATCCGGTCGGGCTCCACGCCGAGACCGTCAAGCGCCCGCTGCGCTGCGAGGCGTTGTGCAGCAGACATCCCAAGCTGATCGCACTCCGCCGGTGAGGCGTGCCCGACGGCCCAAGCGACGCACCACTCGGCAACGCGGTCGAAGAGTTTCTCGCGTTGCGATTCGGTCAGCATCTTCGAGTCCCGGATCCGATACACACGCCGGCCCTGCGGGATGACTGCCGCGCCAACGGTGAGTGGACCGGCCCACGAGCCGCGCCCGACCTCATCCACGCCTGCAATGACGCTGTCACCCCCGCCCCAGTAGTGGCGCTCAACCTCGAGGTTGGGCGCCTTGGAACGGGTGGCGGTACGTGCACGTGGAGGGCTCACGGGGCGAGGATACCCCCAATGCCTCGCGCGTTCGGTCAGTTGCTCCTGAGATCGGTCGGATAGTCGGCGTACCGCGCGATGTGCGGCTGCTGGCGACGCAGCACCCTTTGCCAGAGACTCGTCGGGACCGGATCGAACACATCGTCGGTCATCCCCTCAACCGGGAACCACGATCCCACGGCAAGTTCCATGTCGAGTTGGCCGGCGCCCCAGCCGGAATATCCGGCAAAAATGCGAGCTTCCTGCACGTCGCCAACGTCAGCAGGCTCGAGGGAGACGTCAACGAGTCCCACACCTCCGAGCACCGGGCGCCAGGTCTCGATCGCTTCTGCAGTCGGCCGGTGGGCAACACCGATCGCGGTCTCTCGCTGGACGGGCCCGCCCTCGAACACCCGATGCGGCGGAGCGAGGTGGTTGCTCCAGGCAGGCAAATACTCCTCCACGTCGACTTCGAGAGGCCGGTCGAGGATGACGCCAACTGCCCCGTCCTCGTCGTACTCAAAGAGCAGGACGACAGTGCGATAGAAGTTCGGGTCCACGAGCGCCGGTGACGCCACCAAGAGCATGCCGGGGCGGAGGTCACTCATGGAGCCAGGTTGGCAGGTACGCGATGCCTGCGCGCTTGCAGCTCAGGTATGCGACGGTTTCTTGTCTGGAACCAGAGCGCCTCCCGACAGGATCGACACATGGCCGTCATCCCATCGAACCTCAACCGTTGACCCGTGTACATCCAGCACCACCCCTCGGCGCGGCTCTCGCCCTACCGTCTTCGTCAGGGTCTTCACCCGCTGGCCTTTGTGCACGCTCATGCCGTATGACCTCCGTGTGTTCTTGCCACGATCCTACGCGCCGCCCGCTGCGGGTGGGAGGGTCCTTCGTCCCTCTCTCGGCGGTGCCGTGGGTCGATTGCGCGCGCTATCGTCGCAACGAGGAGGTGCGCATGAAACTCTGGAGCAACAGCTTCTCCGACGGCGACCCGATCCCCGGCGACTTCGCCTTCGGTCTCCCCGACCCGGTGAGCCACGTGGTATTCGGTCCCAACCGGAATCCCCACCTGGCCTGGTCGGGAATCCCCGACGGTACGAAGAGTCTCGCCATCATCGTTCACGACCGCGATGTTCCGACCCGCCCGGACGACGTGAACCAGGAGGGGCGAGAAGTGCCCCCGGACCTGCCACGGACCGACTTCTTCCACTGGGTCCTCGTCGACCTATCACCTGAGGTTGCCGAGATCGAGGCTGGGTCGTACTCCGACGGCGTCGTGCCGCATGGAAAGGACGTTGCCGGCATGCCGGGCGAGGTTCGCCAGGGCCGCAACGACTACACGGGATGGTTCGAGGGCGACGCGGACATGAGCGGTGACTACTTCGGGTATGACGGCCCGTGCCCACCGTGGAACGACAGCCTCATCCACCACTACGCGGTCACGCTTTTCGCTTTGGGAATTGCACGGCTCGAGCTCCCACGCGGCTTCACCGGCGAGGATGCGCGCTTTGCGATGGCCGAACACGTTCTCGCAGCCGACTCGTTCAGTGGTACGTACACACTGAATCAGCGCCTGCTCTAGGACCCGCGACGCACAACCCGGCCGCTCGTGGTGTATGTTCGGCCCTATGGACGTGAGGCTTGCTCGGTATGAGGATCTTGAAGCGATAGAAGAGGTCGCGTTCTGGGCATGTTCCGAGGCGATCGGGGAAATGGTTCCGGACGGCGTGGTTGCCGCCGAGATCAGCCAGCGCTTCCGCAAAGCCGTCTTGTCCGAACACCTGCTCTCGCAGCGTCTGCTTGTCGGTACCCACACCGCTGGCCACATCGAGCTCGTTGCGTTGGTCGATGACGCCCAAGATCACACGGTGTTGACGACCGTTGTGGCTCCGGTGCATCCGTCACAGAACCCGGACGGAGCAGCGCTTGTAGAGACGATTCGATCGATGGGGTGGGTCGGCCCACTGTCATCGAGCGTGGCCCTCGGCAACACACCCCACGAACAGTTCCACGAGGCGGCAGGTTTCGCCCCGGGGGAGGTCATCGTCGACAACATCGACGGACATGACGTCTTCCGACGCGAGTGGTGGCTCGAACCTGCGCTTTCCGCCGCTGGGTAGTCTCCCCACCATGGACATCCAATCGCTCCCCAAGGCTGTGCTGCACGATCACCTCGACGGTGGTCTGCGCGTCGCGACGATTCTCGATCTCGCCGACGAATACGGCTACACGGATCTTCCCGCGGACGATCTTGACAGCCTCACCGAGTGGTTCGATCAAGGTCGCTCCGGGTCACTCGAGCGATACCTCGAGGCCTTTGAACACACTGTCGCGGTGATGTGCACGGATACCGCGATCCAGAGAACGGCCTACGAGGCGGGTGTTGACCTTGCAGCGCAGGGCGCCGTCTACGCCGAGATTCGCTTCGGCCCGAGCCTGCACATGATCCACGGGCTGAGCAGAGAAGCGGCGATCGAGGCGGTGCTCGACGGTCTGGATGCCGCACAACGCGAGACCGGGATCGTGCTGTATGGAATAGCTGCTGCGCTGCGCCACGACACCGATTCCGAGGAAGTCGTCCGCGCGGCGATCCCCTATCTCGATCGCGGGCTGGTCGCGTTCGATCTCGCCGGCCCCGAAGCCGGGTTTCCCGCCGACGATCATCTCGCGGCATGCCAACTCGCGCGCGATGCAGGCCTCGGCCTGACGATTCACGCCGGTGAAGCCGACAGCGCGGCGTCCATCTGGCGTGCGGTCGCACGGTGCGGAGCTACGAGGATCGGTCATGGGGTCCAAATCGCCGATGAGACCAACTTCGACGGTCGGACGATCACCGAGCTGGCACCGTTGGCGCGGCGCATCCGCGACCACCGGATTCCATTGGAGGTGGCGATCACCTCCAATCTGAATACGTCGGCCGCTCCCTCGGCCTCGGAGCACCCGTTTGGAGCGCTCTACCGCAGCGGATTCAATGTGTCGATCAACACCGACAATCGCCTCATGAGCGGCATCACCCTTACCGACGAGTACGAGCTTGCTGCTGCCACATTCGGCCTCAGCCCGGAAGATCTCTCGGTCATCACCGTCAACGCGCTCGAGGCCGGCTTCGGCGACTGGCCGACGAGACGCCGCCTCATCGACGACGTCGTGCGTCCGGCCTATGCGAGAGTGGAATCCAACCAGGCCGCAACTTCGCCCAATACCTGATCCTGCTCGGGTTCGTTGTGCATCTCGTGTCGGAGTCCCGGATACACCTTGCGCTCGACCGAGGCGACCGACGCGAGCGGCGCGGAGGCGGAGGGTACGTTGAGGGTGTCGTCAGCACCGTGGATCACCAGCGTCGGCGTGGTGATCGACTTGATCGCCTCCATGCCGCGTTTCTGCGCGAGGAAGAACGTCTGCAGCGCCATCCCTGCCGTCGACTTCGTGCACACGAGCGGATCGGCGAAGTAGGCCTCGCCCACAGCTGGATCGCGGGAGAGCTGGTCGCCGCGGAACGGATTGGGCAGTGAGACCTTCGGAGCGATACGTCCGACGGCCTGAACTGCAGCCCAAGTTGTCCCGGGTATTTCGGGATCGACGGGTGGAGCCGACAAGATGGCCGCGTCCGGGTGTGGTCGGTCTTCGCCGAGGTAGTACGCCGAGATGAACCCGCCGAGTGAGTGGCCGTAGATCACCCAAGGGAGGTCGGTCCTCACAAGCCCGGATTCGATCACGCTCTGGAGATCGTCCAGGTACTCACCGAACGAGCGTATGTGAACTCGGGGGCCGCCCGACTGGCCGTGCCCGCGGAGATCGAAGGTAGATACCTCGTACCCTCCTTCGACGAAGAACCGAGCAACATGCTCGTAGCGGCCGGAATGTTCGCCCATGCCGTGAACAATCAGCATCCCCCGATTGGCTTCGCCGTCGGGGGTCCACACCCGTGTGAACAGCTCGAGATCGTCCTTCGCCTCGAGTGTCCCGGTTGTTTCAACCATTGTCGACTCCTCTCGATGCAGCGAGAGCGGCTCCGACGATCCCCGCCTGGTTTCTGAGCTTGGCTGGCACGATCGGCGCACGGGTGCTCAACAAGTGCGAGTAGTCCTCGAATCGCTTCGAGATGCCTCCGCCGAACACGAAGAGGTCGGGCCAGAACAGGTCCTCGATGTAGTCGAGGAACTCATCAACACGTTGCGCCCACCAGTCGATTTCGAGATCCCCGCGTTTCACGAGGCGCCCTGCCGCGTAGTGCTCGGCCTGCTGGTTCTTGAAGATCACGTGGCCAAGTTCGGTGTTCGGGATGAGTTGTCCACGGTGGAGGTAGGCGCTTCCGATGCCGGTTCCGAACGTGAGCAAGATCACGAGGCCCATCTCTCCCTTCGCTGCCCCGTAGGTCACCTCGGCGAGGCCGGCAGCGTCCGCGTCGTTGAGCACCGTCACCGGCACTCCGAGGCGCCCGGTGAGCAAGCGGGCCACGTCGCACTCGACCCACGTCGGGTCGATGTTCGCCGCGGTCTGCACAACCCCGTTGATAACGACGCTCGGGACCGTCACTCCGATTGGCCCCGACCATCCGTGGGACTCCACGATCTCGAGGATCGCGTCGGCTACGGCCTCAGGCGTTGAGGGCTTCGGGGTGGGAATGCGCGTTCGTCCCCCGATGAGGTTCCCCGTCGACAGGTCGACCGGAGCTCCCTTCACACCGGATCCGCCGACATCAACACCAAACACTTGCACGCTCACGCCTCCTGCCCGATGACCTGCTCGAGGGTCGCAGCATATCGGGTGATGTCGGCCGTGGTCATATCTGTTGTCAGCTCAATCCTCAGACCACCCGGGAGTTCGGGGTAGACACCGGCGAGTGTTCGCGCCGTCCCCGGCAGAATCTTGCTGGGGACGGCGCGCGGCAGGAGCAATATGAGAATCGGACTTCTGGGTTTGAATGCAAGATGCACGCCGGGGATCTGACGCACGAGCTTCGCAAGATGTCGGGCGTTTTCGAGGGCGCTCATTGCGACCTGCAGCGGCTGGCTCGGATGCGCGACAATCGTGACCGCGCCGTCCGGGATGGGCTGGAGCTCCGACCACGCTCCGGTCAGGCAGATCAGCCGAGCAAGGCGTTCGCTCGTGCGTCGAAAGGCCCCGAGGTAGTTCGGGTGTCCGACAACCACGGAATGTCGATAGTCCGCTGGGATCACCGTGCGACCGCGAATGGCGGGGAGTTCGTGCGCACCTGGGAGACCTCGCAGCTCCTGTCGGGTCTCCGGCGCCAGGGCTCGCGAGAAGCCGAACGGCCCGCCGCCGCATGCACCGACGACGTCAGCGATCACCGAGGGATGAATGGGAGCTTCTCGATCTGCGCCGGCTGCCAAACCCCGCGAATCTCTACCTCGACGGGGGCATCCCCTTCGAACGGCGGCGACACGCAGGCGAGCGCGATGCCGTGGCCGAGTGTCGGGCTGAAGTTGCCGCTCGTCACGACGCCGGTGGACGCTCCGCAACGAACCGCGTACCCCCGGCGCGGGATCGTCCGTCCGACAGTCGAGATCGCGATCTGGGAGCGGGCCAAACCGGCGTCTCGTTGTTCGACGAGAGCCTCACGCCCTACGAAGTCATGATCCCACGCGACAACCCATCCGAGCCCTGCCTCGAGCGGCGTGGTCTGTTCGTCGAGGTCCTGTCCCCAGAGCGGATAGCCCATTTCGAGGCGGAGGGTGTCTCGAGCGCCGAGCCCACACGGAACACCGCCGGCATGGATCAGGTCTTTCATGAGCTGGGCGCCGCGGTCGGCCGGCACGGCGACCTCAGCACCTCGCTCTCCGGTGTAGCCGGTTCCCGCAATGATCGACCAGGCTTCGCGGTAGCGGCCCTCGAGGACCCGGAAGCGCCCCGGCATCGTCCCAAGAACGGACTCAACGATGGGCGCGGCGTTCGGCCCTTGCACGGCCAAGAGTGCGGTCTCGTCGCGCAGGGGCCGGACGACGGTTGCGGGGGGTGCCTCTGCGGTGAACCTGCCGAGAATGTCGTCGAAATTCGTGCCGTTCGGCATAACCCAGTATCGATCGCCACCGAGCCTCCACACGATCACATCGTCGACGACACCGCCCTGCTCGTTCAACGCCATGCTGTACTGGGCACGCCCCGGATCGACCTTGAGGATGTCGTTGCACAGCTGGCGGCGCACGAGGTCGGTCGCGCCCGGGCCTTCGACCAGGAAACGCCCAAGATGCGAGACGTCGAAAACCCCGGCCTGGTCGCGAACGGTGTGATGCTCAGCGATCACACCTTCGTACTGGACGGGCATGGTCCAGCCGCCGAAGTCCGTGAACCGGGCACCGAGTTCGGCGTGGAGGTCATGCAGCGGTGATTCGGCCACGATCCTCTCCATCATCGGGGGCCGGTTCAGGCTAGCGAAAGACGCGAACCCAGGGTTCACAACCCCGTATGCGGCGCCGTCAGCCCGCGGAATGGCCGGCGCTGCGAACCCAGGGTTCACAACCCCGCATACGGCGCCGTCAGCCCGCGGAATGGCCGGCGCTACACGGCGTCGGTTTGCGAAGAGAGGTTGAAGACCTCCGGCGGACCGGGTATTCGAGTCGGGGCCTCCGGCAGCGCAACATCCCCCGGCTCCTCGAGTCCGTACTTGACCAAGAGGTTGTGGAAATCCCGCTGGTAGAAGATCTTGCATCGGACATCCGGATAGAGCTCCCGAAGGCGGCGGATTTTCCGGTTCTTCTTGGTCACGAGCTTCTGGTTCATCGTGGTGATCTCGATGTAGAGATCATCCTCTGGCAGATAGAAATCCGGCCGGAACTGTTTCGCGACCACCCCGGCCGCGTCCCATTCGATGGCGAACGCGCGTGGCTCGTACTCCCAGACGACATCGTAGAAGTCCAGAAGTCGCGCAAACTCCCGCTCGCTCGAATGGGCGAAGTCGACGTCGTCCGCCGGCCCTGCGAGTAGGTCGTCCCTTAGTGAGCCGCTGCCGTCGATGCCTCTACCTCGTGCCTGCCCGGGATTGCGTGGTCTGGGAATAGCCGGTGGATCTCACCGACGAGCTCCTCCTGAACGGGCCCGACGGCGATCCCAAAGACTCCTTGCCCTCCACGAAACACGTCGACCACTTCAGACGGACTGTGTGCCGCGTAGATGGTCTTTCCGTCAGAGAGCAGCGTGACGTCGGAAAGCGGAGCCTCCGATGCCAACTCCTCGCGGAGGATATCCATCGCCTTGCGAATCTTCTTCAGTGACATTCCTGCGTCCAGAAGGCGTTTGACCACCTTGAGTTGGACGATGTCGGGGAACGCATAGAGCCGCTGGCTCCCGGAACCCGTGGCCCGCTGCAGCGACGGCGTAATGAGCCCGGTACGGGCCCAGTAGTCGAGCTGACGATATGTGATGCCGACCAAGCTGCATACCTGCGGGGCTCGATACCCCTCGGTGACCTGGTCCGGCCTGCTGTCCACCATCTCTTGTCTGCCTCCCGGCTCGCCCAGCTTACATCAACGTAATTCCGCCAGCCGAACTACGTCCGTGAAACTAGGACGAGCCGGGTGGTGTTGTCAACAACCCTTGTGGATAAGTCGACGGGGTCTAGGGAGTCGGACCCTGTTCGAAGAAGTCCTCGGCGGTTACATCGTCGAGGAATTCACGGAATCGCTCGATCTCCTCTTCCTCCGTGTCGTCGTGGATCTCCACACCGGCCTCGTCGAGCAGCTCCTTCGAGGCGAACACCGGTGAACCCGTCCGCGTCGCAAGGGCGATCGCATCCGAGGGTCGGGAGGAGATCGTGAACTGCTCTCCGTCACTCTCGATGACGAGATCCGCATAGAACGTGCCCTGATCGAGCGACGTCACATCCACGCGTTCGATGTCGGCGCCGAGCGCATCGATCAGCGACTTCATGAGGTCGTGGGTGAGCGGCCGAGCCGTCTCGACACCTTCGAGCGCGAGTGCGATCGCGGTCGCCTCGGGGGTCCCGATCCAGATCGGCAAGTAGCGCCGCCCGTCGCGCTCACGCAGTAGCAGGATCGGAGTGTTGGTCGGCAATTCGATGCGAACACCGACCACTTCCATGGGGACCCGTTCGCTCATGAACTCAGCCTATCACCGGGAGGTCGGTCAGCCGACTGAGCCTTCAATCTGTCGAAAGGCGTGGCGTCGGAATGCATCAGGATCCGCGGTCAGGACCGAGAGGTCCATCACCGCCCAAATCGACGGGACGTTGCGGTAGCGGCCCTGCCAGTCCATGCCATACCCGAGAAGGAACTCATCCCCCACCTCGAACCCGCGATGCTCGACGGGAACATCGACAATCCTCCGGGTCGACTTGTCGAGTAGCGCGACCGTCGTCACGCTCGACGCGCCTCTGGCGAGGAGCATCTTTCGCAGGGTTGCGAGCGTCAATCCGGTATCGACGATGTCCTCGACGATCAGCACCGAACGACCCTCCACGGACACGGACAGATCCATCGCAATCGAAACACGGCCTTCGCGGCCGAAGCGGGTCAGGTTCAGGAAGTCGATTTCGACGGTCAGCGGAAGGTGCCTGGTGAGATCGGTCAAGAATGGAACCGACCCCTTCAGCACGCCCACGACCACCGGATCGTCTTCAGGCAGGGTGTCGGTGATCTCGCGGCCGAGTTCAGCCACCCGTGTTTGAAGGGCCAATTGGTCGATGACTTCCACAAACGGATCGTTCATCCGTCACCTCCAACGATGCTCGGCAACGCAGCCTTGAGCCACGCTGTGACGAGCGCCGCCTTTGGCAAGTCGGTCAAAGCCGACATGCGCCAGCGACCGTCGTCAATCCTCGGCATCGCCCCGAGCCGGCGTTCCTCAGACTCCGTCAATCCCAGGTCTTCAGTGACAACGCCGCCACCCCCTTGTTCAGAGAAGAACGGACGAAGCCACCGGTCACGCAGACCGTACGTGCCGTAGGCCCAATCAATGAGTTCCCGACTGTCGGCAAAATGATCGTCCGAGCCCATCACGACCGTCACGATCCGCCGCTGTCCCCTCTCGGTGACTCCCAGCAACACCTTGTCGGCAAACGGTGTGTCGCCGGTCTTTAGCCCGACCACCCCTGGATATGTGCCCAACAGGCGATTGGTGTTGTTCACCTGCCGTACTTTCCCGGTGGGATCGGCCGGCATCTTGATGGTCTTGATCCGTGCAATCTGCTGGATCACGGGATAGTCGAGAGAGGCCACCGCAAGGGTGACGAGATCATCCGCCGTTGAGTAGTGCTCGGCGTTGTCGAGTCCGTTGGGGTTCGCAAAACTCGAGTCGTCCATGCCGAGCTCTGCTGCGCGAGCGTTCATCATCGCAACAAAGGTGTCCACGTCCCCGTCGCCGACGTACCAAGCCAAGGTAAGGGCTGCGTCGTTGCCGGAGCGCACGAGCATGGCCACGAGCAGGTCGTAGACCGTCCACTGCTCCCCCGCTACGAGCCCGGCACTGGATCCGCGGCTCGATGTGGCGAACGACGGAACGGTGACGACATCATCGAGATCCTCGTTGTCGACGACAATCATCGCCGTCAAGACCTTGGTCACCGACGCCATAGGTCGCTGCTCGTTCAGGTTCCATGTGGCGAGCATCACATCCGCCGTCTCGTCGTAGATGGCCCACGAAACGGCGCTCACCTTCGGCGGTGGTGGAGGCACGACAGGGTCCGTCGGTGCCGTAGAGAGCGGCCCGGCCGGCGCGAGGAGCGCGAGAACGAGGGAGGTGGCGACTGCTGAAATCATCGTTCGAGGAGGTTGCGAAGCCTACCCCGGGTGATGCTTTCTTGAAGCAATGCTGCGGCCTGTGAACAGTCGGCAAGTGTTTCGGCAGCTTGGTGGCGATTCTCAGGATTGCGATGGCGAAGAAGGGGCGCCACGAGCTGGCCCAACAAGTCGGTCTGGCGATCAGCGGCAAGCCTGATAGCGCGGAGGTGCCGTACCTCGAGACCGTGGCCGAGGAGGCGGTGGGCGGCCCGTGCGATCGACAGATCATGGTCGCGGAACACGTCGGAGCCGTCAGGAAGCTGCATCGGCTCGAGAATGCCCACTTCGATGAGGCTCGTGAGCTGGTGTGCCGACAACCCCGACGAGCGCATGAGTTCGGCAGGCGTGAGCGATACACCGGATGTTGCGAAGTATGCCTCCGGCGGCGGTCCCGTTTCGGGAGCGACCGGCGACTCTTCCCCTTGGTCCCACGCCGCAAGCTTCGACTTGATCACCTTGAGCGGCAGGTAGTGATCGCGTTGCTCCTTGAGCACGTATTCGATCCGGCGCACGTCTTCTTCCGTGAAGACGCGATATCCGGAAGCCGACCGGCTTGGTTGGACAAGCCCCTGGCTCTCCAGGAAACGGAGTTTCGAGACCGTGACGTCCGAGTACTCGGGCTTGAGGAGGTTGATGACCTCTCCGATGCTGCGAGTGCGAGCCGATCGCAAGGGTGTTGTGCTCATCAGACGTTCCCGCGAGCAACAACAAGGTGGAACTTCCCAATGATGATCTCATCGCCGGCTGACAGCGCAAATCCATCGACCCACGAGCCGTTCACGTAGGTTCCGTTCGTAGAACCCAGATCGCGAACGCGGAGCGAGTCACCGTCCACACCAAACCGGGCATGGTGGCGTGACACTGTCACATCTCCGAGGAAGATGTCGCAGTCGGATCCCCGACCGACGAGCGTGTCGCCATCGGCGAGAACGTACGTCAGGCCGGCCTGTGGGCCCGTCTCGACGATGAGCGCCCATCCGAATGCTCCGGCGACCGTGCTACCCGATGCTCCGCTCGCGGATGCATCTCGCTCGGGCGTAAAGGTGATCGTCGGATCGCGTTCGACGTCGGGGGTTCGCTGCTCATCGTTGCGTGACATGGTGCCATGCTACCCCAACCCTCGACTGATCCTTGAGGGTTTCCGAGCGCTGCGGGGCTCAAACGCCGGAGGAACCGCTTTCCGTGCCTACGCGAACCGGGTCCCCCACATCTCGTGGGCTGCGAAACGAAAGGACAACGGCGGCACCCGGCTCAGTCCTCGGTGAACACTCGATAGGCAGCGGCATCCATCAGGTCGTCGAGGTTCGAGCCCTCCGTCGCGCGGATGGTGACGAACCACCCTTCGCCGAACGGATCGGAGTTGACGAGTTCCGGCGTGTCGAGGAGCGGTTCATTGACCGCCGAAACAACACCCGACACCGGGGCGTAGACATCGTTGACCGACTTGGTCGACTCGACCTCGGCGAACACCTCCCCGGCTTCGACAATCCGCCCAACGTCGGGGAGATCAATGTAGACGACGTCCCCTAGGGCGTCCTGCGCGTAGTCGCTGATACCCACCGTGACGTTTCCGTCCTCGTCCGAGCGAACCCACTCGTGATTCTCCGAGTAGCGTAGGTCTTCTGGGATCTGCACGAGAGCTCTCCTGTTCATCAGCGTCGTGCAAGTCTACCGGCTCGATTCGGCGGCTTCGTTCTCCGCGATCGCCGTGCGCATGTCTCCGAGATACGCAAAAGCGACGACGTAGTACAACACCAGGCCGAGAACGCCGATCGCGACCGAGCCCCACCACAGCCATCGCACATCGAGGCCGTCGGCGATGTAGAAGCCGGTCACGGCAAAGTAGAGGAGCGCCGTAGCTGTCTTGCCGAGCCAGCGCACGTCGAGTCGGCGAACGCCGTTCATCCACCCGTATGCGGCACCGATGCTGATGACGACCTCACGCACGATGATGGCCCACGCGAACCACGCGGGCAGGACTCCCACGATGAGACCCAGAACGACGGCAACCGCGACGGCGAGCCGATCAGCGATCGGATCGAGCATCTTGCCGACCTCGGAAACCTGATCGAGGCGCCTGGCGAGATAGCCGTCGATCCAGTCGGTCGCGCCGATGAATCCAAGGAGAACCCCTGCCCATGCGGTCTGTTCAATGAGCACCAGCCACACGAACACCGGGATGAGGAGGAGCCGCACCAGTGAGACCGCATTAGGGATGGTGACAACTCCGTGCACGGCTACGTCACCTGAACGACCCGAAACCGCACACGAGCGATCTCTTGGTCCTCGAACGACACGACGAAGGCGTACCCCTTCGCCTCGGGGAACTGAACGTTGTGGAATGGACTTACGATCGGAACGATGCTCGTCGCTCCCGGTGGGAGGTTCGGCGGCGCTCCGACGCGCAGCTTGCCCTTCGCCTCGACCTCGAGGCTGCGCCCGTCTTCGTCAACGAGGCTGATGGCGATCTCGAGGTCGCGATGACGTTCGTCGGGTTCTATCTCGGCCACCATCGCAAGCGTCAGATTGCGATGTACGACGGGCAGCGAACGTGCGCTGATCGTGTCGAAGCCGCCTCCGAGCACATAGAGTTTTCCGCCTTGAACCTGGCCGGCGTCGGCGAGCATCGCCGTTGTGAGTTTCACTGCTGCTCCTTCGTTCCGAGTCCACCAGTCCGTCGGCACCCGCGCAAACCGCTCCCCCGCACTTCCGTCTGCCTCTCGGCGCGCGCAAGAGGCGACCGCTGGACCTCGTCCCGCGATGCGGCCAGTCGGTATTGACCATCGGCTCCGATCGCGTTCATCCCCGCACGATACCGCGTCCCATACTCCGAACGGACCCAGCGGTCTCCTCGGGAGCGGGCCATGAGATTGGGTCGCTCGAACCATGGTCGGTCGCGTGAGCGTCCCCTACGCTTTCGGGTAGGCATCGGTACTTGGAGGGCTTGTTCACCTACGAGGAGCGCGATGCCGTCCCATCCCACCGATCCGACGGTCGTCGTATCGAGTCGCGGCGAACCGAGACCCGAGAGCGACACGGAAGCGGAGATCGTTGAGATCGCCGACTATCGCCGATCCCGATACGAACGGAACAGCCGCTCCCTCCCCCACTTGGGCGACGATCCCGACTGGACGCCGCCGACGTTTGAGCGTCCGACCCCGATCTCGGAGGATGGGCCTCAGCGCTGGTTCGACCGTTTCCGCCGCTAGCAACCCGATCGTAGGGCGCACGTCGCTACACGTCGAGCGAGGCGAGCTTCTCATACGCGCTCGTTCCGTCCGCCACTTCGAAGCCCGGCACGGCTCCCGCAACGGGAAGAGTGACGACCAACTCCGCCCGAGATTCGGCTCGCCGATAGACGAGGTCGCCGCCAATCAGCCGAGGAAGGTCCGTGGCGACCGACAACCCCAACCCCACCGAGGCGGGTTGGGCCCCAACATGGTGAGCCCGAGCGTATGGCTCGAAGATGGTCTGAGCGAGGTCTTCGCTCACACCTGGCCCGTTGTCCGCGACGGTGATCACGGCTCGGCGCCGCTCGACAGAAGTCACGATGCGAAGCCGCTCCCCTCCGTAGCGCGCCGCATTCCCGATCAGGTTCCGCAAGATCTGCCGCAGGTGCATGGGTCGGCAAAGGGTGTGACCTGGATCCCCTCGATGTCCACACGCTCGAAGCATTCGGTGAGGTCAGTACGCATGATGCCGTCGAGCATGTCCGCTACGTCGATAGGAACCGGATTCATGGTCAGCGTGCCAATGTCGGCCCGGGCAGAAACCAAGAGATCGTCGGTGATGTCAGTGATAACGAACGCAAGCGCGAACCCCATACGTGAGTGCTGCCAGACGCTGCCGATCTTCTCGCGCTGCACGGCCGGAAACGACACTCTGAATTGTTCGAATGCCTGTGGCGCAATGGTGTCAGCGCCCTGCAGTCGTGGCTCTCGGTTGCGGTTGATCCCGCTTCGCTTCAGTCACGCCTCAATGTCGGCAGATCCGCCGGGCGATCGTGGGGGAATTCGATCCATCACCGTTCCGCGGCTCGACCGGTCTGGCGGGCGTGTCTCCGTGCTCAGACGAGGGGGTGTGCACGAACCCCCTTCCTATGTGTACGGTCTGTTCGCATATGGACGCACCGTCATCCGACATCCCATCGCGGCTCGACCGGCTACGGCCGGTCCTCCGCCAGATCCGCGACGAAACTCGACGCGACAACATCGTGCTGGTCGCGGCGGGTGTCGCGTTCTACGCCGTGCTCGCCGTCATCCCGGCGCTGGTCATTGCCGTGTCGCTCTATGGATTGTTCACCGACACGACCGAGGCTGAGCGCCAGATCGAGGCGATGCTCGAAGTCCTGCCGGGCTCAACGTCGCAGATCGTCGAGACTCAGATGCGCTCGATTGCCAGAACATCACCCGCCAGCCTGAGCATCGGGTTTGTTGTGTCGCTGGTTGCGTTCGCTTGGACGGTATCGAACGCCACACGAGCGATCGTGCGCGGGGTGAAGATCGCCTACGACCAAGAGAACGAGCAGTCGCTCCTCGAACGGAGAGACATCGCACTCGGCACAACCCTTGTCGGCATCGTGTCGCTGCTCGCCGCGCTTGCACTGGTCGCCGCTGTGCCCATCTGGCTTCAACGTTTCGACCCGACCGACGCGATCGTCACGTTTGGGAACTTCCGGTGGATGCTGGTCGGAGCGTTGTTCGCCCTCCTTGCCGGTCTGTTGTACCGGTACGCACCACCCCAGCGGCCCGGCGGATGGGGCGAGGTCCTTCCCGGAATGCTCGCGGCAACGCTGATCTGGACGGTGGCGTCGATCGGCTTCTCGGTCTACGTATCGTCGTTCGGTCGCTACAACGAGACCTACGGCACGCTCGGCGCTGCGGTCGTGTTGCTGCTGTGGTTCTGGTTCACGTCGCTGGCCATCCTTCTGGGAGCCGAACTGAATGAGGCACTCCTTCTCGATCGCCGCACCGGAAGCATCGGTACGAACCCGGAGGAAGGGTGACGTGCGCCGATCACTGACTGGGGATGCGCAATGGGCACGATGACCGAACCGAGCTTCCTCGTCACAGGCGCATCGGGCTATCTCGGAAGACGGCTCGTCCGGGAGGCCGGCATGCGCGGACGGGTGTACGCTGCGGCACGGCGCCCGCCGGTCGACGCACCTGTGGCGATCCCTGTCGAACTCGACGTATCCGATCGTTCGGCGGTGCAACGTGTCGTGCACGAGCTCAGGCCGGCGGTCATCGTCCATGCGGCCGCCGTCAACCCGGGTCAAGGCGACGACGAAACCATGTGGCGGGTGAATGCCGATGGCTCCGGTCACGTGGCGGAAGGAGCGTCCGCTGTCGGCAGCCGCCTCGTTGCCGTCTCCACCGATATCGTCCACGATGGAAGGCACGCCCCGTACGATGACGCCGCTCCTGCAAACCCGATCAATCACTACGGCCGGTCCAAGGCCGCGGGTGAATCGGCGACGCTCGAACATGCCCCGGAGGCGACCGTCGTGCGTACGTCGCTCATGTACGGACTCGACGAGATGGATCGCGGAACAGCGAGCTTCGCCGAACGCATCAGCCGAGGAGAACCACAGACCCTCTTCTCCGACGTTCTGCGCAATCCGATCAGAGTCGACACCCTCGCCGCGGCCATCCTCCGTTTGATCACGACGGCGCACTCAGGCACACTCAACATCGCCGGTCGGCAGGTCCTCTCGCGTGACGAGTACGGCCGCAGGATGCTTTCGTATTGGGGAGTTCCGACGGACGGCCTCCTCGATTCCGCCCGGGCGGCCGTCATCTCAGATTCAATCCCGCTCGATCTGCGTCTCACTGTTGATCGCGCAGAGGAACTGCTTGGTATGGACCTCGCCGGCGTCGACGCGGTCCTCGACATGGCGCCGGGTTCCGCAACGAACGAGCCCGGGCTCTGACGCCGGTCGCGAAAGGTCGTGGTCAAGTCTGGCTCTCTCTGGTCGATGGTTGAGAGAGAGTCACAATGGAAGGGCTGACCATGAAGGGCAAGATCAACTGCTACCTCTGCCAACGAGCCATCGCCGAGCATCGACGCGACGAGCTGTGCTGGCTCAATGCTCTGGCAACCGGCGCCGTGAGGCCGCTCGTTGCGAGTTGGCCCCCTGCCCCGATTCGGCAATCCATGACACCCCAACGGTTCGCCGCCGCCAACTAGCGGCTCCAGATCGATCGCTTTGGGCAACTCCCTCGAGGCATCCCAATCCTCTTCAATCCGCGTGGCCTTCCGCCGATCCTGACGATCGGGAGCATTCGATCACGCGACCGAGGCTTCGGGGTCGGTTCACATACCCCAGATCACCATCGCCCACGGATTGCGCGTCCTGAGCAAACCCTGCACCCCAGACTGCGCACCCGCGAGGTGGCGTCAATCGCAGAGAACCCTCGAAAGGTGAGCCAAGGAGACGAATACTCGGAGTGGCCTTGGTCGGAATGCTTCTTGCCGGAAGCCCCGTGGCTACCGCTGCCGCAGACGACGAAGTTGGGACTGTGCCCTCTACGGTAGAGATGATTGGGTGTCTCGAAATGGATTCGACAGCCCCAGCGACAATCAAGGTGGACGTAGCACACGTATCCGCTGATACGAAGCGTTGCACCAAGACACGGTGCGAGACGAGGAAGCCCCAAGCCCGGTGGCGACTTTGTGGCAAGAACGCGACAAAGCCCCGACCGTTGGGGGACCGTGTCAGAGATGGGTCGCTACTACGCGACGAAGTTAAACCAGACGGCGCCGACGACAATGACGGCGAGGATGAGGGCGAGCTTGGCCCACAGCGGCATAGTCGAGAAGTGCCGGAACGAGGTCTTCTCCTCTTGTTTGCCATTCATAGGGTCAGCGTAGCGAGTTGGGTTCAATAGCCGCTCGACTGGTCGCTCCGATGACAACCTGGTTCCTCGGGTGACAATTGCGCCCGGCGCAACGGAAACGTTCACCCACAGTGTTCCGGCAGGACAAGTAGGGGTTGGGTCATCGTGGACCGATGCCTCTGGAGACCCGGTCATGTTCCCCCGCCCAGGCCGCCCCGGTCAGTTCGTCCCCTACATCAGGGAATGGAAGCCGAATGATGCGACGCTACACAAACTGAGCGCCCGGGTACCATCGCAGCGGCGCACCCACCCGCCCGGATACTTCGAGACTGCCATCTCGCTTCCACTGGTGGGTACGCCCAACTCCAAACACCCCGCCCACATCCGGCAACATGCGGCCGCTCATCGGTGCCGATGTGTGCGGATGTTGGCGAACGCATCGGAGGGTACGCGGGCCTTGTTGACCGAGATGGATGTGCCTCGTGTTGCAGCCGGGAGTGGCCGGTCAGAAGCTCACGGGTTGGTGCGGCAGGGATAGCATCGCTGCGATGGCCGCTGCGCAGAGGAGGCTTGCGACGACGAGCATGGTGATCCGCATCGTCTGACCTTTGAGCTTCGTTCCGACTCCGGCGAAGAACAGCACAGATGCCATGATCACCGTGACGAGCACGAAGCTGTCGCCGGTACGGTTCGCATCGGCGGCTGCCTCGGCGGCCACAGTGGCATTAGTGAAGTGAAAGCTCTTCACTTCGAGCAACTCTTCGAAGCCCTCGACATACTCGGGCAAGTCCTGGGGCAGCCCCGGGGGAATGTCACCTTCGGTCGAACCGGCGATCCAGGCGTCGAATGCTGGGCGAAGCGTTTCGTCGAACCGTTCCTCGAGTATCTGCATGCCACGCTCATTGTCTTCGGCTGCCATGGTCAGCCAGGTCGACATCGCCTGCGAGTCGGATTCCATCTGTGCCGTGATGAGGGTTGCAACTTCGCTCGACTCCGTGAGGCTTCCCGTGTATTGGCTCGCGTTTGCAGACTGAACGCCACCCCACAGCGATGCTTGATACGCCGACCACGCAGCGACGAGCACTGCCAACGACAGAACCACCGTGGCAGCCAGTTCGACCCAGTCGCGTTGGTCAAACCGATGCGCCAGATCATCGAGGGCGCGACCAAGATGCGAGGCAGCACTCTCAGCATCTGCGGGCAAACCATCTGACGGCTCGCCGCCGCTCTCAGGGTCCATCTCCGGTCACTCCTTGCTCTCGGTAGTCCCTCGAATGACCAAGGCGCTGAGGAGGGCGGTCCCCGGTTCTAGGGGGACCGCCCTGGCTCTGCTCTTCAAGCTCGCTCGATGAAAGGAAGCTCCTACGCGGTCTGCTCGAAGTACTCGTCGGATTTGTCGTTGCCGAAGAGCGCCCAGAGGATGAAGACGCCGAAGGCGATTGAAAGAATCGCGTTCCAGTGGATGCCTCCGGCGAGATGAGTGATGAGCCACCATCCGGCAACCGCAACGCGGATGGCGATGACGATGGCGACGGCCCAGCGCGCCCAGTTTGCCCCGGAGAAGACGGCCCACGCGACGAGCGCAAGGAGCCCTGCGATGATCAGCTCGACGACACCAGTCGTGACCATCACATTGGCGTCGGTGACACCAAACACGTCCTGAAGGGCACCCACGTCCTTCTCATAGATGAGGGCGATGCCAACGGCGGCGTTGAGCACGGCTCCAATGGCCAACAGGACACCTACGAAAGTGACGACTCCCGGTCGCTTCATGTCTTCCTCCCATATCGACTATCACCGACGGGCACCATAGTCGAGAGAGCGAACGCCCGTCGTCCTTCCCCGCCCATAACCGGCTGGGTGTGTGATGCGATGATGTGCGTGGTGTGGCACGCCCCGGTCGGGCGGTGAGGGTCCGGTTGAACTGTTAGCAGCAGTTCGGTTGGTCTCGGTCCGCCGTCCCGGTGGCGTGTGCCACCCCTTTGCC
>Ga0272442_10001973_pt1 | contig 30297 bp, 17 predicted proteins | sample SSMForm2O_FD_200262 | JGI IMG/M metagenome (GOLD analysis project Ga0272442, IMG submission 200262) | Marine sediment archaeal communities from Little Sippewissett salt marsh, Falmouth, MA, United States - SSM-Form-2O | ecosystem: Environmental > Aquatic > Marine > Wetlands > Sediment ...
GCACCTCAACGCGGCTGAGATCATCTATCCCGGCACAGACCTGAAGCTCGTCTACGACTTCCTCGGCCCTGCAAAACAGAAAAATGGTGTCACTTCAACTTCCACGAGGTAAGGAGTTCTGAAGGTGCTCTGGCAGGCGTCGAGCGATATACGCGAGCTGCTGGACGAGAAGGACCGCGCGGACTACAAGCCGCCACTTACGGACAAGCTCAGCGGCTACGCCTCGTCCACACCCACGTCCGACGGCGAGCACGTCTACGCGGTCTTCGGCCAGGGCGTCGTCGCGGCCTACACAATGGAGGGCAAGCGGGCATGGATGGTCCGGATCGAGCTTCCCGAGGACAAACATGGCTATGCGTCATCGCCCCTGCTCGTCGGTGATACGCTGATCGTCTACAAGCAGGATATCGTGGGGCTGAACAAGGCCGACGGGACGGTGAAGTGGGAGACCAAGGGGCTGCCCCGAAACAGCTACGGTTCTCCGGTCCACATGAAGTTCGCCGGAATGGACCTGGTGGTAACGCCGCGTTCACAGGTTGTCCGGGCGTCGGATGGCAAGGAGATGGTGCACGAACTCTGTTACGGCATGCGCGCATGCTCGCCGATCGTGCACGGCAACAAGATCTTCTTCGTTACACGGATGGTCTGGGCGGCCGAGCTGTCGCCGGGGCAGGACGGGGCGATCACGGGCAAGCTCATCTGGCAGACGCCGAAGGACATCTTTAATGACAACGACTTCTCCTCGCCGCTCTACCACGAAGGCCTGATCTACAAACTTGACGGAAAGGTGAACCTGAAGGTTTTGGAGGCGGAGTCCGGCAAGATTGTCTATGCGACCCGCCCGAAACTGGGACGCGGACGGCAGCTGGCCAGTCCCGCACTGGCGGGGAACCGGATCTTCATCGGCAATTCCAAGGGGGCGTCTGTGTGGCTCAAACCGGGCCGCAAGTTCGAGGCGTCGGAGGTGAGCACGCTCGCGCCGACGCTGGCGACACCGACATTTGACCGGAAGCGGATGTTTGTGAGAAGCTCGAAACGAGTTTGGTGCATTGCGGAATAGCTGAGGGGCACGATGAAGTCTGCAGTACCGGCGACAGTGTTGGCGTTGTTCTTCTTGTCGGTTCGTGTTCCCGCTGCGAACCCGTCTTCGCCTCCGGCTTCCGCCTTCGCCGCGGCTGCGCCACGGGCTACGGCGGACAAGACGCCGCGGCAAGGTTGGCCGCAATGGCGCGGGCCCAATCGTGACGGGGTTTCGGCGGAGACAGGCTTGCTCCGCGAATGGCCGGAGGCGGGTCCCAAGGTGTTGTGGAAGGCTGCCGGAATCGGCGAAGGATACGGATCGGTGGCTGTCGTCTCCGGAACCGTCTACGTTACCGGCGCTGTTGAAGGAAAGGGCGTGCTGACCGCGCTGGCAACCGATGGCTCGAAGAAATGGACCCACAGCTATGGCCCCGAACACACCGGCGCCTACCCGGATGCGCGTTGCACACCGACCGTGAACGATGGCCTGGTCTACGTTGTCAGCGGTCCCGGGGTGGTCTCCTGCGTAAAGGCCGATTCCGGCGATCCGGTCTGGAAGCGGGACATGGTGAAGGATTTCGGCGGCCGCCCCTCGATCAAGTGGGGTTTCGGTGAGTCGGTGCTGATCGACGGCGACAACGTGATCTGTACGCCTGCCGGCTCTGACGTTACCTGCGCGGCGCTCAACAGGAAGACCGGCAAGACAGTCTGGAAGAGCCGCGGTCTGGACCAGCGACACGCCATGTGCTCCCCGGTGGTCATGGAACACAAGGGGCGGCGCATCATCGTGACCCAGCTGGTGCGCACTATCGTGGGCATCTCCGCGGACAAGGGCGAGATCCTCTGGACCTTCGACATGCCGCAGCGCCGGCATCACGATGATGCCGTGAAGACGTTTACCCCGATCTGTAGCGGGGACGGGGTCTTTGTGTCGTGCGACGGTACGCAGCTTGGGTCGGTCAAGCTGGCGATCGCGGACGGGGGGAAGTCGGTGACAAAGGCATGGTCGCAAGAGCGTTTCCAGGCGCGGATTGCCGGGGCGGTGCTCAGGGACGGACGGCTCTACGGCGCCAGCAAGGGCAAGTGGATGGCTGTTGACTGGGGCACGGGCGAAGTGCTCCTCGATGCGAGCGGCGTGGCGGGTGGTTCCAGGGGTTCCTGTATCATGGCCGGCGATCTGCTCTTCTGTCGCGGCCTGTCCGGGTGGCTGGGGCTGGTCCAGGTTTCCAAGAGAGAGATGAAGCAGACCGGTTCCTTCAAGGTGCCGGGCGCGCCGAAAGAGAAGCACTGGTCGCCACTGTCGCTTGCCGACGGCGTGCTTTACGTTCGCCAGAAGAACCAGCTGTTCGCGCTGCAGGTGGGGTGAGCGGTCAAGAGCTCGGCACCTTTCGAGTTCTGTCGGGACCTGTCGAAACCTTTCGAGACCGCTCGACACCTGTCGATGGGATTCGATAGGATCCTACGGGTTTCGCAAAACGCGGCAACCCCAAGAGAAGGAGGCTTCCCCGATGGACTTTGATCGCTCCGGCGGATTCCGCTGGCTGGATTCCTGGGTGATGGGCAGCATTGTGCAGCTCGCGACGTTCCGGTTCTGCGAGAAGTTCCTGACGCGCAGGCTCGATCCGACCGGGCGCCAGTACGACCAGATGACCCAGGCGGCACGGTCGGGTGTGATGAACAACGTGGAAGGGAACGAGCGAACGAGCACCTCTAAATCCACCGAGATGAGACTCACGAATGTGGCGCATGCCAGCCTCGCGGAACTCAAGGGCGACTACGAGAAATGGCTTCTGCGACACGAGCTCATCCCGTGGAGCGTCGACAGCGAGGAGGCGCAGCGCGTCTACAGTCTGCGCCTTGATCGGCCGGATTATGGCAAGGACGTGCTGCGCAACTCCTGCGCGCATATTCTTGCTCAGAAAGCGAAGTTCGCGCGTTGGCTGGACTCAGACGATCACGAGGTCGTCGCGAACTGCCTGATCATTCTGCTGAGCCGCACGATCCACATGCTATCGCGGCAGTTGCAGGCGCAGGGAGACAAGTTCGCCGAGAAGGGCGGGTTCCGCGAGAAACTAACGGAAGTCCGGGTTGAGACTCGGGCCAGGCAACAGGATGCCCCGGATTGCCCTGACTGCGGGAAACCCATGGCAAAGCGCAAAGCTGCACGAGGCCCCAACGCCGGACGCGAGTTCTGGGGCTGCACCGGCTACCCGGATTGCAAGGGAGTGAGAGACATCGAAGCGAGCGGGAACTAACGAGTCTTTTCGAGACCTGTCGGATTCTCTCGAAACCTATCGATAGGATTCGACAGGTATCGACAAGAACGAAAGAGAAGGGCGAAACATGCAAAGCAACGACAATTCACTGAAAGAGAAGGTGGCCATCGTCACCGGCGGAAGCCGGGGTTACGGGTATGGGATTGCGGAGTCGTTGTGTGCGGCGGGCGCGGAAGTCTGGATCACGGGCCGGGATGAAGCGGCGCTGCAGGCGGCGGCCGGGAAGCTTGGCGTGAAGTCGGTGGTTGCCGACGTTACCGTTGGCGCCGACTGGGACAGGGTGTTCGAGACGGTGCTCGGCGAGAAGGAGCGATTCGATATCCTTATCAACAACGCCGGGGCCGGAATCAAGATCGCGCCTTTCGAAGAGCAGACGGACGAGACGATCGAGCAGATCGTGCGGCTGAACCTGACCGGCCAGATGTTTGGCTGGCGGCGTGCCGCAAAGGTCATGCGCGAGCAGAAGTCGGGGTTGATCGTGAATATCTCGAGCGGCTGTGCGATCCACGCCTGGCCGGGGTGGGGGCCGTACTCCGGCGCCAAAGCGGGCCTGAACCAGGCCTCGCACTGTCTCTACACCGAACTGCGTGAAGCCGGCGTGCGGGTTTGCACCGTCACGCCGTACTGGGGCGACACGGGTTTCCGTGATGCTTCCGATGTGCCGCAGGCCGACGACGACACGCGCGGCAAGATGATGAAGCCGGCGGAGATGGGACAGCTCGTGCTGGACATCTGCCGGATGCCGGCGCACCTGGTGATCCCGGACGTCACGGTCCAGCCCCTGGTGCAGCAGATAGAGCCGCTGTAGTTCCGAACCGTACAGCCAGTTGCCCGCAACTGGACCTATGCCGTGTAGGCCGACGGGGACTCGGCCACTGTGGTCCGAATCGTGCCCTGTCATCTTATGCCCAACCCCGAGAACCGGAGGTGTGTACCGGCTTCATCCGGATAGTTGCGCAGAACAGGTGTCTCCGTTGCGCAAGATGCGCATTGAGTCAGTGGATACAGTGGTGGTAGTTGTTGTGTATACTATTGTAGTCGAGGAGGGAGCAATGGCTGCAATAACCAGGATTGGACTAGCCATAGCGTGGTTGTTGGGATCCGGCGTGTGCGCATTCGCCGGGAGCGGGGGAGTCGAAGAGCGTGTTGACCTGAGACTTGAGCAGGCCTTTCCCGGGGCATCGAATCCGGGCAGCCTGTCGTTGCGGTTACGGCGTGTGGACGGTGAATGGATACCGCGCGTCTGGGGGCGCGGCTACAACATTGCCGATCACCGCGGACGCATCATCAAGACGGAGAAACATGGCGGCGGCACGCGACTAACGCTCGACATCATGATCTCGTCGGAACCCTGGATGACCGGCGGTCCCGCGTCATACACCCTGGACCTGAAGCAGGACGGATCGCGTGTCGCCGGGACCTGGTCGGGCCGGTTCCGGCTGGTAGAGGGCAAGGGATCGCTGTCAGGGACTGTCCGGAAGATACCGCCGCCACCGGCCGGCTATGCGCCGCCGGAGCCGGGCGAGCATCCGCGACTGCTGTTCCGCAAGTCCGACCTGCCTCACCTGCGTGAGAAAGCGAAGACGCCGTGGGGTCAGGCCTTGCTCCGGCGCTTGGAGACGGCGTCGGCCTCGGGAAAAAGCGATGGGGTCATGTATCTCGGTACCGGAAAGACCGGGTGGTCCCTGTTGTACGCATTGACCGGCAATGTGAAATGGGCGGACAAGGCCCGCCAGGCGCTGATGTCGCCGGAGAATATCAGTCGCTGGTGGAAGATGACGCATGGGGTGCACGATCCGGGTGTGGTTGCGCTCGAGGATGCGCTCACGTTCGATTTGATCTATGACACATGTGACGAGACCGTTCGCAGGCAGGTGCTGCAGCGGTTTCAGAAGGCGCTGCCGTTCCTGTTCTGGGGGACGGGCGACGGGCACTACAACCCTACCGATCAGAGCAACTGGGCCGTCCAGTATCGTGCCGGCACGGGCCAGGCTGCCCTTATGCTGCTGGGCGAAAAGGGCGACTACCCACCGGCGCCTTGGGGTATTCCCGGTACCGCGTTCGGCTTCGAGGGCTTCACATGGCCGGAAGGGCTGGGCCCCCGAAAGCCGGGAATCGTCCGCATCGAGCCGGATGCGGCCTTCCGCTCGGGACAAGGCGTGCCGGTCACCCGAATCGCCACTGCTTCGGAGACGACGCCCTTGAAGTCCTGGCTCTTTGCCGGTCCTTTCGGTGTGCCCGGCGGAACCGATGTGCTCAAGTCGCTTGGCGGCGAAGCCCGCGCGCGCCCCGATGATGGCACCACCGTAACCTATCGAACCATCGGCGGCGAAACCGTCGAAGTGAAGTTCGAGTCCATGGCAGGAAAGAAGGGTTCCGAGAAGTTCAGCCTTGAGAGCCTCAAGGGCCGCGGCAGTGAAGGGCCGTCTACCTGTTATTTTTACGGAACCGTCGATAATCGGGCACCGGCCTACTTTGCCGTCACGGCTCGAATCTATGCGCGGGAACACTCCTGTCTGTACATCGGCGGGGAGCGGCTCAAAGATGGAGAAGTCATTCACCTCGCCGCGGGCCGATACCCAGTGCTTGTACGCGCATCCCTGTTTCGTTTGATGGGCATCCATCAAGTTCTGACGGGCATGCACCGCGCCAGGAAAGGCAGATACTCCTTCAGCCTCACTGCGCTTGACCGTTCAGAGGCGGAACGTCGCGTGGCGGTGGCCGCCGAGACGCATCGGATCCTGATGGAGGAGTGGGAGGCGGGCCGCGAGAAGCACCGGAAGAACGGTGGTCTGAACCCGCACGCGGAGGACTGGATCGAAATCGCGCGCGATCGCTGCGCCCGCTATGCGGATTCGCTGGGTACGCACGGCTGGAACATGGAAGGCGAGGGCTATACCCAGCATTCGCTGCGCCAGTTGCTGCCGTTCGCGCACACCTACTCGACGGTCATGGGAAGACCGGTATCACTGAAAGATGACCTGTACATGACGTTCCCGTTGTATGTCATCAAGACCATCTTCGGTGAAGATTCCGTTGTGATGCACGGTTACGGGCCGGGCGGCGGCCCGCTCGGCGTGGATAACTGGGCCCGCGGGTTCGGGGTGGTTCCGGACCGCTACAAGCCCGGTGCGCTCTGGGCGTGGGACCATACCCAGCGTCTGGCTGACAAGGGCAAGCTTGAGAGCGTGTACCTGACGTGGAAGACGCTCGACAACGTATCGACCGTGTTCCGATTCGTGAACTACCCGCTCGACATGAAGCCCCGGAACCCCTCCACCGTCATGCCGTTGGTCGCTGAAGACAAGGAGCGCGGCGGCTACGTCTTCCGGAATCGCTGGAAGGACCGTGACGACATCGTGATCTCGTTGTTCCTCAACTCCAACTGTCCGGGGGGGAGCTGGAAGACGGATGAATCCGCGGACTTCCGGATCGCCGGTCTGGGCGAAGAATGGGCGATCCAGGGCTGGGGCTACGCGCACGGCTCGCACACGCGCCCTAAACCGCGCCAATACATGAACGTGCTGCAGCTTTCCGAGTCGGTTGCGGGCAGGGAAGCCACCGCGACGTACTCCCGAGGCGAAACGGATGGCTCGGGTGTGGTCAGTATGGACATGGGCAAGGTTTACCGCATCGGCATGGCCGGCCGCCGCCGCCCTAAGCCGGTGGACGCGGGTATACGCGGCATGCGGTCTTTTGCGGTGGACTACTCCGGAGCATCCGGCGCGCCGTGCCTGGTGGCGGTCGTGGACAAGGTGTCCGGCACGAAGGGCGATAACTTCTGGCAGCTTTGCACCACGAGACGGCATACCATCACGACCCGTGCCGATGGCTTCATCTTGACTGCGCCGGACGGGGAAAGCCTGAATGCCACGGTAGCCGCACCCCGGAACCCGCGCATCGAGGCCGGGGAATTCAAGACAGGGCACGAGGCGAACTACCATGGCGGCCATTTCGAGGTGCATTTCGAGCGGCGGAACGTCGACGTGTGTGGAGGGGAGTACTTCATGGTGCTCATGACGTTGCAGCGGGACCGTGCGCCGCGCGTGTGCGTTGAAGGCAAAGGGCCCAATGCGACGGCGTTCGTGGGCGAGCGTATCGTGCGGTTTGACGGCGAGAAGATCGCTCTTGATTCGGCGCCGCGCGGCTGGCGGCACGACGGAACGGGTATGGCGATGGGCTGCGCCCCTCCGACACACTGGAATCGGAACGGAAATGTTCTCTGGAAGACCGATATTCATGCAGACCAGATATCAGCGCCGGTCGTGAGTATGGGACGGGTATTCGGAACAACATCCGACAGCTCTGTTTTCTGCATTAGTGCGGAGAGTGGAAAACTGCTGTGGAAACGCAGGCTGGCAGCGGAAGCCGCGTCGTTAGACGTTTGCCTGCCTCCGGCTGCGCGTGACGGCAACGTGTATGCTGTGTTCTCCTCGGGTCTGGTTGCCGCTATCAACGGGGCAGGGGAAATGAGCTGGAACACAAAGCTGGAGATATCCGGAGATATTGGCCCTCCGGTAGTTGTTTCGGACGGGATCGTTGTCGGGGGGGAAGACCCGATATGTATCGATCCACAAACCGGCAAGACTGTTGAGAGCGATGCTCTCGATGCCGTGATTACACCACCATTGGTGGTTGATGGGATTCGTTACAGTATCGATTGTGGGGGCGCTCTGCTGGCAATTGATACTAATGCTCAGGATGTTTGCTACAAGCAGCCGCTTGGCGCCAATCCCGCCTTCGCCGGTGAGGGACGCAGCGGGTCGATGATGTATGCCGGTGGCCTGATATACGTGTGCCACGTTGCTCCTGACAATCGGACTGTCCTGATCCGGCCGGGACGGAGATTTGAGAAAGTATGGGAATACGCCGTGAAAGACGGTGGCGGAGCCTGGGACGTACCGGCATTTGCAAATGATCGTATGTTCGTTCGCAGTGGGACAGCTATCTACTGCATTGGCGGAACGACGCCTTCCAAGCCCGTTGCGCCTGAAGTATACGTGGCTTATGCGCCAAAATCTGTTCCGAAAGACGCCGGTCTTCCAGTCTGCCCGCTGGCGAGCGATAGAATTGCGGAACGCTGGGTTGCCGCAGGTCCTTTCAAGGGACGCGACATGGATAGAGACAGTCTGCCGGGCATCCGAGATCCACGGAAAGCAATGCTCAGAGCGGGCGATATCATCAAGTTTGACGGTGGAGCTGTGGCGGTCAAACCGGTGGATGATTCACAGTACTTCAAACACTTCAAGTTCACCGGTGATGTGAAGTCCATCGACATCACCGCCGCACTCGACCGCAAGTTCCACTCCACGGGCTACTTCTTTACGATGATCGAGGTGAGCGAAACACGTTACGTACGGTTTCATTTGCGCAGCCCTTTTGATCGCTGGAATCCTCCGGACAAGCTCGATGCGCGCGTCTGGTTGGCAGGCAAGCCGTTGTCGGAGAACAAGCTGATCGAATTGAAGCCGGGTCACTATCCCTTGATGATCCAGGTCTCCATCGGCGACTGTGGCGGCGGGAAGATATGGATGGCGCCGCGGTTCGAGGATGAAACGGCGGCCTACCAGAAGAAGAAACGAGCCTATGACGAGGCAATGAGTTGGTGGCCGGACTACGAACGGACGCGCGACGAGTTGTTTGTTCTTGAAGGACCGGGGCGATGACGGTCTTGAGACACAGTATGTCGTTCCTGCTTATGATAGCCACCACGTGCTCTGCCTTGGACCTCGACAACTTCGATCTCGAGGAACCGGAAGAAGAGCCCAAACCGAGGCGCGAAACACAGAAGGCGGAGGCCCGGAAGAAGGTATCCAAGCCATCCGAACGGGATGAGCGGCTCCGGAACGTGAAGCACCCACGTCTGCTGATCACGCCGGAGCGCCTGGCCCTGATCCGGAAGAAGATCAAGGAGCCCGGCTCGCACTGGCAGTTGGCGCATGCCGACATGGTCGAGCGCTCGGGCCGCGACCCGAAGGAAATCTGGGGCGGCGACTTTCGTTCGGGTTACTGGCCGGTGTACGCGTCGCTGGAAGCGGCGTTCCTGAGTCTCATCGGCGAGGACCCGGCCGAAAGGCGGCAATATGCCGCACTGGCCGCAAACCATCTGCCGTCGCTCGACTACGTGCAATGGTATGGATTCAAGTCCAAATCGCTGGGCCACGCCATGGCCACGTTCGGAACCGCGCTGACCTACGACTGGGCCTACAATGAATGGACTGATGCGGAACGGTTGGGGTGCGAGAATCTGCTCAAGTACTTCGAAGAGCACTGGCAGACCTATCGGCGCGTTTCAGAGACGGACGTTACCAGCTACAACTTCTACGGCGTGCTCTACGGCGCGCAATCGATGCTCCACCTTGCGATGGGTGCAGAGAAAACGAATCCGCGCTTTCCGGTCTGCGTGGACATTCTTGCGAAGCACCTGGCCGCTTGCGGCGGCGAACTGGGTGCGAACGGCGAGGGTATGGGCTACACGGAGTACCCGATGGGGTTCGCGCTCTCCTCGGCCCTGGCCCTCGCGCAGCACGGTCAACCGGAACCGCTGCGTGCGGCGAAGCGGCATGAGTTCTGGAAACTGAACATGTATGTTCAGACCTTCATGGGGCCGAAACGGAAATTCGTGCAGTACGGCGTAGCCCACTGCAGCAATCCCAATGAGGGCCTCGCGTCATTGCTGCTCCGTTTGTGTCCGGAAGAGCAATTGCCCTACTACCTGTGGTTCTACGACCGTCACATGGGAGTGCTGTCGAAGATGCCGGCGAACGACCGGTTCGACAGCCATCGAGGACGGTCGGGGTTTGGCATGATCTGTTACCCTGATGGCATCGCGGCCCGGGATCCTACCGGCGTATACCCGCCCATGGTGCACGACAGCCACGGTTACTGGTTCTTCCGGAACCGCTGGAAAGACGAAAACGACATCCATGTAGCCATCATGGCCGATCTTGCGAAGGGGCACGGCTGGGGCCAGCCCGAGCAGCTCAGCATCCGCCTGATGGCATTCAACACCTCGTTCATCGGCGGGCCCGGCAAGGAGCGCGGCCCCGACAACTATAGCACACTGCTGGTCGATGGGGAGTATGGCGTCCTTGAGAAGGGAGCGCACAAGGCCGGCAAAGTCGTTGCGAGTGAATGCGGCAAAGACGGTGGCTATGTGATTGTTGACGCTGGGACGTTGTATGAGAAGCTAGGTGTTCAACGTGCGCAACGCCACCTGCTGGTCAGTCTCTCGGATCCCGACCGGAACACTGCAGTGCTGTCCACACTCGATGAAATCGATGCCGACACGGAACACGCCTATACCTGGCAGGCCAACCTTGGGCCGGAGGGCGTCATCAAACCGCCGGCGCCGCCGCGCAAGAAGGCGGCGAAGCCGAAAGCGCCCGTTGTGCCGAGACTGTCGGAGAGAAACGTCTTCGACTCGGAGTCCGACGATGGGCTTGTGATTGATATCCCGGCCGGGAAGGCGGAGAAGCCGAAGCCCCCGCCGCCCCCGCCCGAACCCAAGCCCCGCGATGACGATGTCGAATCCGAATGCGGGACCGAAGCGGGGCGCCCGTATTTCCTGCTCACGGGCCGGAACGGGCACGTCAAGGGGTGGGTGCTGCACCCGGCCGAAGCAAAGATCAAGACCGGCGATCCACTGCAGATCACAACGCATGCGGCCGGTATGAAAATCTGGGTGGTCATGCATGCGGCGCCCGGCAAGGCGCCGCCGACGGCCACGATAGAAGGGCAGGGGATGCAGAGCGTGCTCAAGTTGGGGAGCAAGACGGTTCGCTTCGATGGAAAGCGCATTGAACTGGTTGCGGGTAGCGGAGCCCAGTCCGGAGAGTAAAGAATGATGGACGGTGCACTGAGCAAATCCGGACGTGTCGTCATGGTACTCTGCTGTCTCTTTGCGGTACGCGCGCGGGGCGCGGTGCCGGACGGGCGATATCGATTGGTTCTTGAGAAGGGGGTCTGGCTGCCGAGCGGTGACCGGCCACCCTTGACTAGTCCTTCTGAACAGGAAGGTGCGGAGGCGTTAGACGGAGCTCCGGGCGAAAGCTCCGACGAGGCGGAGGATGCCGCGGTCGTCTGGGGGACGCAACAAGCGCAGTTGACTGTCTCGTTCGAGAAGGTCGCAGGTCGCTGGCAGCCGATCGGTGCCGGACTCGAGCCCAAGGGTCTGTCACGCCCGTACGGACATGTATGGGGGCTGGTCCGGTCCGCACGTGAGGAACTGGACGAGGATGTCCTCTCCGTGAGAATCCTGGTTATTCCGAGCTCACGCGAGTTCGGTCTCATCAGGGATGTGCGACGCGGGGCGCCCGCCTTCACGGGCAAATACGAGATACACGTGGCCTGTTCTGAAGAAACACTGTCCGGGAATTGGCAGGCGGAACTGCACGGCGAGTTGCGCAAAGGCGCGTTGCGCGGCACGGTCGTGCCGCGCGGCAACGGAAAGCGCGATGTTCCCGTGCCATTAGGGAAACACCCGCGGTTCCTGTTCCGTCCGGAAGATCTGCCCGAGCTGAGGGCCCGGTTCGCTACTCCGTGGGGCAAACGGATGCGCGTCCGCCTGGAGCGTGAGGGCTGGTCCCGTTCCGGGATGGCCGTTGCCCAGGGCTTGCTCTACCAGCTCACGGGCGATGATTCCCACGCCAGGCGCGCGCGCGAACTGATACAGGCCGATATCGATTCTGGCTGGTGGACGCCCCTGGGGCCGATCCATGATCCAGGACAGAAAGCGTGCGAGGCATCCATCGCCTACGACCTTATCCATGACTCCTGTGATGCCGACTACCACGAAGCGATGCGCCGGTTTGTTCGACCACAGCTCAGGCGCTTGGAATCGTACTGCAACATTGCGCGCGGCAACGGCAATCACCGCAGCAACTGGAGCGGTCTGTACCGTGGCGGCATGGCCATGGCGGCGCTGGCCATGGCCGCCGATTCGGTGCCCGTCCCCGACCCCGCGCCACTGCCCGGCCTGACGCGCATCGAATTCTCGCAGTGCGTCGCGGCCGCTCCCGACAATGTCCCGGTCGTGTCCTGGAACAACACAAGTCTCAGCGGGTGGCTCGTGGCGGGCCCGCTCAATATCGGCACGACGAACGATGGCCTTGCTTCCCTGGGCGGCGTGGCAAAGGCCCGGCCCGTGCGCGATCAGGAGTTCTCCCTGCGCGTCAAGGCTGTCTACCAGAAGCAGCCGAATGATGGGCTACAGCTGATTGAATACAAGAACAAGCGGCCGCGGGTCCAGAACAGAGACTTCCGCGGCGACGATCTCGCGCCGCTCGTAAAGGAGGCAACGGCCCGCTTTCGCGATGTGCCAAAACGGTGGCTTACCACCGGAAAGGAATGGTGGGGAAAATGGGGGCCGGCGCCCGGCCAACTCCACATGTGGAACGCGTCCGGGCGTCGCAGCTTCCAGAGCTTCTACTTCTATGCGATTGTCGAGAACGATCGCCCGCGCCACCTACAGCTCTCGACCGGCCTGATCCAGCAGCTCGATCGCTGCGCCTACATCGCGGGGAAGCGCATCGGGAACGCGGAGGTGTTCCTCCTCGATCGCGGCCGGTTCCCGGTCATGCTGCCCATGCAACTCACAACGCTCGTGTTCGGGCACAATCGCGGAATCTGGTATGATGCGGCGTTCATACTCGATGAAGTGACCGACGAAGAACTGGCGCGTGTGAACGCGCATCGCAGTGCGATTCACACGTTTTGTTCCGAGGCCCACAAGGTATTGCGTGCATCGTCCGCCGGCGGGCGCGCGCCGGATCTGCACGCCCTGATGTGGACCGAGCTGGGCCGATGCTCGGCCGAGATCTACGCGGATCAAGCGCTGGGCGACCGCGGCTGGAACCAGGCGGGGGAGTGCTACACACGGCATCCCGCGCGGGTGCAGTTGCCGTATGCCCACGCCTATCGCAACGCCATGGGGTTGCCGCCCTCCAGTGGCACGGGACTCTCCTGGCTCGTGCCGTTGTGCGCGGTCAAGACGGTGTTCGCGCCGGACGGCGCCCGGATGCATTCCTACGGGCGCGGCGGCGGACCGCTCGGTGTCGACAAGTACGCGCGCGGCGCCGGTTTGACGCCAAAGGAACTGGTCCCGGGCGTGTACGAGGCCTGGCGCAGGACCCAGTTGCTGGCGGACGCCGGCGAGCTCAAGAACCCGAACCTGGTGATCGACGATCTGGATCCGATGTCGGCCGCCTTCATGTTCGTAAACGGTCCGCTACCGGACAAGCCGTCGGCTACGGCGGCGACACTGCCGCTCGTTGTCCATGACCGCCGGCGCAGCAGTTTCGTGTTCCGGAACGCCCATCGCGACGCCGGCGATATCGTGCTGCTCCTGGCCGGGCGCACCAATTGCCGGGGCGACTGGTCGGACTCCGAGACCGGCTGCCCACGCCTGCTGGGGCTCGGCGGGGAATGGTCGGTGCGCGGCAGCGGACGCAGTTCGATGAGTGTGGTCTGGCTGGCGGACGGCGCAAACGGCGGCGGCGGCGCGCCGAAGCTGCACTTCGAATCGGACGAGGGGCGCCACAGCGTGACGATGGACACCACGCAGCAGTACCTGCCGAGCGGTGGCCAAGGGACGGCTATCCGCGCGGTAGCCGTGGACTACTCCGGCGCGGCAGGGGTCCCCATGCTGCTGGCCGTTGTGGACCGCACCAAGGGGTTCACCGGTCGCTACACCGTTCCCAAGGGGGCTTACGATTCAGTGACTGCGTACCCGCGGAAATCGCACATGACTCTCGCTCAGGGGCGCCACCCCATGTTCGACCGAATGGACATCGCTGTAGCGATCGCTGAACGCCGGCGGGAGCTGCAACAGGCGCGGGAAACATCGGTGGACGGACTGCTTGACGACGATTCCGGCCCGGCGCTTGATTTGCAGCTCGACGATGCTGCCCCCCGTGCTCGACAAGATCCGAGCCTATGGCAATGGGTCACGGCCAGGGAGAACAAGGTGAATACGCACGAGACGGGGTTCACGATCACCGCGCCGAACGGGGCCACGCTCAATGCAACGTTTATCCACCCGTATGCGCCGAAGATCCATGTCCGAGAGGAGCGGCCCTGGCACGAAGTCAACTACCACTGGGATCATCAGTACGCCTGTTTCCCAGTCAAGATCATCCGCGCCGAAGGCGGCTGCGAGTTCTTCGTTGTCATGACCCTGCAGCACGGCAAGGCACCCGAGGTGGCCGTTGTCGGCAAAGGTCTGGCCGCGACGGCAGCGGTCGGGAAGAGCCGCGTCAGTTTTGACGATGAAATGGTTGTTATTGAGCAGGAAAGGAGCACTGAATGAGAGGCACAATAGTGGTGGCTGTAATGTTGGCCGGAGTGTGCGCCGCGGCGCCTGACCTTTCACGGACCGCCACGGTCCTGTTGACGCTGAGAGAGGGCATCGCACCCACTCCGGAGGGCGATCGCTACACGCGGGACATGGACCTGGAGCTGACCCTCCGTGACGGCACGTTCGAATCCAAGGTCTGGGGCTATGCCGTGGCCCTGCAGAAATGCGACCACGAAGGGGAGCTTGTCAGCGCGGACGACGGCAGCCTCGTTATCAAGATGACGCTTAGCCGTGACGCGTTCGGGAAACGCGGAAACAAGGGCCCGCTCGGCACGGCCGAGTACAGGGTCAAGCTCAGCCGTGAGGGCGAAGCTTACAGCGGCACGTTCAGCGGCACGGTTGTGCGCGAGCGGGACGGTCAACAAGTCCCACAGGCGGTGAAGGGGCAGGTCATCGGCACGGCGTATCCGTTGTGGACGGAGCCGATGCCCGGATTCGTCAAGCTGGAGCCCAACGAGCATCCGCGCCTGATCTTCCGGAAGCACGACCTGCCGATGATCAAGCGCCGCCTGCAGACGGCCGAGGGCAAGGCCATCATGGCGCGATTTCTTGAGCAGTTGCCGAGGAACCACGCCACGCATACGAAATGCCAGCCCTACTTCCCGGCCGGTTACGCGTTGGCGTATCAACTCACGGGCGACAAGGCGCATGCGGATCGGGCCCGAGAGATTCTGGCCGGCATGATCGATATCCGCGGCAGCCAGGACATCCACTTTGGTCCGATGGCGCAGGCCATGGCCGTGACCCTCGACCTGTGCTACGACGCCTGGGACGCGGATTTTCGGCGGAAAGTGATCGACAACCTCGCCGGCCGGCTGAGCAACCTCGAAAGCTTGACCGGGATGAAGGGCGCCTCGTTGAATCCGTGGCATAACCACGAGGCGATTCGTGCGTGCGGGGCCGGTGTCGCCGCGATTTGCCTGCTCGGCGAGAAGACAGGCAACGGCAAGGAGATCCCAGGGCTCGAGCGCATCATTCACGTGAACGCCCGCTCGATACGCCGGTTCTTTCAGACGAACGGCAACAGCAACACCGGCTGGGGCATGGAGGGGAACTTCTACAAGCGCATGACCTGGAACAGCGGGCCCGGGCACATGATCCAGGCCTACCGGACCGCGATTGGCGGCGACATGATGGCCGGCTGGCCGGGCCACTGGACCATCCTCGGCGAATGGATGTGGCAGCCGCCCGCGGGGAAGGTGGTGACCGCCGAAGGCCTGCGGACCGACCAGGACTCCGGGCTGTTCGTGCTGGGACTGACTACTGTCCCGGAATCGATGAAGGCCGGCGCGCGCTGGCTGTTCGATCACGCCTACGGCATGGAGGGCGATGGCACCTTTGGCCTGCTCTGGGCCTACCACGCGGGTTACCTGTTGATGAACTACCCGTTCGACGTTGCGCCTGAGCCACCGGGCAAGAGCCTGCCGTGGATCGCGCCCGATCCGACGGGCGGGCACTGGATCTTCCGCAAGCCGTGGCAGGGCGCCGACGATACGCTGATCGTGCTCAACCCGCACTGTGATTTCCCCGGCGGGACACACTGGATTGCCGGACGAAGCTGGGACATGCAGTTGTTCGCTCTGGGAAAGCTCTGGGTCGGCGAGCGCGCAATGGAGGAGAGGTCAAACGGCCCCGGCGCCGCTCTGCCCACGGTGGCCCGGCGGGGCGCCTACAACGACAAGCTCTCCGCGCGGTGTACGGACTGGACCTCTACGGCGGACGGTACGGCTCTGCTGTCGTTCGACATGTCACCGGTCTACATGCAGTTACTTCCGAAGCGAGCCGAACCGGCGCCCGGTCGGAAGCTGGTCCGGATGGCGCGTAGCGTCAGGGCGGTAGACCACGGCATTCGCGCGAGCCGACGCGTTGCTGTCGACCTTTCGGGCAAGTGCGGGGCCCCCGTGTTGTTCGCCGTGGTTGACCGGTTCCAGGGAGCTGAGGATGTCGCGTGGAACCTGCGACTGGCGGAAAAGGCGGGTAACCCCACCGTGAAAGGCAACACTGTTACCATCGGTGACCCGGCGGGCCCGAACATGCGTGTGTGGTTCGCGCCGCTGCCGGGGCTGGATGTGTCCGTCCCTCTGACGACACCCAGGCGTCCGCCGCCGGAGCGCGTCCCTGAGTTCCTGCGCAAGCAAATGCAGGCGAAGGCCCCGAAGCCACGCCCTGACCGGATTGAGGCCAGGGGCTGCGACGAGTACTTCGCCGTCATCACGGTGCAGAACGGCGCGGCGCCGGTTGTAAAGGTGGAAGGCGAGGGTATTGACGCGCGGGTGACTGTGGGGGACCGGCTCCTGAGGTTCGATGAAGGGAAACTGGTGCTTGGAAAGCAGTGAAGAAGACGCACGGGAATGTCGCGCCACCATTACCGGCCAATTAGGAGAGTTGGTAGGCTGAGATTGCCTGTGGGACTACTACCGCCACATAGCCCACAGGTGGGTCAAGCCGGCGAACGGGAGCGAGGAGAACGGTGATAAGGACGGTAGAACTGAGAACGGTGCTGAGTCTGTTTTGTGTGCTGACCTGCGTGGGGCGGCCTGATGCTCAAGCGGAGGAGTCGCCCGATGACATCCTGGCCAAGCTGGACGCGCAGTGGTCGGAAATCCAGGCCCTGTCGAAGACCTGTTGGGAGACCTCGCGACGAATCAAGGCCAAGCAGGCGATCTTGAAAGAGCTGAGCTCGGCCCTGCCGGACAAGGCGGGTCCGGATATCGCCGCGGCGCGTGCGGCTCTTACCGAGGCCCAGGCCAGGCAAGCGGCCGTCGCCGAGGAGGTGGGTGTCGCCGCCGCCAAAACCAGGCTGGAGGAACTGCAGCGGGCTCGGGATCTCAAGATCGACGCCCTCATGGGCCACATCCCGAAGTACAGAGCGCTCCAGGGACAACTGGCGGAGGCCAAGGAGTCGATTGATCGGCTCTCAAGGAAGATTGGGCGTTCGTTCGAGGACACCCGCGCACTTGCGGTGGCTCGCCGAAACGCCGCTGAAGCATCAGGCCAGTTGTACGCAGTCCGCAGCGTGTTCTGGGAGCGCGCCGAAGTCAAACCGACGTTTCTCCAGTCCAAGGCCGCCTACGAGGCGAACGGCAAAGCTCGCAAGAACAAGAAGTATGCAAACGCCACGGCTGTCGTGCGGCAAGCCGAACGCGCCTGCGCGGACGCCGAAGCCGCCGCCGTGGAGTAGACGCCCGACGGCCGCCGTCTCGTAAAGGAGATCGATGAACTGACCAACAAACTTGCCGAGTTCAAGGAGGTCCGAGACAGCAAGCGCCATGCCATGGACAAGGGCAAGGATCAGTGGACCACCGTGAAGTCCAGGCTCCCGATACCGCCCGAGGCCCTGCAGGAGAAATCGGGGCAGCGCAGAAGGAAGAAGCCGATACGTGAATCCATCCTCAGTCTGCCTCCGGAATCCAGCCGGATCCGCGCCGTCTTTCTTGCATTCAGCGGAGCGATCGCCGGCGATGCCTATGTGCGCGGAGTATGCGCCCGCATGTCGATCGCCATCGTACGCCTTCGGGATCATCGTGTTGGCATATTCAACTACCGCGCCGAAGCTCCTGCGGCACTCCTCGAACATCTTGACGCGCTTGCCGGGAAGTCGGGCCATCCCGAAGTGGCAACGGCGCCCTGGGTGACCGCCGGGTGTTCCACCACCACGTTGACCGCCCGCAACATCGCCTACTGGAAGCCGGAACGAACGATTTGCGCCATCTCCTTCGCGGGCGGAAACCTGCATCAGAACACCGATCCGACGCTCACCCTCAAGGGCGTACCTTTCCTCTGCATCACCGGCGAATGGGAGCGCTATGGACCGGAAGGGGGCATCCGCCCGGAGTACGGGCTCCAGACGCAATGGGTCATGATTCGCGAGCAACTCCTTCGCTGGCGTGCGAAGGACCCGAGCTATCTGGTCTCACTCCTGGTTGTTCCGGAGAAGGATCACGCCCGGTGGGATAGCTGCGTATCGCGCTACACCGGTCGCTTCATTGCCAAGGCGCTGGACGCACGAGTCCCCGCGTCCACCGGGAACGGCCCCGCCATCTGCCGCCCCATCGATCCCACCTCCGGCTGGCTCACCTGCCGGGACATCAATACGCCACGGCATCCACCCGCTCCCTACGCAGAGTTCGGCGGGAAGCCCGAGAAAGCGTTCTGGCACTTTGACCGCATCCTCGCCGAAGAAGAAGGCGTCGTGCATGCACCGCTCTGGCTTCCGGATCCCAGCCGAGAGAATCCGGTTCCCGCCGATTGGCCGCGGAAGCGTTAGCCGGAAACCTCATGCTGCCCGGGGACCAAGAGATGTCGAGGTAAGAAGACCAGGAATACAGGAGGCCATGCGATGCGTAGGAGGATGAGACTCGTTTCCCTTGCAGTCGGTTGCATGAACGCGTTTGTGCAGCTTGCGAGTGCCGACCCAGATCCCGCGGTTAAGGGATTTGACTTTATCGGTTTTGCGGGGCCGAACGGACGCGGCTATTTTCCTGGATGCAACCCACCGATCGAGTGGGCGGAATACGAGATCGTCCAGACCGGCAAGGTATTCAAACCCAACTTCGAAAAGGTGCTGAACCGCAATATCCTGTGGAAGGCATCCATGCCGAACTGGGGGTATGGGTGCCCGATCATTATCCAGGACCGCGTTTTCGTGATCTCCGAACCGGGCTGGAAGACAGACTTCCCCGTCTTGTCCTGCTATCACATAAGCGACGGCCGTGAGCTCTGGCGGCGAGAGATCAACCACCTGAACTTGGTGACGGCCGACGAAGAAATGCGGAAGGCGCTCGGCCTTGCCTGGCATGAGCATCTGAAAGCCTTCCGCCTGGCACACCGGTTGACGCATGAGTACAAGCTCGCCCGGGACGATGCTGCCAGGGAGGCCATATCCAAGAGAGCCCGAGCGGCTGGTCTCAAGGAAAGAGAATCAGAGAAGAAAGCCGGCAGTTGGTGGTACCCCGGAAACTCACCCATATTCTGGACATTCAAGCGGGCGGGCCTGTTTTTGGACTGTTGGCAACACTGGGGGTATACCGAGATGAACTTCTACGGTAGCACATGGCCCACCCCCTGCACGGACGGTGAGCACCTTTATGTTGCGCTCCCCAGCAATATCTACGCGTGCTACAGCATCGACGGTAAGGTGAAGTGGATGAAATGGTATCCGGCTCTGGGTGCCAACGTGATGTCCTACGGCGACATTGATCACTGCAAGTTCGGCCGTTCGCCCATCTTGTGGCGGGATCTGTTCATCGCCGACCTGGGGTACTCCGTTCGGGCGTTCGATCGCGAAACAGGCGCCCTGAAATGGGAGCACCTCTGGCAGGACGGCAAGTTCAACCCGAGCGGGACAAAAAAGGTCCGCGGCTTTGAGCCGCACAGCCCGGCCTCGCCCGTTGTGATCGACCTCAAGGGCACTTCTGTGCTGTGGTGCGTCGGGCGGGGGCTCGACCGCGGGAAGCGATGGCAAGGAGCCTTCCGTCTTCCGGATGGAAAGCCCTTCGAGTTCGGCCCCGCGCTCTACAAGCAGGCGGGTGCCCGGGCAATCGATGAGTCGCCCGATGATCCATCCGAAGTAACGCTGGATGAGGGAATCGACCTCGGCGACGACGTCCCCGTGATCACGACGCCAGGGAAGCCGAAGCACAAGGGGGGCTGAATATGGCCGACTATCCGTTCCATGTGGCCAGGCCGTTCTACAACCGGGACGGCGTCGTGGCACCGGCGGTCGACGAGGACAACGACATTATGGTCTTCAGCATTATGGCGCCCGCGGGGCATGCCCGGTGCTTTAAGGACCCTTATCTGGGATCGGCCCCGTATCCCTTTGCCCAACGCCTATTCCAGACCGATGACGGCAAGCTGTCGGTCGAACTGCTCTGGAACGGACGCGGCAAAGGGAAGAACTCGCCGGTCGTCCTGCACAAGGGAAAGCTGTACGTATCGAAAGTGGGGGTGCTCGACGTTCGAACCGGAAAGGCGATCAGGGGCCCGTCTTCCGTTCCGTATGCCCGGCACTGGTTAGCGATGACCGACACTCATCTCTACGGCCTGAGAACCTTCAGCCACGCCTTGAAGGACAAGTGCATCGTGTCGGTCTACACGTTGGAGGGGAGGAGAGTGGCCGAGAACGTTCTCGCCGAACCGGAACCCACAGATCCGGAAGAACGTAAGAAGATGCTGTCGATCTATAGGGGCGATCTACCCTGGCCCTTCAGCTATTCCGGGGCCATGATGATCCACGGGAACCGCATCTACATCAGATCGAACAGCTACCTGTACTGCATTGGCAAGCGCGAGTAGCGGCGCCCCAGAGGTTGTTCGCCCCGAATGATCAGGGCGCATCTTTCTCCAGGACAATCCGTTTCCCATCGAAGCTGATGAGTCGTGTGCCGACCTGTACCCTTGCGTCCCGGCCGCTGCCCACGAGTCGGATGTCCAGGGCTTCGCCCCCAGGAAGCGCCAGGAGCTTCATGCGGCAGTGCTCCAGTCGGACGTCGGTGGTTTCCAGACGGGGCAGGACAGCGGGCACGTCCGGCTTGGGCCTGCCGCTGCTGAGCAGGACCATCAGATCATGCGGCACGCCGGGTGGATAAGTCATTCTCGGCTCCGCCTCCACGCCGATCACCAGGGGCACGGTGCCCGAGAGCCCGCTCAGGTCCACGGCCATACTCGTGTTGTGCGCCCACCGTCCCATGAGATCTTCGCTCTCCATGGCAACCACCACCGTGCCGTGATCGTCCTGTTCAACAAACGTGGTTTCGCCCAGCACCGTCCGGCCAAAGGCGTTGGTGGCTCCCTGATGCAGCAGCAGTCCGGCGTTACTCATGATCACGTCGTGCGGCGTCCCCCAGCGGCTCCGAAAGACGCTTCGGGACGACCGGCTGTCCATGATCATGTGCCCGAGCACCCGGTCCGGGGCTTTGGGCTGAAGCCCCAGAGGCCAGTTCACAAAGGAATAGACGGCATGGTGGGGATAGGTTACCGCGTCATAGGTGCTGTCCGGACCGGGGTCCACCACGTTCCGATAGAACCAGAGTAACGCCGGCTTGTGCGCTTCCTGACAGATCCCGAAACCCTGAGCGAAATCACCGCCGTCCGGGCCGTCGCGGCGAAACTCGTCGATGGCCCCGTCTTTCATCAGCATGATGAGCTTCCCGTCATGGCGCATGATTTCGAACAGCCACTTGGTCACCAGCCATGGGACCGTTGTATTGTCGGCCGTCCAATTCTCTCCCAACGCCACCCGCGCGGCCTGGAAGTAACCGGCCAGGCCGGTATTCACCGAGAGGCGCCCGCTCTTGGGCTGACCGTTCAACACATAGCCTCGGTCTCCGTATCCGGAACGCAAAGCACGTTTGATGCGATATCGGAAGATTCGGTGCGAACGACGCAGCACGTCGGCATCGACACCGGGGTCGCCAAGGATGGCCAGTATCGCCATGCCGCCGCCAGCGTTCCACGCACCGTATCCATGCCCGAACCGCTGGTGGGGCTCACTTCCAAGATTGAGAACGAGGCCGACGTTCTCGGATGGCCCCTTCGCTTTCTCCGTGGCAACAGGTTCAGGCTCACCCAGGAGTTCCTCTCCGATGTCCGCTAAGGCGTCCTCTTCCGCCACCGGAACGAAGACCTTGTCCTGGATCTCGCACGCCAATGCCTTGCGATACGCCGGCTCCCATGCCTCATAGCACATGTCGTAGGCCATGGCGATGGCGGCAAAACCGGGGCCGGCCTGTGCCCGGCCGGCGGGCTGGGTCCAACTATATGCCGGATCCCGGTCCGGCTGTCCCTGGCGGGCGAGTTCGACGCACTTCCGCGCCAGTTCGGCGTAGGTCTTCTTTCCCGTCACTTGGTATAGGAACCCAAACCCCATGGCATGCCAGAGCGTGTATGCGCCCGGTTCGGCAACCGCGCCACCGCGCTTGCCGCGGCCGCGTCGTGGCGGCAGCGCCTCGCCGCCGCCGAGCAGCTTCTTCAGCCGTTCGATTATGGCTTGGCCTTCGGTCGTTTCGAGACGCTGCCTCAGCGCGCCCAATTCGTGTTGACGGAAGAGCAGACGCGGATGTTCGGCCGGTCTCAGAGGAACGTAGCCGCTCACCGGCCGCGGCCACAGTGGGCTGTGCACCTTTCCGCCCGCATTGCCTTTGACCTTGGCCGCTCCGCCAAGCAACTGCTTGTTGCGATACGTGCCCGAGTACGCACCCGACATCGAGTCTCCCTGGCGGGAGCGAGTCAACGTCAGCGTGTAGGTCGCCCGGCCACCGGAACTCCAGGGACCGCCATGGATCGTCATGGCCAAAACCAGGCGTACGGACGATCCGTCATCGGTGACTTCAGTGATGGAGCCCTCGTGCGTCAGCCGGGTAGACACATGCGGCATATTCGGCTTCTCGCTGGTGGTAGCACCCAACACGTAGTCGCGCCAGATGCGGTCCCGGCAGCCCAGATAGAGGCGGAGTTCTCCGCGCTCTCCGTTGTTCGGATCCACCAAGGCTCCATTCAGAATCAGCTCGACGTCGTCCCAGGATGTCGTGTCGTCCTTCGAGAGTCCGGGGATTCTGGCGGCTGCCACCGCCGACGAATCCTCGGGCGTCGAGCCCTCAGCGGACCCGGCGAGTCCCGTGGCGAACCCTACGATGACGATCATGACGGATTCGACAATGAAAGCGCGCCATTTCATGCAAAAACCTCTTCATACATTGGTGGCCGACGGGCCGCACTGCTCTGGGTATATATCGAGCTCGGCCGAGGAGTTTCTCGCTCCGTGCGGGGCGAACACCAGCCGAAGGTCACTCCCCCGAGGATACTCTACGGCGCACATCGCCGCAATGCGCGCTTTGCGTAATCGAAGAACCCATTGTGCGCAAGCATCCCGACGTACGGGTTTTCCGAGCGCCGTGCCGAGAGAACATCAGCGGATCCGAACCGCAACGTCATGCCGAGACCCTTCCGCCTGCGGCGGGACAAGGTTGTCGGCCAACGGTTCGCCGTCCAGTAACACGGTGATTTGCCCCCGACAGATACCCTTGGGCTTGTGAAAGTCGATCGTGAAATCAGCGCCGCGATAGCGGCGCTTCATGCTCGCCTCGGTCCAGTCGGACGGCAGGCACGGGTCGATGCGCAAACCGCCGGCTTCCGGGCGCACGCCCAGCATGTGCTCCCACACGTTGAGCAGTGTCCAACAAGCCGTGCCGGTGGCCCAGGCATGACTTCCTTCGCCATGGTTGCCCGATTCGGGCGCATAGACGAACTGGCACGCGACGTAAGGCTCGATGGCATACGTGTCCGGAATGGCCTCGTGCAGCGTGCAGGGGAGCATGCGCTTGATGACCGAGTAGCCTTCATCGCCGCGGCCCGCAGCGAACTCCGCCCACGCCCGCCAGCGCGAGTTGTGGCCCTGCAGTGATCCGTTCTCCTTGGTGCCAGGCGCGAAACGGCTGATGTTGCCGGCGCGCGGTTCCGGCTCGGGAAACGGCGGATAGAAGCAGTAGCTGCCGTACTCGGTGTCGAGATACTTGTCAAACGAGGCCAGGATGCTGCGGGTGCGCTTGTCGTCCGCCAGGCCGGCCACGATGGCAAACGCATTGGGATTCGTGAAGAGCATACCGCCCTTTTCGTTGGCCTTGCTGCCCAACACCCACCCGCTGTCGTGCGTTCCGCGCCGGTACCACTCGCCGTCCCAGCACAGTGTGTTGACGGTGTCACGAAGCTTTCTCACGCGTGCGCGGTAGTCGGCCAGCCGCTCGTGGTCGTCCTGCTGTTCCATGCAGTCCCAGAACATTTCCAGGCAGATGATCGCCCAACCCGCCAGCATGACGGACTCGCCCTTGCCTTTGCTGCCCATCATGTTGAGGGCATCGTTCCAGTCGGCCTTCAGAATGAGCGGCAACCCGCGCTTGGAGAACTGCGTCCAGAAGAACTCCAGTCCCTTGATAAGGTGCTCGTAGATCGTGGCGGTCTTTGCCCCATCCGTGTGCGCAAACTCGGTCACCTCGTCGAGGATCGTGTAGTCACCGGTCTCATGGACGTAGTTCGCCACGATAAACAGCGGATTGAGCGGATCGTCGCTGTGATACGTGCGGGTTCCGAGCAGCGAAAGGAAGTTGCCGCCGTGGGCATAGTCGCCGCCCTCGAACTGCCAGATCATGATGCGCTTCACGATGTGTTCCCGGACCCAAGCGGGATCCTGACATAGCCGGCTGACGGCATCCTGGCAGGCATCGCGCACCCCGAAGTTGTAGATCCCGGAATAGCAGTAGCCGGTGTTGCGGTTCCACCAGCTCAAGTTCGCGCCCTGGTACTTGAACCAATAGTTGATCATGGTGTCCAGGTCCGGGTCGGGTGTCCGGATAGTCGGCGTTGCCACGACGTTGTCCCAATAGGCCCGGCAGTTGGCCAGGGCCGCTTTGGCCTTGTCGACGTCGGCATAGCGGGCCGCAAGCCCGGCCATGTCGCCGCTCTCGACCGCTACCGCGCCCAGGACAATCACGAATCCGGCGGACTCGCCCGGCTGCAGCACGAAGCGTTGCTGCAGCGAGAGGCACGTATCCCGCCCATCCTCGACCCGGCTTGCGAGTTCACCCGTATCCATCGCGGCAGGACACGTCAGGTCGCGGTAGAGGCCGACAAACCGGTAGCGCTTGCCTTCATAGGCGGCGACGTCGGTCGAGGCGGCCATGAACGCTTCGTAGTCGAAGGCGATGTTGTTTGCATCGGCATCATTGGCTTGCCATCCGCCCAGGTACTTGACCCAGATCGTCGAGCGTACCGAGAGGATGTTGTTCTCGAACCGCTGACGATTGAACAGGAGGTAGAACTCGCGCCAACTCGTATCCTCGAACCAGTTCCCCAGCGCGATTTCCGCATAGCTCGTGGCGCTGATCCGGCGCGGCCGGTCCGTCGTGTTCGTCAGCCTGACCAGCCACAGTTCGCAGGGGTCGCCCACGTCCGAACCGGTGGCGGTTGCGGCGTCCGGCATGGGTGTGAAGAAGGTGATCTCGCCGGCGATGCCGTTCTGCCGCGTCTCGATGGTGTTGTAGCCCAACCCGACACGGCATCGCCAGTCGTCGAGCTTGCGGGTGGGCGGATATCCGTTGGCGCACCACCATGCGCCGTCGTCTTCATCGCGCAGATAGACGAACTTCCCCACGGTCTCACGCGGCACGCCATCCACGTGCCACCGGGTGATACGGCCGACGGTGGGGTTCTTGAGGAACGAATATCCGCCGCCCAGGTGGCTGGCCAGGTAGCACCAGTTCCCATTCGACAACACATTCATCCAGGGCCGCGCCAACAGCGGCTCCTCGACAATGAATTCCCGACCGTCTTCCGAAAACCGACCATAGCGTGTTGGTTTCATGGCTCTCCCTCATCCCTTTCGTATCGCATCGAGTATGCCCATGCGGTAGGCGGCCACGGCAATGGCCTGGCGTTGCGGCAAGGCTTCGCCCAGTGCAGCGGGCACGACGCGGCATGCGGCTGCATTTCCCGGCAGGGCTTCCGCCGCCAGGCTCTCGCGCATGGCCGCCTCCAACCATTCCCCGGCGCGCACATAGAGGGATCCGATGACGATCGTTTCGGGATTCAGAACATCGACCAGGATCGCCAGCGTGCGTCCCAGCATATACCCCATGTTGCGCAGCAACGCTCTTGCCGTTGCGTCGCCGGCCCGCGCCGCCTCAACCACACTGCGTGCATCGGTGTGCGACCAGGCCGCCGGCAGCTCAGCGCCGCGCATCAGATCCGCAATCCGCCCGGCGAGGCCGCCGCCACTGCACCAGCCCTCGGCCGAGCCGGCCTTGCCGTGGCCGACCGGACCGTCATCCGTGAGTCGTACATGGCCGATTTCGCCGGCGTTCCCGTTGGCGCCCGTATACAGCCGACCGTCCAGGATCAGCCCGGCGCCCAGCCCGGTGCCGAATGTCAAAAAGAGCATGTTGCGCGTTCCACGGCCCGCGCCAAACCGCCATTCCGCCAACGCGGCGGCATCCGCGTCGTTCATCAGGAACGCCTGCCCACCAAAGCGTGCCGTCAGCAGCTCGGTTACACGAACATCGTCCCAGCCCGGCAGGTTCGGGGGGGATTGGATCACCCCGGCTTCCGCATCCAGGGGGCCGCCGCACGCCACGCCAAAGGCCGGTTCGTTGTCGACGCCAAGCGACTCGATCCCCGCCATTAACGCGGCCAGCGTCGCCTCGGGGGCGCCGGTGGGGATGGGCTCGCCCACCTGCCAGGTCCCATCGCCGGCCAAACGGGCCACCAGGCACTTGGTCCCGCCGATGTCCACGCCTATCAAGTCCTTCATCCGTCGCATCCCCATCCCGGCCTATTCGTAGAGCGAACCATATGAGAAACCCGTCCCCGGGGTCAAGACTTCGGCCGACCGGGAGGATGGCGCCGGCTCGGCAGGGCGCGGCGTGCTGCGCAAAACCATACTCTCGCAATCGCAATATGAACAGTTTCCTTGCCGGGATTTATGGGTAAGTATAAGTAGGACCGGTAAGGAGGAAACGCTATGCAGGCTATCACACGTTGGGTTGCTGTGGGTGCCGCCGTACTGATCGGGATTGCACCCGCTGCGGTGGGCGGCGACGTCGAGAGCCGGGTACGTGCCTGGATGCCCGACGTTGTGACCGAAGGGTCAAGAGTATACCAGTACGCCGTGACGGGGACCGATGCGAAAGGCCGGGAAACCACCATGTACTTGTGGATCCCCGAGAAAGCTACGCACGTTCGGGGACTCGTCATTGGCGGCTACACACGATTTCGGATAGACCCGTTGATCCGAGAGGCCTGCGCGGACAAGGGGCTGGGCATTGTGGCAAACCTGCACGGATACGGAGGGACCAAGCATCTGGAACGGGCCTTGGACGAGTTGGCCAAGGTCTCGGATCACCCGGAACTGCGCCGGGCGGCGCTGCTGCCGATCGGGCACAGCGCTGGGACCCTCTTTGTCGTGAACCTGCTGCACACGATGCCGGAACGTTGCCTCGGCGCCATAACATTCAAGGGAGCGCATCCCATTGCCGCCGACCGCGATACGACACCCGTTCGCGGAATCCCGACGCTGCACGTACAGGACTTCGTCGAGGAATACAAGGACCGGCGAGAGAGCGGTTCGATGGGCCGCCAGAACGTCGCCGGTATCCGAGCCAGGGATCCGAAAGTGCTTTTGGGCATCGTCGAAGACAACGGGAGCAAACATGCGGCGTGGAGCTTCAGGGTCACGCCCCTGTTGGCTGAGTTCATTCGTGCCACGGCAGATGTTCGGTTCGGAGAGAACGGGAAACTCCGACCCGTAAAGCCGGACGTGGGCGCGCTGGTGGACAAGCACTTTGTCGAGCCCAGGTTTGCGACGGCGTCGGCGCGAGACTACGAGGGCGATCCCCGGGATGCCATGTGGTATCCGTCCCTGAGACTTGCCCGGATGCTGACAGACTTCAACGCGGTGCAACTCGGGAAGAGCGCCCAGTACATCGGGTTTGTGGATGTGAACACGGGACGTGTCATTTCGGGCATCAACACGCTATCGGGCAATGTCACCGGCGGGGGCGCCATCCTGCGTTTTGTCGGCCCGGACACATTCGAGGTCAAGGCCACCTTTCTGGAGAAAGCCGACAACCCGGTACTGCCCCAAGATCCGGTGGGACATGCTAAGGGTGCGATCCGTTTCGCGCCGCACTACGGCTCGCTGGAGAGGGTCGGGCCGGGGCGCTTTCGCATGGTGTTTCATCCGATTTACAGCAGCACGCGCCTGTCGGCCTATCACATGGGCGACGCAACGTACCGCTTCGAAGAGGTCCTGATCACCGCACCTGTTCCGAGGCCGCGTGGAACCGCACAGACCATCGAGTTTCCCAAGATCGGCGCCGTGAAAAGGTCGGACTTCCCCATCACGCTGCAAGCCACCGCCACCTCCAAGCTCCCGGTCCGCTTCACGGTGGGATTCGGCCCTGCCGTGGTGAAGGACGGGAACAAGCTGGTGCTCTCCGAGATCCCGAAGAACGCGCCATATCCCTTGGAGATTTGTGTATGGGCGTACCAACTCGGAAGCCAGGTGGACCCCAAGGTACAGCGGGCCGCGCCTGTTGAGCAACTCATGGTCGTGGAGCAACCGGTGCCTGACGGGTCGTCGCGTAGACTTCGGTCCCGGTCGTAACTGCTTAACGGCACGGGCCGTGTGGCGCTGCTCGGAGTGCCTTGGCGTGGCCGTGGCGAACAGGAAGGAGTCGAGTATGGTGTTTCGCAGAATGGTGGTTGCGGCAGTAGTGTCGTGCCTCGTGGTCGGCGGCGCTATGGCGCTGCCCGACACCGGGCGTATCGTGTTGACCTTGAGCGATGCGCACTGGGAATTCGCCGACCCGGAACCGCGGGCGGAGACAACGCTCTATCTCGAACGCCGCGATGGGGCGTGGCTGCCGACCCTGAGTGCCGATGCACAGCGCAGCCTCAACGTGGCGCATGACGCCTACATCGTGGATTCACGGACAGACGGCGATGAAGCCGCGTTGCTGGTCCGATTGCACGTCCGTCGCGACCGCTGGATGGATCGCGTCAGTGAGGCCGCCTACCGCATTCGTTTCACTTCCGACGGACAGACATGCACAGGCACATGGCAAGGAGTCGTGCACGGTACTGTGGCGGACGGCGCCGTGACCGGTATCGTCAAGAAGACGCACGTTGTGCCGAATTTCGTTCCCCCGGCTCCGGGTGAACGTCCGCGCCTCCTGATCCGGCGCTCGCATATCGAGACACTCCGAGAGAAAGCGGCCACCGACTGGGGCGTTCGGCAACTCGCGGAGATCCGAGAGGACCGGAGCGCCGCGGCACAGGGTTTCGCCTACGCGCTGACCGGGGACGCCGTGCATGTCAAGCGCGTGAAAGCAGCCCTGGAGAAAGCGATTGCGAGGAACGAGTGGTTCTGCTCCGGCGGCAATCAGCATGACCCGGCATTCAGAGTGGTCGACCAGCTCCTCGGTTTCGACATGGTCTACGACGCGTGCGACGAGGCATTCCGGAAACGCGTTATCAACCACGTGGCCGACAAACTCGAGATGTTCTACTGGGGCGCATACAACACGCAGTTCAACGGCCACGATCGCAGCAACTGGAGCCTCATGTTCCGTTCGGCCGCGGGGATCATGGCCTTGACCGTACTGGACGCGCCGCTGGAGGCCCCGGAACGACGGGCAGCGGCGGCCCTGCTCCATGTTTTGCCCATCGAGCCGGCGGCCATTCCCGATGGCGTACCCGTCGTCGAACAGCATAGCGAGAAGCCGATCGATGCCTGGCTGTACGCCGGACCGTTAGGCGAGCCGTTCAATGCCGACGGCTTCGCTGCGCAGGGCGGCATGCCCGCAGCCCGCCCGCGGCCGGGCGACAAGCTTGGTAGCGCAACCTTCCGGCTGTTGAGTAGCCAGGAAGTCAAGGAAGGGCGCGATCCGGGCAGCCTGGAGATCCGCAAGGGCGCGATCGATCTCCGCAAGGTGACGGGCAGGCGCTATCTCGTGGCAAACTACCTGTCAGACCTCAGTAAATGGCGATTGGGCTCGCAAGTTGAATGCTCCAACCACTCGCTCCATCGGGGGTGATTGAAGAAATGTGAACCTCCGGTTAAGGTCTTCGAAAATGAAAGAAGGCGAAGGCCGA